>OFRO01000754.1_pt1 | contig 10546 bp, 15 predicted proteins | sample 1543091 | NCBI WGS metagenome assembly OFRO01 (sample SAMN07774217, study PRJEB24372) | wastewater metagenome | isolation source: Exp Tend NO 10WW | collected 2016-02
CGACTCGTCCTGGGTTAGAGGAATGTGGATTGTTGGCCAAAGCGCGACAAACATAGGGCGCGGGGAGGCGCTGTGGGTGGCCGGATGCTCGATGGAGTAAGCAATCATTTACAGTTTCCTCACCATTCGAAAAGTTTGATAACCAGCAGCACCTGTGTTGATCGTCGTGCCGCCGCCGCTTCCCGCTTTGAGTGTCACCGCGTCTCCAGCCGCAAGTTTAACGCTGCCCGCACCCCGGAATCCTTGATTTGAGACGCTCTGTATTCCCACGCAAAATCTGGACCCGTTAACATCCAGCTCCAGATTTGCAACATTGGAGTTGTTGCCAAGCAGACTGCATTCCCAATGATATTCCCCACCGCACCCTGCTCCAATTGTGATTACACTGCTGGACACAGTCCCGACCGTGTTGATAGTTGCCGTGTCCAAATTCATTTTGCCGGCGCTGCCGCTGGTCACGGACTGAGAGTTTGCCACCACGGCCACAAACTCTAGAGCGGCCGGCATATCACCAGCAGTGATAGGCCCCTGCCCGAGCACCGCAAACTGGGTGCCGTTGTAGCGCAGTATGTAGCTGCCTACTCCCAGCCCACCAGCGCCAACGGCAGCAATTGAGCCGCTCGGGCCCATCTTGTAAATAGCTTTGGCGCCCAGGCTGTTGAGGTTGATGGTTGGGGAAGCCCCTGATGCGGTGTGAAATTTTACCGTGATAGTCAGGCCGGTGTCATAGCTGGCCGGCGCCGTTGGGAGGCTGGCCGTGTAGGCGGTGCTGGTTCCACCCGTGGTGCCCGCGTCGATTGGAGTATTGATCTGGGCGGCCGTCAGGGTCGGAATGTCAGCAGCGCTGAGAGGACTATAGCTCCCATCCGCATGCACAAACTGAGAGGAGGATCCGGGCCATCCTGTAATAGAGGCGAAGTCGCTACTTCCAGACCCACTCGCAGCCGGATATGCGACGACACGCAACGCAGCGTCGATTACGGCGCCACTAACGGTTGAGCCGGATGCATTAGAGATGACGAGCTGCGCCTGGCGCGCATGCGGCGGGACAGCGATCTCGTGGTAGGTGCCGCCTTCGGTGGAGGTATTGGATGCGAAGGATGTGGCGGAAGTCTTGTAAGGCAGCGACGCTGCGATGTCTACGCCGGCCGCAGCGGCAGTGTCGGTAGCGATGCCGTACGCGACTGCGACGCTCAGCGCTTGCGACGCTTTAATGGTGACGCCGATGCACTGCTTGTTGCCTACGTTGAATTTCTGGGTGTGGTAGGATTTGCCGGTCGCCAGGTCCGGCATAGTGAGCCGGAAGACGTCGGGAATGAGGTCTACGTATCCCACTGTTCTACCACCTCTTCACTCTAGATTGCATGGCCTTCGCGAATTCCGAGAAGGTGTAAGGAGAAGGGGAAAGTTCAAAGGGGTTTGGAGCCCCTAGATAGACAGGGCCGTCAGAGGTGGAGTAAGCTGGGTGCCTGGAAAGGATAGGGGATGCCGCCTTTTGCCCATAGGAGTCCACCCATTCTCCGCCGCGCCGCTGGTATTGGTTTACGAACTCCTCCGGCTGGGTTTCGGGGGAAACGCTGAACTTCACGTGAGGGTCGAAGTATCCGCGACCCTCTAATGCGGCGAACTCAGGCCTGCCACCAGACACGTTTTTAGTGGGGAGCGGGAGGCTGTATTCGTGGACAAGGTTGTTCCAGTCCACGGCGCCTCGCAATTGTCTCAAGTATTGTCCGTGCGCATCAAGGGCTGCCTCGCGTGGGTGCCAGCGTCCAGGCAAGGCCGGTTGGCCATAGAAGCTTCCCACACTGGATCCAGGGCGCAGCGGAGGCTCAACCACAGGAGAGGGGGGTAATGGCCGGGCTTTCGCGGAAAGGGCACTGGCCTGCTCAGGTGTAGACTCTTGCACCATGCGCCTGCGCCGCTCCGCGAGAGCGGTGGCCACCTCTTCGTCCTTTAACCTTTTCGCACGTCTAGATTCCGCCTGCCTCATCCTGCCTTGCGCAGCAGAACTGGGCCGAACAGCTTGAGGCTGGACCACTCCGCCGTTTTGCATGGCCTCCCAGAAGGCATTTGGCCCCATAGCCATTTAAACTGCGTCCTCCTCGGTGACTATTTCTGGATCGAATTCGTAGTCAATGGTGGAGACGGTAGCCGTGGACCCGCTGGCGTTGCTCAGGACAAGCTGCAGCAACGTCGCATGCGGCGGGACTTCGAATTCGTGGTAAGTGCCACCCTCCAACGCATTCGACGAGGCAAAGGTTTGCGCCGCAGTGCCGAATGGCAGCGAAGGCGACGGTGCTGTGCCTTCTACAGTAGCCGCGTCAACCCCAACTCGGCCGTATGCCAGCTTGACGGAGAGCGCTTTGCCGCATCGAATGCTGACTCCGAGACGAGGTTCGCCTCTCCCATTGAACGCTGGGCAGCGATACGAGGCGCCGTCTGCGATGGAAAGACTGGTATGGCGGTAAGGGCTGGCTTTAGGCATGGCCCCATTTTACGTGGCGGTGCGCTCGTCTTCGTCTTCGTCGTCTGCGTCAATGGTCTCGTATAGATCCAGATCCGCCTCCGGCACCGCCTCGGGGTCCAGGGCCTCCATGCGTGCGACGTCTTCCAGGCAGCCGCGCATGCGGCCCAGTAGCATGGATCGCGCAGGTGAGCGCAGTTGGAGCAGGTCCTTATAGACGGAGACCAGCTCCTGAAGCTCCCGGAACCGCGCAGCAACCATTCCTCCCAGGGTCGCCTGGCGAGCGACGGAGGCGCGGCAGTCGTGTTTGCAGAGCACGCAGTGGAAGTCTGGGTCGCCCATGAAATGCGACGCATGCGACGAATGACAGTTTGGACAGTTCACTTCTTCACCCGCTTAGCGATAATGGCCCAGCCGTGGCCAGCCGAGAATCGGCGGGAGTCGTCCAGTTCCCAGCGGCGCCGCAGCGTCTCGGCGCCGTATCGCACCGCCTTGCCGGCGGTCGCCCGGCTGTCCAGATAGCCGCCGCCTCTCACGTCTAGCTCACCTGCAGGGTCGTGGACGATCATGCGGCCGTCGTCACCGCCTTCCCAGCCCACGCAGCAAATCCAGTGCCCGCCGCCGGTCGGGGCGCTCAGGGGGCCATGATGCAGAATTCCCATTGGCACAGGGATTCCAAGTTGGAGCTGGCCTTGAATAGCGTGAGCGTCTGCGGAGGTGACGAATGAGAAGAGGAATCCGGGGCAGAAGTGCGCCAGTGTTGCTAGCTGCGCGGTGTATTCGGTGGTGTCGCCGACTTTCATTGACTCCAGCGTCTCGCGGTAGAAGTCGTCAAGCTGGCGACCGGCGCGCAGCTTGTTGTCGCGAAGACACCCGGGAACAATGGCTTCGGCTAGCATAGCGCAAGAAGAGGAGAAGCACATGCGCCACGCCTGGCTGCGGTTCGTGGAATCTCCCTGGTAGCAATACGGCACTTTTTTCGATAAATCAATCATGCCACCCAAGCTACCAGCGCATGCGTTGCATTCTGGGAGAGGCGATGATGGTTCGAGTCTCTAGACGCAGCTCACGCCTTGGTGTAGAGAGTTTGTGTCTAAATGTGCGTAGCGTTGCACCATTTGTAAACTGGAAACTCCAAGACACTCCTTTATCACGAGTCCATTGCGACCATTCCTCGCCATTCTTGAGGCGAAGTCGTGGCGATTATCGTGCCATCGGAAGTTCTCAATGTTTGCGGCACGCCTGCAGGGCCGCCAGACGTCGCGCATCCAGACTTCCATTGACGTCTTTCGATTGGTGTAGTGTTCGTGGCCGAGCGGGACCACTACGTAGAGAGAACGAGAAGTGCTCAGGATGCGGCGCAGTATCTTGAGGGCAGTGGGTCCAATCGGCACCCGTCGCAGCTTCCTGCCCTTCCCCACCACGGTGATAAACCTGGTATCCAGGTTTACGTCGGTCCTTTTGAGGTTCCATAGTTCGGATTTGCGTAGCCCGGTCGAGGCGGCGAGCTCCACGATTTCGAAGTCGAGCTTATGCATTATCTTGCGCAGTCGCTCGCGTTCGTTGTCGAGATAAAACCTGACTCGCTCTACGCTCCCCTTCACACGGGCAATGTCGTCCGGCCAAGGCGCAGCGATGCCAGCCTTCCGGGCCACCTTGAAGAGGATGCGTAGGGTGGCGAGCATGTTTTTAATAGTGCCCTCCGACTTACCCTCCTTCCTTCGCTCGGCGATGAAAGTATTGATTTCCCCGGTTCCGATGGACCGAATATCCACCTCGCCCCACCTGGCGACGAAGTATCCGCACCAAGACTTCCAAGTGTGTGACGAAAGCGTGGCCGCGATGGGCTTGTATTTCTCCACGACTTCAACGAGTTTCAAAGACCCCTCCATGATTTCTTTCTTGATCTAAAGTCTTGCAGACTCCTGTACGCATACTATACGAAACATATTTCGACTGTCAAGGCAAGAAATTGGATCCAAAATCGCTAGACTTTCGAGAGGATTTATTCACACTGCGTAAAACTCACCACCTCACAAGCAACTTTCATACTACGCAGTCAGTACTGCGATACCACCCTGAAAGGACTCAACAACCAATGCAACCCCAAGAATTCAACGCATTCGTCGCTGCCATCGTGTCGGCGCGGACTGCAAACCTAATGAGCCAAGAACTGGCGCGCGAGGTAGTCGAACAGCAGTCCATGCGATTCTTGAATCGTATAACCGTCGGGCCGATGCTCCCTGCAGACGTGGAAGGATTCAAGGAGGCGCTGAATGGGCGTCGGTAACCCCATCTACACCCCAGGCACCACCCCTCAACACACGGCGCTTACTGCGGGAGTCGTCATCCACCTTGCAGTCGACTACCTCAACGCATGCAACGAATACGACGCAGGCAATGGGACGCAGGAGGAGGCAGTGGATTGTCTGCGTCAACTGCAGCAGTATATCCAGGATGCGCTGGAGGGCGATGAAGAGGTGGATAAGGTATGACGCATTCGACTTTACAACCGCCGCATGCGACGTATATACTGACTGAACAAAATTCAAGGAGGCCCATTTGAGTTACGAAGAAGACGATTTAGGCGAAGGTTCAGGTTCATCCGAGGGAGGCGTCGGAAGCATTTCATTCTCCGGCAAGGACGGAGAGTATTCCTGGAAAGACGAAGACGGCGCGCCGCAGTCCGCGCAGGAATTGGAAGTCGTGTTCGGCTTCGAAATGCTGAATGGCCGCACGCTCTGGAGTGGCAGCGGCCCGATCCCGGAAGATGGCGGGCAACCCTTGTGCCGCAGCGAGTCGGCGAATGCGGACTGTGCCGGCCTGCGACCCGCTGTCGAGCCGGTCACGCTGTCTGTAATGATTGCCGGAGGCTGGACTGGAGACTGCTCCACCTGCGGGCTCGACAAGTTCCAGAACGACCAGAAGCCCCTGTGTAAGCGGTCTGCATCGCTATTCGTCGCATTCCCGGATGACTCGCCGCCACGCCTGCGCCGCATCTCGTTCACCAACTGGTCCAGCACCAAGGCGCTCGACGAGAAAATCAAGAACCTCAAGAACCATTGCCGCACCAACGACGTCAACGTCCGCACGCTCGTCCTCAAGCTGGGCAGCGAGAAGGTGGCCGGCAAGAAGAAGGGCGACTCTTACCGAATCCCCACGCTCTCCATTGTGAAAGAGAAGACGGTGGACGTCGGGTTCGCCTCTGCTCTGAAAATCGAATCCCAGCTTCTCGTCGCCGACCTGCGCAAGCGCCCGAGCTGGGCCAAGGACCCCCGGCTTGTGCTACGTGCGCCGGAGACGCAGCAGGCGTTGACTGCCCAGAAGGAACTGGACGGCGTATCCATTGAGGAGATTCCTTTCTAGGAGATGCCTGAGTTTTGCCCAGAATGCAACGCTGCAATGCATTCGACGCCTGTGCAGTGGCGGGGCCTTGTGCGCCCCGTCACTGCCGGCGACCGACGCAACCGGCGCGACCAGCGCAAACCGATGTCCGCCAACCGCGCCGCATCCATTGAACATGTGGGCGAGGTGCTGGTCCACTACGTATGCGACGAATGCGGCGAATGCGTCAAGCCGGGGGAGACTCATATTCGCAGTATGGACCGGCCCGGCGTATGGGTCGCAGTGCGTCGCAAGCGTGGCAGTGGTGGGCATTCTGGGCGGGCGTTGCTGTATCGCCAGAAGCGGCAGGACCCGGAGCAAGGCGAGGCGTTGCGCGCGTATCATCGCGAGAACTATCGAATCAATGCGGAGCTGCGCCGTAAGCAGCGGAGGGAACGAGATGCAAAGTATCGGGAACGACTCAGAAAAGCCAAGGGATCGGCCCAAGCGGAGATGCGCCGAATTTCTCACAGCAAGGAGCGGGAAGAACGCCGGCAAGCAGATAGCTAAGTTTCGCGGCAGCTCCTTTGGTGGCTGCATCCATTCCCACCTGGCCTGTCTGCGCGGCCTCGAAGAAGGCGAAGTCCCCGCGCATATGCAGAGTATCTTCGACCGTGGGCATGCGGCGGAGGCGTGGGCGAAAGAGGAGCTGCGCAAAATGGGCGTGCGCTGGGTCGACTCGGCCTGCGGACTGGAGAATCAGCGCGACCAGGAGTTGACGCTCTGGGGCGATGACGAAAGGTCTGGGCGGGTGATTCTGCTGAGCGTAACCCCTGACGGATTAGCCCATTCCAAGGACGGCAATGGCTTCGTATCCACTGAGATGAAGTCTTTCTCGCGCGACTCCTACAAGGAATTCCTGCGCGACGGGCTTGAGGGGAACCTGCGCTATGCCTATCAGGTCAGCGCCGAGGTCGCCGGGTATCGGCGCAAGCATCGGGGGCAACGCATTACCGGATGCATCGTTCCCATTATTGCAGAGAATGTCAAAGGCTGGGACGGAACCGGCGAGCGCTGGCGCTTCGAGCTTGGCGACATCGTTAAATTTGAAGAGGCCCCTTTTACGGACGAGCAATGCCTTGACCGTTGTAGGGAAGTCTTACGCCAGTATGACGCTGGCGAATGGCCGGATTGCGATAGCAAATATGCCTGCCGATGGCCCCACGCAGCGGCACTTACGTCGGATGTGGAGACCGAGGCAATCATTTCTCGCTATGAAGACAGCGTACGCAACTGGGTAGCCGCGTCCAAGGAGCTTGAGACTGTGCTGGCGGGCGTCGAATTCGTCGGTAATCGTCGCGTGTGGAGGAGTCAGGCGCAGATGGTAACCCTGCAATGACCCGCAACGACCTCCTTCAACTCCTAATCACCGAGAGTCACGTGCACCCGGAGAGGGGTGAATGGCCCGTCTGTGTTGGCATTGTTGAATACGGCGGGCTCCAAGAATTCACTGTGCTCAGCGGATTGCGGCGCGAGCCGAGGATGCAGGCATACTTCATTTCTGCTATTCCACAGTCCCAACTATGACCGTTCAAGCATTCGCCGACGCCCTGTGCGTAGCGCTTGCGAAGCGCGGCGCTCGCGTTAAGGTTAGAGACTCTCACTCGTCCAGTGTTTACCTGCTGGCCAAGTATCGGGACCTGACGCACTCCATTCGAGTAAGCGACCACCCGCCGGGCAAGCGGTGGCGCAATTCTAAGAATTCGACGAACCTGGAAGTCCAGAAGATACAGCGGGCCGATGTCGCTCCAGAAGTGGCTGCAGCGGTGATAATGGACAGCCTGAAGAATGGACTTTGACTTCGACGAACTCAAGACCCTGAAGCGTAAGAGAGGCGTCGGAGTCTGGCATTTGCGCTGCTGGCTGTGCCTGGTGATGAAGTCTCATTTTGAGTCAACGCGGCGATGGCCCAAGACCAAGCTGCTTGCCAGCCTGTTCGGCTTCCACCCGCGAGCGCTGCGTCAGTTGCACTTGGAGCCAATGGTGAGACAGGGCTATCTGAAGCGCTCACCGCCCCCGTATACATCGCTTACCCGTTACAGAGTTGTGAAGGACCACCCGTATGAACCCGAAAAGGATATTGATTGCCTGTGAATTCTCAGGCCGCGTCCGAGATGCATTCATTGCCAAGGGGCATAATGCCGTAAGTTGCGACTTGGTGCCATCTGACGCGCCGGGACCGCACATTCAGGGATGCGCCCTTGGCGCATTGCGCAGTGAAGAATGGGATATGGTAATTGCCTTTCCCCCCTGTACCCGGTTGTGCTCTTCTGGGGCTCGCTGGTGGAGAGAGAAGAAGACTGAGCAAGAAGAAGCCATAAGGTTTGCCAGGGCATTCATCGAATTCGACGGAGTCGTAGCGGTCGAGAACCCGATTGGCATACTTTCCACATCCGTTCATCCTCCCAGTCAAATCATTCAGCCGTGGATGTTTGGCCACGGTGAGACCAAGGCCACATGCCTATGGCTGCGCGGCCTTCCAAAGTTGGAGCCAACCAATATCGTAGAGGGTCGTGAGTCTAGGGTTCACCGACTCCCTCCGTCGAGCAATAGGAGCAAGATCAGAAGCACCACATACCTTGGCGTCGCCGCCGCGATGGCGGAGCAGTGGGGCTAGGCCCAGACCTGTCTCTACTGGAGACGCATCTAAAGAAAGCGACGAACCGTGGTGACCGGGTTGTTTCCTGCTGTCCATTTCATGAAGACTCGACGCCGTCCTTCGTGGTCTATGCCAACGGCGGGTGGCACTGTCTGGGCTGCAACGAGAAGGGGAACTGGAAGCGCCTCTATGAGCACCTTGGCCTTGGAGTCCCCGAAGAGACCGTCTGGCAGAAGCCGGCGCCCATCGTATACGACTACTGCAACGAACGCGGCGAATGCGTCGGGCAGGTCCACCGATTTGACATCGCCCCGGGCAAGAAGGAGTTCTCGCAGTTCACGCTAGACAACGGCCGCTGGGTAAACCGTAAGCTCTACAAGCTACCATTCTACCGACTAGACCGGATTGCCGACGCCAGCGCTGGAAGTGTGGTCTTCATCACGGAAGGGGAAAAGTGCGCCGATGCCGTCGCATCCGTCGGACACCTGGCTACCACGGCTGCCGGCGGCTCCAACGGTCTCAAGCACGCCGACCATTCAGGCTTCCAGCACTTGCGAAACAAGCGGGTCATCATTCTGCCCGACAACGACGACAACGGAGAAGCCTGCGCCCAGGCCTGGCTCGTCGAGTGCCGCAAGCGACGCATTGACGCCACTATCGTTCGCCTCAAGTCCACGCGCAAGAAATACGACGTATACGACTACCTCGCCGAGGGCGGGCGTATCGACGACCTGGTCAGCCAGGCGATGGCGGATTTCCAGGTTTCCCGAGAAGCGCAGAAACTGGCCACCGACCTGGCCGAGATTGTCGAGATGCTACAGAGCGGCGGCAAGGTGGCGGACCTGAAGCGCGACGCCTTGACCAGAATCGCGTCGTCTGCGTCGTTTTCGTCGGGGTCGGAGAGCGTCACCATGGCGGAGGCGATGCTGGCGCTGGCGGAGGAAATGAGGGAAGGAATTACGATGTCCCGTATCTTTACTGGAATTCAGTCCCTTGACTCCATTACCCACGGGTTTCGCCAGCGCAAGCAGCTAATCATCGTAGGCGGCGCACCCGGCGCAGGCAAGACTGCCCTGGTTGGCCAGCTCGCGGAGAAATGGGCTGCCGAGGTGGGCCCAGTCCACCTAACTAGCGCCGAGATGACTGCCGTAGAGCTTGCCGAGCGGTGTGCCCTGAGACGCCTCAGAAGGCCTCTAGAAGGCCCTGGAGCCGCGACGTATACCGACGCCCAGCGCCTCGCCCAGGACCTCGCAGAACTGCCTCTGACGATTCAGGCGAGGGCTGTGACGCTTGACTGGCTGGAGGCCGACCTGCGTCTCTGGCATGCGCAGAATCCCGGCGCATGCGCTGCAATCGTCGACTACCTGCAAATCCTGGACCGCGACGCAAAAGAGGATGACATTCGCTTCATCGCAGAGGCGACGCGGCGCCTGAAACGCCTGGCGGGCGAGCTGGGGATTATCATTCTCTTGCTGTCCCAACTAACCCGAAGCGCCCGCGAAGGCAGCGAACCGACACTTGCATCGTTTCTGGGTGGCACGGCGATTGAGGCGAACAGCGACGTGGCAATCATCCTCTGGAACGACGGATACACCTATGTCCTTAAGAATCGCCACGGCGAGCTGGGCCGCGCATTCACCACATTCGACAAACCCTTCATGACCTTTACCAGCCGCGACCCCTTTGAAATCGACGACGGCTTCGAATGCATCCCCCTCTGAAAAATCTTTCGATACTCCATTGACACGTAGAATGCGTCGGTGGTATGGTCGCTAGACAGAAATTCAATTCGATGAATGGAGGCCCGAATGCTTATTACGATTGAGATGCTAGAAGCCGCAGGCGCATGCCAGGAATGGAAAGACCTGTTCGCCTATCGCAGGCCCGCCGGGATGGAGATTAATGGGAAGGAAGACATTAGAGAGGCCATCCTGTTTGGCGGCTTCGGACCAGTGGTTGGCTGGCTCCTAAATGGCAAACTCGGCGTAATGGACAAAATTGATCTTTCCGACGCGGACCTGCGCGACGCGAACCTGCGCGGCGCGAACCTGCGCGGCGCGGACCTGCGCGACGCGGACCTGCGCGGCGCGGACCTGCGC
>OFRO01000755.1_pt1 | contig 10544 bp, 18 predicted proteins | sample 1543091 | NCBI WGS metagenome assembly OFRO01 (sample SAMN07774217, study PRJEB24372) | wastewater metagenome | isolation source: Exp Tend NO 10WW | collected 2016-02
TGCCCGCATGGGCGCCCCATCAACTATAGCGTCGAACGAAACGAAGCGGATGAATGGGACAGGCGAGCAACGCGCCAATGTCCATGTGGTGGCACTTTATTCGATTGGGGCGGAGGGCATAGCGAGGGGTTTGAGTTCATCAACTGGCACTGCAACAAGTGTCCGGATGTATTCACAGAATACATGACGCGCGAGCGGTTTTACGAGATCCGTTCTGCCAAAAGCAGAGCCCGCGCCCTCCTCTCCAAGCTGGAGGCCAGCCATGGATAAATCAATAGAGATCATCGAACTGCGCGAGGCAGGAAGCGACGGCGGCTCGCTCATGGGCTTCTACGCGCGCGGCCATCATGACAGATGGGCCTTCTCCAACGCCTGCAACGCCTATACCGGCGCAGACATGCAGCATGACGATCGGTACGTTCCAACCGAATGGCGCGAGAAGGAAGTCGTTCGACACGAGTGGTGGCGCACGGTCCCCATCTCTGGGGAGCCTGGATTCTTCCGCTACCATTCGGCCGAGCCTCGGTCACGCGGTGCCTTTCCAGTCACCGTCACGACAATAGTTGAAGACAGGCAGCGTCATCGCACCGAGCGCTGGATTGAAGAATGGCGCAAGGGCCAATCGCGCGGCTTTGGTGACGGCCTGAACTGGGCCCTTCGCCAACTCGACACCATTAATCCCGAAGCAGGAGATGAACTCCTGCGGCGCTATCGGGAGGCCAGCCATGGAAGCGCGTGAGCGGCTGGCTGAGAAGGCGTGGAACGCTTCCAGCGGCGGAATTTTGTGGTCCGGAACCCACATCGAAGAGCGCAATCGTTGGAAGGCCTATCTAGGCCGCGTCCTAAAAACCCTCCACCTCTCCGACGCCGCAGCGCTGGCGCTGATGGATGGTGAGGGGGTGGTGGTGCCGAAGGAGCCGGCGCGGGAAATGACGAATGCTTGGCAGGAAGCTGAGCACGTTAGCTGGCTGGCGAGAAGGCTTCTGACGACCCGTTCGAGCACGGCAAGGCAGCATACGCCGCCATGCTCGCCGCCTCCCCATACAAGGAGAATCCAGATGACCCCCGATGAGATTGCGGAGCGGCGGCGCGTGGTGACGGTGAAACTGCTTGAGTGGACGCCACCAACCGAGCCGAACGGAGATTGCGCCTATGACCACTGTATCGCTCAGACGGAGTTCGGGCGCATTTTCCTCGACTGGAAATCATGGAAAGGGCGAGAAGATGGAGACGGGACCGACGCTGGTGTGAGCATCTATGCGCAATGGGATTTTGACGACGGCTGGATCGGCTGCGAGTATTCGTTAGACGCGGCCAAGGCTAAGGCTCAATCGTTCTACGAAAACCGCATCCTCTCCGCTCTCACCCTCGTCTCCCGCGCCCTTCCCGCCGACCGCTGCGAGGATTGCCCGCCATCCGGCTGCCCTACCGACGCCACGCGTTGCGATCCATGCGACCGCCGCGCCCTTACTGTGGAGGAGATGCCATCGGCATGGCAGCAGCGGCTTAAAGGAAGATGGCACAACTTGCCGGAGGACTGGTCCAAGGAAGAATGCGATCGCATGCCTCCGGGGAAAGTATTTCGCCCACTTTATGCCCCCGATCAACTCACCCGGCTCTGCGATCAGGCAAAGCGCGAGGCGTATGCAGAGTGTCTTGCATGTCAGCCAAGCACTGCCGAGAACCCAAATGAAGATGCCTATCAGCGCGGCCGATTTGATGGCGTGATGGAATTTGCGCGCAACATCGTCGCCAAGAAAGCCCTCGCGGAGAAGAAGCCATGATAACCCCTGAGGCGGCCGTGGTTTGTGTGTTCCTGATAGTTATAGGCGCTGTGGCTATTGTTGGAATAAGGAACCTTTGACATGACCAACACAGACAAAGAGCATAGAAAAATGAACTTCGGCGAAGCAATTCAAGCGCTAAAAGACGATCGGTGGGTGCGTCGTGCAGGATGGAATGGAAAAAACATGCACCTATATTTAGAAAATATGCTTTACCGAGTGATGCCACGCGCAGACGTAAAAGGGAAGATTACTTATGGCGCGGTGGAAAAGTATGAACCTTGCATCGTTATGTTTACAGCGCAAGGTAAGCACCAGCCGGGATGGCTCGCGTCTCAGGCGGATATGCTCGCGGGAGATTGGGAGGTTGTTCCTTGGGATGAAATGAAATGACCAACACAGACAAAGAGCGCACTGATTTTGAGGCGTGGGCGAGCAACGGTTTCGAACTGCATCGTCATGGCGGCGCTGAGTATTCGTCAACTCACACACAAAGCGCATGGGCTGATGGATGATCCTGGCATCGGCCAAAAGCTATCGATGGCGATGACATTCAAGCAAGAGATTGCTCGTCGCCCGCAAGGCGACGCCGCCTCTCCATACAAGGAAACGACCGATGACGGCTTACTACAACGACATCAATGAGGATGCCGCAGCCGTACTCGCGGCACAGATCGAAGACGGCGTAATCGCCCCCGGTATCGTCGATACCCGCTCAATCAAGGATGTACACCCGAATGACCTCAAGGGCTTCACTCAATGCCATTTCTTCGCAGGAGGAGGGTTGTGGTCCGTCGCAGCACGCCTCGCAGGTTGGCCCGACGATAGACCTCTTTGGACAGGGTCCTGCCCGTGCCAGCCGTTCTCGCAAGCAGGCAGGAGAGCCGGAACAGATGATCCAAGGCATCTGTGGCCGGACTTTCATCGCCTCATTAGCGCCAGAAGGCCCGCTGTCGTCATGGGAGAACAGGTTGCGGGAAAGGCTGGCCGCGATTGGTTCCACCGAGTCCGCGCTGATCTGGCGGAAAGCACCTATGCCGGAAGGGCAGTCGATATCCCGGCTTGCGCCATCGACAGTCCTCAGCAACGGAACCGACTGTACTGGGTCGCGATGGCCGACAGCGCAGGCCAGAGACGGGATGCCTCCTCACAAGCCGGAATACATCGCCGCGAAGAAGGCGGAGGGCCATGGGATGGCGAACCTCAACGATTACTTGGCGCTGACGGCGCGGTGGCCGACCTGCACCGTGGCGGACGTGACGGGCGGCAGGAAGCACCGGAGCGGGGCTCGTTCGAACGAGTTGCTGTTGAACGGCCTGCTTTGCGCAACGGCTCCTGGTGGGCAGACGGCGAATGGATCGGCTGCCACGACGGAAAGATCAGGCGATCCAAACCCGGCCTTCCCCTTCTGGTTGATGGGCTTCCCGGACGCGTGGGTCTCTGGAGCATTGCGGGCAATGCGATCTCTCCAGTCCTCGCGGCCGAAGTCATCGCGTCGTTCATCGAAACGTACGGCATCCCTCAAAGCTAAAGCCGAAGGGGGAGCGGATAGTCGCCCGCATCCGCGATCAGGCAAAGCGCGAGGCGTATGCGGAGTGTCTTAAGGCGGCCCGTGAAGCTGACCACGGAACTTATGCGGCAGAAGCCATCGAAGCCCTCGCGGAGAAGAAGTCATGACCAACACAGACAAAGAGCGCGCTGATTTGCATGAGTGGTGGGATGGCTACGCTAGCGCACGCGGTATAGATAGCGAACACATCCCGTATTCGGTTGAGCAAGCATACCGCGCCGGTCGCGAGGCGGAACGCGCCGAGACTGTGACGGGGCGAAAGTTCTATGGCCCTCACGGCTACCTGATCATAACCAAAGGCCTGAATGAGGAGTATTGGCGCCTTGAGTTTTCGCCAGAATGCGATTCTGACGAAATCTCAATAGCGCTTTCCGCTGAGGTCGATCCATTTGCGGTCACGCGCGCAGCCCTCACTAAGCCGGAGGGGAAGTGATGGCCGCGCCCGGATACCGGCTGGATGAAGCCGCGCTTGAGGCTGCCTACAAGGCTTATCTTGATTGTCCCATCGATATGTGCGGCGACCACGATGAAGAATGTGAAAAAACTGTGCGCGCTGCAATCGTCGCATATCTAGAAGCCGCCGCGCCGCAGCCCGAACCGCCCCTAATAGTCGGCGAGTCTCTGCTACGTAAGCCCGAGCAGTTGCCGGCTTCCGAATGCGCGCGTCGTCTCGACAATCTGGCCGAAGCACTTGACGCCGACCGCAAAGCAGACGCCAAGCCAGAACCGCCTGCGAACGGCACATTTTGGGGATGGCTCTGCAACGGCAAGGGCGACGGATGGGAGGAAAAGGATAAAGTCGTCCACGACCCCGATCTGATAAAGATGCGTCGGGAACGCCCTGACCTGTGGCGCATCGAGGGCCTTTACCGGGCGCCGGCTCCAGGTGACGATGCCAAGCCCGAACCGCCTGCGGATCTCGTGGAGAGGGCCGAGTTTCGTCTCGCTGTTTCCAAGCGCAAAAGCATATCCCAACTTATGGCCGCCTTCGCGCAGGAACATGCGGAGGCGGGGATGAGTGAGGCCGAGCGCACGGAATGGTTAGAGGCGTCGGCGCTCGCAAGAGATGCTATCCATGCGAGTGGTCGCGGGATGATAGGCCGCGAGCGGAATTATCTACAAGACCGGGTCGCTAGAGCGATATTGGCAGAGCGGCGCAGACAGTCCGACCGCATCGAGAAGCTGGAAGCGGCGTTGAAATGGGTTGGCGAAGTCTACCCAGACACGCTTCCATCGCGCGGGGCCCGTGTCGAGATGACATGGGATGAGTTCAACGCCATGCGTGAAGTGATGGGCCTTCCTATTCGGAAGCCAAAGCCCCGCGCCCGCGCCGCCCTCAATAGAGAGTGAGATGGACGAAGAAAAGCAGGCATTAGATGTGACCAAGAACGATATTGTCCAGGCAATACCAGGGGTGACTGAATGGGCGCCGTGTCTGGTCATTGTGTCGGAGGTAAAATCGTGGGGAATTCAGGGGTACACATCGGTTCCGCGAGGTGGAGACGCGTACATCAGGCTAACATGGGGCTAGATCGAGCCTACAGGCGGACGCGCCGTCTTCGTCCGGGCTTGACCCTCACCCCAACCCCGCTTCCTCAGCAGCCTTAGAGGAGAAGCAATAGAGAATGGCCCCCCCTCGACGAGAGAGGATAACAGCGGCTCATGCCGCATTGATTGTTGGCGTGTCGGCTCGCAAGATACTCGCGCTCGCCGCAAATGGCGAAATCCCTGGTTGCGCAAAGGTTGGCAAAACCCCGATACACATTTTCAGCAACCTCACGAAACGCTTCACTCATATAGCGTTGAGGCGCGCGGCGTTCGTCAGAACCGTTATACGTGTGCCGCTTTTTGTGCCACCGAAATTTCGTTCCCGTTCTGTTCACGGCGTGCCTCTCCGCACAGACAGGGGAGGCTAAACGTGTCTCAATGGCAGCATGAGACGCCCTGAAGCACGTAGCAATATCTTCACACTGGACGGGAGCCCGCTCTGCGTGGCCTGCCAGGATTGTGGGCATAGGGCGCTTGTTGAGACAAAGACCCTTCTAGCGAAATCGCGCTCGTACAATATGGAGGAGCTTAGCTTCTTCCGGTTCAAGTGCAGCCAGTGCGGCAGCCGGGCTGTGGACAAGCTCATCCCGCACGACCAGGCCGAGGCCTACCGATGGGCGAAGGGCGGGCTGGATTATACGGGTTGATATTCACTGCGCAGTGAAAGTGCGCGTCCGTTCAGGACCGCAGCGCCGCGTCCACCTTCGACTGCAATTCGCCGATCGTTCCATCATTGACAATGACGAGATCGGCCGCACCCGGCATGATCTCGGAGGCATGCCCTGAGAATGCAGAGACGCCGGGCCTCTGGATCTCTATCAGCCGGCCACCTCGAGCCCGTAAGGCGGCGACTTCATTCGGGAACCGCACGCTCTCCTGGACGATGTGCGTTCCAGCGCGAAGAGCGGCGTCCACCTTGGCCAGCCACAGCGATAGCCATAGATCCTGATGGACGCAGTTGCGACCCCATTCGGTGCCGAGCGTCTGCTGCGCTTCTGTCGAGGTGACGCCCAATTCCGGGATGAGAGAACGCTTCAGGTCGCCGTCAACAAAGCGCGCTATGGTGGTCTCGTCATAGCCTATCTCCCGGAGAAGTTCGGCCAGCATCCGTTTCAGCGGCCGGCCGATATGCGGCGCCTCGAAGCCATGCCGCTCCCGCAGGTGGCGCGCGACCTCGCTCTTGCCGGCGCCGGCATAGCCCATAAGGCCTACGACTATCCCGATCCCTTTCATGTGGTTTGATCCAGGTCTGAAAGGTTAACGTAGACTATAGGTTTTCGGGCTTTATCAAACTGACCGATCTCGTGGGCGAGGCCCTTGGACTGCTCCCAGCCGGGGAGCATCAGCACGATCAGTGAGGAAGCCGCATCGACGAATGGCTTGTCCTGATATTCCCAGAATTCACCGTCTGTCTGGGAGAGGTAGCCGACTTGCGCGATGCGATAGGAGTGTACGATAGGCGAGAAGACGCGGAAACCCTTTTTCATAAGGGATGCCGCCGCAGTTGCCCCGTCATATGCCGCCGCCGCATGCCCATGTGGATGGAATGTGAACGGCTGGCCTAGATAGGTAAAGCCCGGCAAATCACGGAGATCGTCGAGCTTCGGGGCCACGTGGTAAAACGAATCGCCAGAGGCTTTATTAGCGTTGGCCGCTGTTAAAGCGGGCTTGGCATATCGGGTTATGATCATGCTGCCGTCTTCTCCGCATCGAGAATGACGTCACGCACGCGAGACACTTCGCCGAACATGGAATGATAGGTGATGGCCTGCATCGATCGGCCCGAGATAAAGCCCGATCCGAAGTGCCAAGCGTCTTGGGGGATTGGCGCCTGATGGATCTCGGAAATCACACCCTCGCCTTCGCTCACCATCTTCCGGCTGTGGTGCCAGTGGAAGCCGTGGACGAAGCGGTATTTCGTGGCGCCCCAATCCTCGGCGCGGCGATGGGCCATGATGCTGGCCATCTTCTCGATCTTGACCGTGTGGCCATGGGTCGCCCCAAGCATCACGAGACCGAACCGCTTCCAGAAGAACAGGGACGGGTCCGTGTCGACGGTGATGCGGGGTTCGTTGCGATACCAGGCGAGCAGGAAATACGCGACGGCAACGGATGAGTGCTCATCGTGGTTGCCCGGAAGGATGCGGACAGTCACCCGCCGATGCCGTTTAAGTGCAGCATCTATGGTGCGGACGATCAATCGGCAGGCGACCATCAGCACTTTCTGGTAGCGGCCATCGACGTCCAGCGCGTTGCCAGAGTTGGCCGTCTCATTCCGGTTATTGTCCGAGTGGAGAAGGTCACCACCACCGAGAATAACGCATTCGCCTGATGGCGGGGTCCGGCTGATCAGACCATCGATACCGGCACCAAGGACCTCCTCGGCGATCTTCAGATCCCAGTTCGTGCCGGTCTCTCGATGCCACGAGAACATCCCCACGTGCCAATCCGCCAGCGGGACCAAGGTCATCATGTCGTCTGCGCACGACGACGGCTCAGCAATCGGCCGCACCGGACTTGCATAATCGACGAAGGCTTCCTTAATCGCTTCGACGGCCTGGAGCGGGTCACGCTCCTCGCGGGTCTTCACCCATTTGACGATCTCGTTGCCAGTCGCGTCGACGAGCGCACTGACACCCTTGATCGTATGGCCAGACGGCACGGAGAACTCTGCCCCGTGGTCCGGCTTTTGTTGGACGAACTCGCGAACAAGATCGCCGTCCTTGTTGAAGACCGCGGTCTCTTTGGCGATGTGATAGCCCGGGAGGACGGGCCCGGTACCCATGAAGCCACGTCGTGCGGCGTGGTGGATGCGATTCTGGAAGGTTGAACGGGCCACACCCAGCGCCCTTGAAGCGGCGTTCTGGCTGCCATGTGTCCGTAGTGCTTCAACCGCCTCGATCGCGAGATCGTCGGGCAAGGCTGGATTCATGCCGGCACCGCCCGGCCCATCAGAGCGCATACCGCAGAGGATGGCACAGCGTAGCCAATCCCAACCATGGATGAGCCAAACATTCCTGTGGGCGCCAGCATCACGCCAACGACAATTCCCCGGAGATTGCCGGATCTATCGAACATGCCGCCGCCTGACATCCCGGGGACGATCGCTCCGCTCACGACGACCACGCTTCCCCATCGCGAATAGGGCCTGGCCTTCCCGGCGATCGAGGCTTGCACCTGGACGAATTCGACATCCTCCGGATTGCCAATGAGCGTGACAGGCGCGCCTTCAGGGATGGCTCGGCATGCAAGTGGGGAGACTTTAGCCCGCATGCTCTCGTCACGCAGCAGCGCGACGTCATAGGCCTTATTGACCCATAGGACTGATGCCTTTGTCTTCCTTCCTGTGTCTGTCAGGATTTCGACGTCATCGGAATCGCGGATGACATGGGCTGCCGTGAGAATGTATCCATTTCCAATGTGCGTCCCGGATCCATGACCGGGGCCGTTGATGACCTTGACGACCGACCCGGCCTTGTGTTTCGGGGGGTCTGATGGGGGTAACGCGATCCAAAGGACGACGGACAGCGCCAAGACAACAATGGCCAGCGCTGTAAACCAGCGGGACATGGGATGTCCTTTATGTGGGAGGGAAGTCTTTGATTTTGTTCCGTTACGGGGATTCCCGTTTCGGACTTCGGCCTACCGCGGCAAGCCGGAAATAAGCGGCCAGATCTTGCCGAGGGCCCAAAGCGCGCCAGAGGTCGCAGTGCCTGCCAGCCCGCCAATCACGACGAGAACACGCCAGCCGCCCTTGGCCTGGGTCAGGATGTCCTTGATTTCCGTTACGTCTCTACGAACTGATGCGACGTCCTTTTTCAGGTCTGCAACATCGTCCTTCACATTGGCGACGCGTTCTTCCAAAGCGGATAGCCTTTCGCCTTGTGTGCGGACGGCGGTCATGGTTTCGCCCTCAAGGCGCCGTCGCGTTGCTGATAGAAGTCACGCAATGCGGCGTGGCGATTGCTGCACTCAATGAGGGCTGCGAGATCGCGCGACCAGTATTTCTCGACATCGCGTTGCTTCATCGCGCCGTGCGGGAGCTCCGGGGGCACCGCGCAATCCATCTCAAAGCTTCCCGGTGGGGGTGATAGGCTTGGGGGCGAGGCGACGAACTTTGTTGAGGCGCTGCACGCCATCAGAGGACAAAGCAGGCTCGTCGCGGCGAGGATCTTGATCAGCCGCATTGGCGTTCTCATCGATGATGGAGCGGAGGTGGGCGTTGTCTTTGGCGAGCCATTCCTCGCGCTTGCGGGCTTCTTCGAGCACCTTGGAGTTTATCTTTTCCTGACGGTCTCGCTCGACAAGGCGGGCGGCTTCCGCGGCATTCGCGGCTTCGGCCTTCCCGGTCACATACCCGTCGTGGTATTTCCAGGCGCCATAACCCCAGAAGCTGCCAGCCGCGAGAAGTGCGAGCACGAGATAGACGAAGAGGGGATTGATGCCGAGGGCGCTGGCCAGGGCGTTCATGCCGCACCCTTCCGGCAAAGATTGCGTTCGGTCTCACGACGATTCTGGAGGCCCTTCACGACCTTGCCGCCGGCATAGACGAACTTGCGGAATTCATCGCAGGATCCGCGGATATCGCCCGCGTTCTGCCTGCGCACCAACGTCGATTTGCAGAATCCGCCGACACCAATGTTGTAGGCTAGTGAGAGGTTAGCGATGTAGACTTCGGTCGGCAGCCTGTCCGGGTCCTTCAGACAGCGCCGCATGCCGGCCTCGTGCTCGACAAGGCTATCGATCAGCATGTTGTCGCAAGTCGCCTTGCTGAATCTCATGCCGGGCTTAATGCCCTTCGTCTCGCCATAGCACGCTGTTAACACACCTATCACATCTCGGTAGGCATAGAGGCGAAGGCCTTCCAAGCCCCCCACTACCTGAATAGCGAGCAAGCCAGCAGCGGTGACGACACCCACGCCAGCGCCCGCCTTCTTAAGACGGCTGTTCATTCATCTGCTCCGGAAACGCTCTGCTGTGCAATCAAGCGCGCAACGAAAGCCCCGCCGGTCGCCACAAAGGCGAGAAGAGCGAATGCACCGCGCGGGATGGGAAGGACGCCGTCGAGGAACGGCACCGCCGCCTCAAGGCCTGAAAGAAAGAACGCGATCGTCAGAAGCCGGACAGACCAAGCGTACCGGAGCACTCGCCTCCAGTTCGGGACGAGCCTCACCGCTTTCCGCCTTCAACGACATATTTCGTGCCGTAGGCGACGCCAGCCCAATCAGTCTTGTCGCGAGACGCGCAAGCGCTCACGGCCGCGGCGACGAGCGCCACGATCAGCAGCAGTTTCATGATGTCTCCGGGGAGTTGGGGCTAAGAAATGACGAGATTGCGGAACATCGCCCGCATGTTCGTCAGCTTGTGAATGCTGAAATAGCCGCCGCGAAAGGCGGAATCCGTCATGACGGTGGACTGGATGACGGCGCCGTTTGCATCAAGCTTCTCGCCGATGATCTGCGTCGGCGTCACCCGCACGCGCAGCTTGTAGACCGTCGTCGCGTCGGCCGTCAGGGCCGTGCCGTCCGTCAGAACGTTGGTGAGGTCGCCTCGTTCTGCTTGTAGATCTGGATACGCCCGTTCTGACGAAACATGACCAGATAGCCAAAATACCCAGTTGCGCCTGGCAGCGTCGTCGAGTT
>OFRO01000757.1_pt1 | contig 10523 bp, 9 predicted proteins | sample 1543091 | NCBI WGS metagenome assembly OFRO01 (sample SAMN07774217, study PRJEB24372) | wastewater metagenome | isolation source: Exp Tend NO 10WW | collected 2016-02
ATTTCGCGCGCATCTGAGCGCATCGGGGCGGCGCTCCTTCCGGGGCGCCGCCCTTCTCTTCCCGATGACGACGGAGGCCCGCCATTCCTGACCGCCAAGTGACTATCCGCGTCTCTCTCGATGGCCTGACGGATGCGTCGGCCCAGGCGGAGAAATTCACGGGCGACCTAAAGGGCGTCGGCGAGGCCGCGGCCCAGGCGGCCGCCCCGACCGAGGAGCTCGGGAAGTCCGTCGACAAGTCCGCCGAGGCCCTGAAGAAGGCCGAGACCGCGGCGAAGAAGTCCGCCGAGGCCGCGAAGGCCGTCTCCGAAAAATACGGGGAACTTACCGGGACCCTGAAGGACAAACTTTATCCGGCGACGGAGGCCGCTTATGCCGCCTTCGAGAAACTCTCTAAGGCGGACACGCCCCGCGCCCTGCAACGCGGCGTCATGGACGCCGAAATCGCCCTCGAGAAATTCAAGGCATCCGCCGACGCGGCCGCCGCGAGCGGCGAGAAAATGCCGGCCTCTGTCGCAACCGCCATGAGGCGGATGCAAAGCGACATCGACTCCTCGACGACGAAACTCGGCCAACTCCGCGACCGGATGGGAGACGTTCGCGCGAAGGCCGACGCGATGGGCCAGGGATGGAGCCAGGCCGCCGCCTCGGGCGGCTCGCTTCAGGGGATGCTCAATAACCTTGAGTCGACGTCGACGGGCGCGACTCAGTCCTTCACGCGGACGGCGCTCTCGGCCGTCGGCGTCGCCGCGGCCTTCAAACTCGGCGTCGACGCGGGGAAGGAGTTTAACGGCTGGCTCGACAAGGTCCGGAAGGCGAGCGGCGACTCCGGGAACGCGCTCGCCGGCCTCGCTAAGGTGATCGGCGATACGAATATCGCCGGCGGGGAATTCAAGAAATGGGCGAACGAGGCCGCGAAGGCGACCTCCTATTACGCCGCCGAGCTCGAGCCCGTGACCTTCAAGGTAAACGCCCTGATGAAGGCCCATCAGGCGGCCGGCCTTCGGCTTCAGGAGACGGCGGCGGCCCTGAAGACGCTCGGGATCGAATGGCATACGGTCGGGGAATCCGGCTCCCTCCTCGATAAGCAAATTGCAAAGGTCACGGACGCCCTTCATCAGGCCTCGGTCAAGGGAGAGAACCTGACGGAGACGGCCCGGAAAAACGCGAAGGCCCTCGAGGAGCTCCGCCTCCGGATGGAAGACGAGGGCCGCGCGCTCGACTCGCTCGACCCGAAGACGCGGACGGCGATCCTCCTCGCCGACGGCCTAGCGAAGGCGCACGAGAATCAGGTCGCGTCAAGGCGGAAACTCAAGGCCGCCGGCGAAGAGCTCGACAAGGAAATGATCGCGATTCTCTCGCGCTATCGCGAGGAGATCGAGGCCTCCCAGAAGGTCGGCGCCGCCGCGAACGCCGAAGAGCTCGCGCGCCGGCACCTGACCGAATCGCTCCGGGAATACGGGAAGGCGCACCATCTGACCGCGGGCGAAATCTCCGAGGTCATCGAAAAACAGTCGACGATGCTCGACGTAATGAAACAGACCGAGCAGGACGGGATCAACGTCGAGAAGGCGGCGCTCGACAAACTCGGGGGCGCCCTCGGGGAGGCCGCGGCGAAGACGGAGACGCTCGCCCAGGCGGAGGCGAAATACCAGGCGGCCGTCGCGAGCGGCGTCGCGATGGGCGACGAGGCGATCGCGAAGATTAAGGCCCGAAACGCCGCGATAGACGAGGCCGTCGCGAAGAATGAGAAACTCGCCGAGTCCTTCGGCAAGGCGAAGGCCGCCGCCCAGGGCGCCGAGGACGCCTTCGGGCGCGTCGCGGACGGCCTCGCGCGCGTCGGCGCGACCGCCGATAACGCGACCGCGGGCCTCGCGGGCGTCGCCTGGGAAATGCGGAAGGCGACCCCCGCGTCCGTCGAACTCACGAACGCCCAGAAGGACCTCGTCGAGCAACTCGCCCGGCTCTCCGACGCCGGCGGCGCCTCGTCGCTCTGGGTCGGACACCTTCTCGCCCAATTTGAAAAGGGCGAGATCACGCTCGAAGTCTTCAAACAGAAGGTTAACCAGGTCCTTCAGGAACTCGCGAAGGTCAACGGCTCGGGCGTCATGGGGAACCTCGCCGACGAGCTCAACGCGATCAACACGGCAATCCAGAAATTCTACGACAAGGCGAAGAGCGCGCCGTGAGCGATATCGTCGTCTTCGTCCAGAAGGTCACGGCGGAATTGACGGCCCTTAGCGTCGCCGCGGAGCACGCGACCGAGGCCCTCGACGAAACCTTCCACGCCCAGAACGCCGCGGGCGTCGCCGGCTCCGGAACCGTCACGGGCGGCGGCGGGAATACCGGCGGCGTCGGCTCGTCCTCGAGCATGGAAGCGGTCATTTCGGAAATTCGAACGATCTCGGGAAGAGGCTAGAGAATGGCGACCTCCTCGAACGACCCCGGCGTCCGTCAGAGGCCTTACCTCGCGGGCCTGAATCTCTCGATCCTCCCCTCGGAGATCGGCGAGAAACCCCAGAGGGCCGAGACGGCCGAGCGCGGAGCGGACACGTTTACCTTCGTCGACCGGCCCTTCATCAAGGCCGGCGCTCCGGACGTCGTCTCGAAATACCGATGGAGCCTCAAATTCCCGCGCGTCGCGAGCGCCGATTATCAGGCCTTCTCGCGCGCCGAGGCCTCGCCGGCCTTCCTGGACTTCTGTCTCTGGAAGCCGGTCTCTGAAATCTTCTCGGGCGACGGCGTCCGGACCGTCTTCTACCTTCTCCGCCGGAACGCCCCGACCGTCGTCCCGTCTCTGGCGCGCCCCGCGAACGTCTCGGACTATTCCCTGAAGGCCTGGATCGCCGGGGCCTCGGTCACGGCCCCGACCGTCGGGACGGCCGACTCGCGCGGGATGACGCCCGTTACCTTCGGGAGCGCCCCGGCGGCCGGCGTCGGGAATGTCGAAGTCTTCTATACGCCCCTCTTCTATGTCCGGATCGTCGACCCGACGAGAGACTTCCCGGTCGCGCATCGCGAGGAGCGCGAGCTCGCGCTCGAGGAAATCTAACCTTGCCCGTCGCCGCCTCGGTCTCCGGCACGATGACGCGGAGCGCGATCGCGCCCTCTGTCGCCGGAGGCTCGCTCTCGGCCTACAACTCGGCGCCGACCGGCTACGCGGCCGGCACGCTCGAGGCCGACCGGACGAAATTCCTCGCCTTCTATGCGCGCGTCCGCTCGACGCGCCCGGACGTCGCGGTCGAGGGCGAGCTCCTGACGACGCTCGTCGACCAGGTCGTCCTCGACGAGCGCCTCGAGGACCCGACCCGCTTCGCGTCCTTCACCGTCTCGGATCATCGGGCCGCCTTCTTCGACGTCGCGACGATCGCCGCGGGGGATCGCGCCGTGACCGTCGACCTCTGGGCGGGTCCTCCGGGCGGCGTCAAGTCCTGGCGCGCCTTCCAGGGGACGACGGAGTCGAATCAGAACTCCCTCCCGTACCGCCCCCGCGGGACCTTCCGGGCCGCCTCGAACGCGACCCAATGGGCCCAGAAGGGATGCGTCCGCCTCGAGGCCTTCTCGGGGAAGACGCGCGGCGAGATCCTCGCGGCCTTCGCCGCGAACGCCGGCGTCACGATCGCGAACCTCGCGGACCTCGGCGGCGGGATCGTCCGGAAGCCGGTCGACATAGCAGGGGAGACCGTCGTCGACCTTATCAAACGCTTCGGCGAGGTCGAGGGATGGTATCCGCGCGAGACCGAGGACGGGACGGGCCTCGAGGTCCTCAACGAGGACCGCTTTCTCGACGGCTCGCCGATCTTCGCCCTCGACGAATCGAACTATTTCGACGTCTCGGAGACGGCCCCCTCGCGCCCCGTCACTAATTGGGTCCTCTCGACGACGCGCATCAAGGACGCGACGGCCGGGATCGACGGCGGCGACGTCGTAACCGGGATCGACGCGAGCGGGATCGACCAGGCCCTAACGGTCGAGCGGACGGAGGTCGCGGGCGTCGACTCGGCGGGCCGCCCGACGCTCGTCGTAACCGAGGTCACGAAGAATCAGGGAGCCGAGGTCCTTCGCGTCGTCACGTCCTGGGCGACGCTCGCGACGCCGGGAGTTACGACCGGCCCCGAGGTCTATCAGATTCACGAGCGGACGACGACGCGCCAGGATTGGGAGCCGTTCCTCTTCTACGACGCGCCCGGCTCGGCCCCTCGCTGGCGGCCCTCGACGCAACTCAACGCCCGGCATACGATGAAGGAGGCCCTCGCGGGCGTCCCTTGCGCGACGGGCGGCGGCTACGTCTGGGCGACCGGCGGCGAATATACGACGCCGTCCGCCGCGCTCCTCATCGTCGAGACGAAAGAGGAAGCCTTCACCTGGGCGGATTGTTTCCTCCTCGCGTCCTCGAGCGTCCGCCGCGCCTATTACGCCCCCCTCGTCGCGAGCGGCTACGCCTATCCGGACGGCTCCCAGAGGTCGACGACGACTTACCTCTTCCTCGACGTCGAGGACACGGCGACGACATGGACCGATCTCCGGAACTCGGGGACGCCGCGCGTCGAGGCCCGGATCTCGGTCTCGACCTTCGGCGGCCTCCCTGAGACCTTCGGGCCGTCCCGCTTCGTAACGAAAATCTTTCAGGGGAACGGATCGAATACCTCTTACGCCGTCGCGGAGTCGACGACCTACGCGGACGGGACGAGCGCCTCTAGCTCGTCGGACTCGATCTCGGGCGCGGTCCCCGGCCCGCCGACCGGCTCGCCCGACGTCCCGCTCTTCGAGCAGGAAGTCATTCTCCTGGACTTCGACGCGACGGGGGCCTCCGGCTATACGAAGCGGGCGGAGTCGCCGGGCGCGATCGACTTCACCGAGAGCATGGACGAGCTCCGGATGATCGCGACGAGGCGCATCCGCCGGGCGTGCTCCCTCGAGCTCGCCGTGACCCATAACGCGATCCCCTTCCTCCGCGTCGGGGATCACGTCTCGATCACGAACAAGGCCCGGAACCTCTCGGCGAAATCCGCCTACGTCTGGGCGATCTCGCGGACGGCGGCGCCCCTTAACGGCTCCATGCGCCAGGTGACGACGCTCCGCGTCCCGCCGGATTGGATCTAAGCTAATGGCGCTCTCGACCGGCCCCTCGTCCCCGTCCTATTCCCTCCCGTCGCGCCCGAAGACGACGGCGCGGGACCTCGCCTCCGAGCTCCTCGCCCTCATCCGCGCCGAGGCCGCGCGCGGCCGCGAGGTCAGGCCGGCGACGTTCCAGCTAGGATGCGACGGCCTCCCGAACATTAACGCCCTGGACGGAACCGACTGTAACGGCGATCCCCAGGGCGGCCTCGGCCTGATGAATCCCGCGACCCGGACGCTCATTACGACGAACATCGGGCGCGCCTTCGCGGGGGCCGGCGGACAAATCGGGGCCGTCGACCGCGGGACGCTCGACGCTTGCGAGCAGAAAACCCGAATTCTGAAGTCCCGGCGCCGCTTCGTCGACGACGTCGGGAACGTCTACGGGCCCGACGGCCGCTTCATGTTCGGCGGCGTCACGCCCGCAACACTCGAGACGGACTACTCGCATCAATGGTTCGTCCAGAGCGGCGGCGAGCGGACGACCCTCAACCTGAAGAAAAACGTCGGGACGACGGCGACGCGCGCGATCTCCGGCTCGCCGGACCTCGCCTGTCAGGGAATGGTCTATCCGCCGACCGTGACGACGAACCGTTACGGGGGCGCGGCCCGCGGCGTCACGGACGGCTCCGACCCTTGCGTCCCCAAGACGGACCACATCCTAGTTTCCGTAGAGGCCCGCGTCGTCGTCACGGGGCCGACGTCGATCGACCCGGTCAGGACCGGCGGATCTCACGCGCTCGTCGTCCGGAACCCGGATTCCCTCGTCCTCGAATACCGCCTCCCGCTCGTCGGAGATTCGACGGGTTACGTCTGGGTCTCGCCCGAGCTCTTCTCGATCTCGGCGACGGAAGAGGGGCTCTTCTTCGTCCATTGTTACGCCGTCCCGGCCTTCTCGGGCGGATACCCGTCCCCCGTCCCCGGCGTCGAGCTCGGCGCGCCGGGCGTCTCGAAGGTCGCCGTCGTCCGCGTCGACCCCGCGAGCCTTATCCCTTCGATCGTCGAGCTCGTCACGCTCGAGGCGGGCCGCACGGCGGGCCGGACCTTTACGCGGACGGTCTACGTCGCCCCCTGATAGGAGTCACGAATGGGCCTCTCGATCTATCACTCCGACGACGTCACGCTCGCGACCGATCTCGTCTTCGGGCCGACGGACGCCGGCGCGACGAGCGCGACCCAGACGCTCCACGCCTGGAACAACAAGGGGACGTCGGGCGGAAGCCTCCGAGACCTCGCCTTCGTCGTCCAGGTCGAGGACCCCGGCGCGCCCGGAACCTTCAAGAGCTCGGGACTGACGGCTCTTGACGAGCATTGGCTCGAGGCCCGGATTAACGGGGGAACGAACCCCGGAAACGACGCCGGCTTCCTCTCCGTGACCTCGGATTGGTACAGGCTCGGCTCGGGCGTCGTCCTCCGCGCCCCGGACCTTCCGGGGAATTGCGCCTTCTACCTCGAGGTCCGGCTCCATCCGCCGCTCCGCGACGGCGTCCCGACGGAGACCGTCAACTTCCGCCTTCTCGCGACCTACGCCGAGACGGCGACGCCCTCGGGCGCCGGCCTCTCCGAACTCGGCTCCGGCTTCCTGACGGGCGTCGGCGATCGCCGCGTCCGGGAATTCGTCGAGGCCCCGACGGTCACGGCGACCGGGACGCCCGACGCTTACGTCCATGTCTCGCGCCGCTGGTACATTCACGACGGGATCTCTCTCCGCTCGTGCGCGACCGAGGATCTCCTCCTGAATCAGACGGACGGGGCCGCGGCGTCGCTCTCGACCGGTCAGGAATACAAGGCCCTTATCTCCCAGGGGCCGGGCGCCGGGACCGGCGATCAGGCCGTGACCGTGACGAAGGGCGTCAAGGCGGCGACCGGCGCCTCCGTCGCGCCCGCTCTCCCCGCGACTCATATCCCCGTCGCCCTCGTGACCGTCGCCTATCACGCGAGCGCCTCGGTCATCGGCTCGACCGCGATTAACGTCCTCGCGACGGACGGCCGCGCGAAGGCGACCGCCGGGACGGGCCTTACCGTCTCGATCGCGAAATACCGGGCCCTCGTCGCCGGCGGCCTCATCGTGACCGGACAGGCGACGACGGTCTCCCTCGGGGCCTCCGTGACCTCCTGGGTCTGGCTCGGCGGCTCCGGGGCCTTCACGGTCACGACGACGGCCGCGGCTCCCTTCGCCGGCGCCCTCCCGGTCTGTAAGGTCGTCACCGGCTCCTCGACCGTGACCTCGGTTACGGATCTCCGGTCCTACTTCGAGCCGGCGGCGAGATATGTCCGCCTGAAGTACGCGAACGGCGAGCCGCTCTTCGACCTTCAGACGCGGCGCTATCGTTACCGCGTCGCGATCGCCGCGAGCGCCTACTCCGATTCGGTCCCCGCCGATACGATCCCCGCCGGCGCCCTCGTCCTCGCCGTCTCGGCGAAGGTCATCGTTAAGCCGGGGACGACCTCGACCTTCGACCTCGGCGTCGCCGGCGCGACGACGCGCCACGGGACCGGGATCTCGACGACCGTCGGGACGACTCACGGCGGCCTCGTCGCCGGCCCCTTCTATTACGCCGCGGATACGAAAATCCGGATTACCCCGAACGCGACGCCCTCGGACGCCCTCGGCGTGATCGAGGTCCAGGTGACGCTTATCGACGCGCGGACGAGTCCCGGAATGTCCTCCGAGGCCTTCCCCTACGCCTGGAATCTCGACCGTGTCGTCGCGCACCTGGGGAGCTCCTCGTCCGGCTCCGGCTCGACGGAATTCAATCCCGGATGCACCTTGATCGGAGACCTCTGTCCCTCCGGCTCGAGGCCCTCGATCGCCGCCGGCGCCCTCTCGGCGGAAGGCTTCCCGAACGTCACCGTCGGGGCCGCGGATACCTTCTCGGCCTACGTTACCGGGATCACCGATCCGGGAGACTCCGACGCGGCGCCTCGAAATCTTGAATGCGCGCTCGTCCTCTATCCCTTGACGCGCGCCTCGTGAGGACGCCCGAGGTCCCCGTCTTCGAGATCGTCCGCGCCCCGGCCGAGCAGCCGGGCGCGCCGACGATGGGCGCCCTTCTTATCGAGGGGATTCCCTTCGCCGCGACGCTCGAGCCGCCGTGGCTCGATAACCGGCCGGGCCTCTCGTGCATTCCGGAGGGGACTTATCCCGTTCGCGTGACCTTCTCGAATCGCTTCCGCCGGATGCTCCCGGAGTTTTTCGACGTGCCGGGGAGGAGCGCCGTCAGAGCGCACTCGGGAGACGGACCCGGCGACACGGAAGGCTGTGTCCTCCTCGGGATGGGCCGGACGCCTCACGAATTCGCGGCGTCCGATTCCGGCTCGACCGTCCGGCGATTCCTCGCCTGGCTGCATTCGGTCGGAAACGAGGCCCGTGTGACTATTCGGACGAGGACGGACGCCGACCCCGACGCGCCTCGAGCGTAAGAGCGCGCTCGACGCTCATCCGCGAGAGGCGCTCCCGGAGCGACGTTCGATGAATCCCGAGCCGGCGCGCCCACGCCGGGACCGTCAGGGTCTCCCCGCGGAAAGTGATTTTCCGGCTATCGTGCCGATTCGCGAATCGCGACACCGGGAGGGCGATCGCCTCCTCGGCGCTCCATCCGTAGGCGATTCGGTTCGCGATAGCGTGGGCGGGGACGCCGCTCTCCTCGCCCCATTCCGTAACTGTCAGGGTCCGGCCGTCGAGTGTCACTCGGCGATTTCCTCGCCGGTTCACGCTCTGCTCCCGGCGCGTCGCCCATCGGCAATTCTCCGGCGCGTAAGGGCCGTCATTGTCGACCCGGTCGAGACTATGCTCCGGAGACGGACGCGGGCCCATGTCGCGATAAAACGCGGCGAACCCCTTCCGCCATTCCTCGCACATCCGAATCCCGCGCGCCCCGTAATTCGGGAAGCCTCGCGCGTTCGGGTTATGGCAGCGATTCCGCGCCGCCTTCCACGCCCCGTATTCCGGGCCGCCGGAGAGTCCGAGTTTCGTCACGCGCTCGAGACGGAGACACCCGCACGAGGACGTGTTTCCGCTCCTGAGAGCGTGGGCCGTGACGAGGGAGATCGTCCCGCAATCGCACGAGCAGGACCAGAGGCGATCCTTCCCCCTGTGTCCGTCGAATCGTTTCGCGACGAGGCGGCCGAATCTGACGCCGGAAAGGTCTATCGCTTTCACGATCCGAATATATCACGGTTTCCGCTCGGGGGCCTTGACGGACGCCCCGGCCTTCGGATAGAGTCTCCCCTCGCGTTTCTGGCTGGCGCATCGGCTCGGCGGCGGGATACCGTCGCATGAGTCAGACCCCGAAAATCCGGAGCATCCAGAGGAAACTCGCCGAGAAGGACGCCCTTCTCGCCGCCCTTCGCCCCGAGCATTCGCGCCTCCTCGCGCGAATCGACGTCCTCGAGAAGGGCGAGGGCGTCGCCGACGCCGAGGCCCGCGTCCGGAACGCCGAGACGGCGCTCGCCGACGCCGAGGCCCGGCTCGAGGAGGCGGAAGCCGGGAAGCGGAACGCCGAACGCTCGACCGTCGCCTATCTCGCGCTCCTCCTCGAGCGTCAGGCGGACGGAGATCCGCTCGGCTACGCGACCGGCCCAGAGGCGCCCGTCTTCCGCTTCACTCGCGAGGACCTCTTCCGGGCGCTCCCGCTCGGGGCCCGCGTCCGCTTCGAGGAGGACGGCGACGCGATCGTCGTCAGGCTCGCGCCCGAGGGGGAACACGCCCCGCCGGCCGAGAGCATGGCGCTCGCGGCCCAGGCCGTCCTCGCGCCCGTCGTCGAGGAGAAGGTCGCGCCGCGGATCGTCCTCGTCGGCGATACGGTCCACGGCGGCGCCCCGGAGACGTGCACGGGATGCGCGGCGCCGGTCGTCTTTCAGGACGAGGCCCCCGCCGGCCAGAGATTCGGGGCGGGACGGATCGAGACGGGGGAGGACGAGGACGCGCCTCCCGTCGCCCCGGTCTAATGCGTTACCTGTCCCTTTTCTCTGGAATAGAAGCGGCGAGCATAGCTTGGGAACCGCTCGGATGGACGCCCGTCGCATTCGCGGAGGTCGAGCCGTTCCCGTGCGCGCTCCTCGCCCATCGTTTCCCGAACGTCCCGAACCTCGGGGACATGGAGCAGTATCGTGACTGGCCCGACGCAACTCTCGATGTTCTCGTTGGCGGCACTCCCTGCCAGGGATTTAGTGTCGCCGGCAAGAGAGGCGGAATGGACGACCCGCGTTCTCAACTGGTCTGGCACTTCCTTGAAATTGCTCGAAAGCATCGCCCGCGCTGGGTTCTTTGGGAGAACGTGCCCGGAGTCCTGTCCAGCGACGGCGGAAAAGATTTTGGAGCCGTGCTGCACGGGATGGGGGAACGCGGGTATGGGTTCGCTTACCGCATTCTCGACGCTCAATATTTCGGAGTGGCCCAAAGA
>OFRO01000758.1_pt1 | contig 10515 bp, 12 predicted proteins | sample 1543091 | NCBI WGS metagenome assembly OFRO01 (sample SAMN07774217, study PRJEB24372) | wastewater metagenome | isolation source: Exp Tend NO 10WW | collected 2016-02
ACATCCCCGGCACCTGGCTGGCTCCACCGTAATAGGCCGATGCGCCTGCACCGAACTCGCCAAGGGTGTTCATCATCCCGCCGGTGCTTCCGGCCAGGTTACCAAAGCCACCCCCAGATGTCCCCCCAGCCATACTCGAAGCAGCTTGCGAAACACCAGACATCCCCATAGCGCCTGTCACAGATGCAATCACATTCAGCACGAACGGCTTGGCGAGTTGCTTGTAGATATATTCGATGATGTTCTTCTTAAAGTCAGACTTAAACTTGTCAAGCATACCACGCCAACCAGACACACCGTTTTCGGCTATGTACATGAAGGCTTCTTTGAAAGTACCTTCAATCTTGTCTACAGTTTCTTTGGCATCTTTGAGTTCGGCGTTGTGAATACGAAGGTTGTATTCTTTAGCAATAGTTTCCTTAGCACCGTAAGCGGCTTTGATAGCTTCTGTTGTCTTTTGGTAGCGAGTTGCTTGTTCTGCGTCCATCGGTCCGACGAAGACTTCCATAGCAGACTTCTCAGCTTCAAGGCGTGCGATAGTTGAATCCAAAATCTTGTTGTTAGTATCTAGAGCAATTTGAGCCTTCTGCTTCTCAGTTTCGACAAACATCAGGACTGCTTCAGCTTCTAGGTTCTTAATGCTGTTAGCTGAATCTGATTGAATCTTAGCGATGTCCTTGTAGGCTTCACCGAGAGCCTTAACAGCGGCAGCATCCTTGATTCTGTTGGACACTTCATCAGTTATAGATACACCTTTGTTCTTCAGCTTTTGAATAGCCAAATCATAATAGGCTTCTGCTGTCAAGCCAACAGCCTTCCCTAGTTCGATCATCTGTTGTGCTTCTTCGATAGCTTGATTGCCTGATTGTTCGTAGGAGGATACAAGACTGTTGACGGCTTTTTGTTGGTCAGACAACTCCTTATTGATTTCTTTCTGTTGGTCGATGTACTTAGCCCACTCAAGCATTTCATCCTTCTTGGCTTGAGGAAGATTAAGACCCTTAATCTGTTCTTGGACTTCTAGGAATCGTGTATTGGCTTGAGTACCTTCTTGAGTTGCTTTAGTCTTGTCCTGCATGATAGCGACTTCGAGTTTCATAGACTCGTAAGCCTTCATTGCTTGTTCGGCGGAGTTGTCTTTCTTCGGAGCCTTTTCTTTTATTTTGTCGGCTTCAGCTAGCTCTGCTTTATAGCGCTTTGTCGCGTCAGCCATTCTCTTTTGTGCTTCTGCGTACTCTTCGGAACCCTCCTTCAGATTGTTAGTTTGCATTGCTTGACCTATGCCTGACAGACTATCGAAAAGTCTGCGATTTGCTGATTCAATAGCCAACGCACGTTTGATAGTATCGTCTCGTTTAGATTCTAAATCTTTTGACGCAGCTTCTGCTAAATTACCTTGCTGGATTATTGCGTTAGCTGCCAATTTTTCATTAGCTGAGATAGTTTGTTTTATCTGATAATCCGTGTCTTTCAAATTTGATTTCAGTTGTTTCAGAGCGGCCTCGGTAAACATCATGGTGCCATCTATGTCGTATCGGCGAGGTATAGGGTTAGTGTCTCTCTCTTTCTCTATGTACTCTATAGACCCTTCGACCCTCATTTTACGATATTGTAACTGCTCGACATCGTAACCTTTTATCTTATCTCTGAATGATTTGGTTCTATTTTCAGCAGTACTGAATATCTGATCAATTAGTCCAAGGTGGTCAGCTAACAGGTAGGTACCAAACAAGGCCAATCCTATGAGACCCCCAGCGGCTCCGGCTGACATAAGCCCCATCTTTGACCCAACAGCAGAAGCTGTTACTCCCAACGTCATCATCGCGGCGGAAGCTGATCCAAACAGAGCTGGTAACGCAGCAATAGTAGAACTTATAGTAACCAAACCTGTATATATCACAGGCAATATTCTTGCTGCGACAAACCAAGCCGTAAATGCTTGACCTAAAGTCACTAACGTTGGTGTGAGTTTTATGGTGATTTCGGCAACTGTTCCAAGAACACTAGCAACAGCTTTGATCTGAGTCCAATACGATTTCATAGACTCAACGAGATCTTTATTGAAAGTTATCTTGCCTGTCTCATAGTTAATCGTGCCTATGCTATCCGATATATCTTTTACTATTTTCTTGAATACATCAAAACCACCTTGATCTGAGAACAACCGCTGAATTTTTATTTTTAAGATATCAAATGAACCGCTGAGTGTATTTTGGCGCTCAATTGCTGCCATAGAATAGCCGGTTATTCGTTTTTCTAGCTCTTGAAACAACGTCCCAGCTTCTTTCCATTTCTTGGTCATCGCATTAGTGATATTTAGTGCGGTAGCCAAAGTGCTGGAAGCAGCCTGAATACCTCCAGGTTGAAGCAAATCTCTTAACTCTTGTAGGGTCTGAGTCTTGTTTAGATTTAGGGATTTAACAGCCATCGTACCTAACGTAGCAATACGGCCAACCTCCTGAAGCGACATTCCGGCAGCAGAACCAACACCCACCAAACCTCTAAAAGTATCTGAGATTTCATCAAGTGATATGTTGTACTTCACAGACGCATCAGTCAGTTGATTTATTATACCTTCCGACATGATCATCGATTGGTTCCACTTGTTTCCAGCACCAGCAGCCTCAGATATGGCTTGAAGTGTCCCCGCAATACCAACTTTAGCATCCTCGATAGTTGCTAAATATTTTGTAGATATGATGGCAGGCGCACCAGCGGCAGCACCAGCGGCAGCTAAACCGAAGAAGGCTCGTGTTACTTCAGTTGTTACCAAAGCTACTTTACGCAACTTGTCATGCATATTACCGAATATGGTTGGCGCTTTCTCGAACGCTGTCAGTGGGACATATGCTCTAGTAGAAGCAACCCCAAGTTGATCCATCTTTGCAATAGTGTTATTTATGCCAGTAGCGTAAGCCCTTTGGGTTATAACACCGTTCTTAACTTTTATATCATACAGTTCTTGAGTTTTCAGCAGCCGTTCTAAGGCTGATCTTGTTCTATCTATTGGGTCAGGCTTGTAGCCTGATGGCGAACCACTAGAACCCTTAGACATACCCTGAAAGTCAAAGTTACCCATACCAGCACGAACAGCATCGCCGAGGGCTTTACCTATATCACGACCTTGAGCCTTAACCCGCGACTTCAAAGACTCCATAGACACGCCGACACTGCGTTCGTCTAATCGAACTTCAATCTCTACTGGAATCTTGGAATCTGCCATCGCCGCACCTCACCTAAGTAGCAAGTAGGTCTATCAGAGTTTTAGGAGAATGTCAAGGTGATAGGATGTGAAAAAGCCCTCCTAGGAGGGCTTTGTAAATGTTAAGAAGATTAAACTCTATCTTCAACCCACTCCTGCTTAACTAACAAGCCAATAACCTTCTGTAAAGTATCTTGGCACATCTCAGACTTTACATCAAACGTAGGCAATTCGTCATACTGAGCGTTGAACTCGACGATGCAGACAATCTGATTATACCTTACGAGTTCGATTATAGCCAAAGCTAGATCAGCGGCCATAAACTTCTTTGTTATGAACTTCCTAATTTCACCATCAACTTTAATCGTCAAATAGAACTCTTCGTTTTGCTGAAGTTTCAGATTGACCTGTTGTAATGGTAGATTCTTAGGAATCCCTAGATTGTCTATCAAATTGTCGTAGTCGGCTTCGACAGGCCCAGCCAGATCGCTTCTATCTAGCTTAACCAACTGATAGCCAATACGGTTTAGAAGTTTGTTAATCATTTAGGCCACTTCTTTACATCATGGCGACCCATAGCGTCAATTACAAACTGGCGAGTGTCTGCGCTAATCCCACCTGAAGAAATAAAGCCCACCTTGTTACAAATACGTTTGATGTGTTCGTCAGTCATTTCGATCTTTCCAATAAGGTAACAGATCATGCGAACCAAGTTGCTTTCAAACTTAGGCTGACTACGATCAGCAACAGCATTGATGACTTTACAGACCTTTGCAGCATTCTTTACCATATCAGCCGAATTCATATTTTTCAGATAGTCAACACGCTTGTTGAACGTAACAAAGAACTTAGATACTGTACACAATGCTTGGGCTGCGTCTGTTGCACAAATCGTCGTCGCTGTGCTTCGACGAGGACTCACATCAATCTTACACTTACTAAAAGCGTTACGCATCTTCTTAGTCAGTCCAGACACGTTCAGGATGTGTTCGGGCTGCACTGACTTAGACTTATTCCAATCAATAAACACCTGAGTTCGTTCAGCCTCCTCGATCTCCCACACGGCGATGATAGTGTTGATACCTGCTAGTTGTGCTGCAAGGCTACGGTTCTGACCATCAACCACCTCAATCTTATCGCCGTGGCGGACGCCATTGATGACAGGGAAAGTCCAAGTGTTGTCACGAACGGCTTGGGACAGTTCTTCGACATAAGTCTTGACAAGACCTCGCTGATACCCTTCACCAGTTACGGGATCGTAACGCTTGAACACGAGGGTTTCTTGGGCTTGTTCGGGGGTCAGGATAACTGTTTCTACATAACGCATTATTTCATCTCCTTGAGGACTTCGGTTAGATTGACAAACTCTGATTTTTGCTTCTTGATCGGACGTGCTTGAACACAACCACCAGCAGGGCGATTATACACTAGGTAACCCTTAGACTTCAACTGATCTTTTGCACGATCTTCGCTAATGATATGATCACACTTTTGTATAATCTCTAGGATAGGTGTGAAACCGTCAGCGAGTTCATAGTTGGCTTCAAACCACTCTAGGAACGGTGTGGTTACTGAAGGCTTGACAGGCTTAGGTGGAGTCTTACGGTTGATGGTTGTTGCATATTTCTTAGGTTTTACTTGCTTAGGTTCAGTTATAAAGACTGGCATGTCTATACCACAACCATTAGGGAACACCACCCACATTTCCACTTTACATGAGGGGTCGAGGTATTTTGCTGATGCGCTATCGCTGGCAGAAAGTTTCTTAGCGCGTGGATCACTAGCAAGAACATTAGTAACTGTATCCCTAGATACAGAAACGCCAATAGACTCGAAGTGCCTCAAGATATCATTTGTCGATGCAGGTACAGTCACACTGTTCACATAGTTTCTGACCATGCTTCTTTTGCCAATCTGTTGTTTACTAGCTACTTTCGGTTTCGTTACGGAAACTTTACCGCTCCACAACTTAGGCAGCGTAGTCCACACAACTTGATCGAACTCAAGCTTGTTCTGCATGGTGAAAGATGCTTGGAGTCGTTCGTAGACGGCTTTGAGTTTGGTGATGGTTGTGGTCATTTTCCGTAACCTTCTTCAATAAGATGGTGTAATTTATATAGGCCTTCCCAAGCGTCAATACCCATCATGTCTATCACGTCATAATCAACCTGACCTTCACCAAAGAACAAACCTGCTTCTGCTGGTTGATAAGGTGTTTCACCACGGTCTTTTCGCACCCACTGAGTACACCAGCATTTCACTGAGATTTTAGCGCGTTCGTTCAACTCCATGAACCCTTCGAGGTAATCCTCAGTACCACATTGATCTTCTTTCTTTGTGATCACAATATAGTCGTTTGGACACAACAAGGGGCCGTAGACAAACCCCGGCAAACCAACGGCCTTGTACTTCGTGGTTTCGCCGCTAACCTCAAAGGCTACGATAGGGATTCTTGCCCACTCAAAACAAATGTTATCAATGTCCGAGACCTCAATGGATTTGATGGATAGCATGTAGTAGCCAACTGGTGCAGGAATTAGTTTCATATCAGCTCTCCTTAACCTCTTTATAACTATGGCCTGTAATGTGCTTGAACATCTCATAAAGTTCAAGTTCCTGTTTCTTCGTAGCTTCGTCGTTACTATAATAACCGAAAGGATTCTTTTCGCGTGTTCCGTTTTCAACCCTATAAGTATATCCATAGTTGTACGCTGCTGTGTGTCTTTTGGAAGACTCAGTTCTTATCGAGCGTCCACGTCTGTTGCATCGCATCTTTACAAATACCCCTAATGGTTCTCCGTCATTTGCACAGTACCAACCACACTTTGCTGCCTGTCTCAACAGGTTGCCTTCCCAAAGTTCGTTTCTGTTCACTCTCAAATCTCCCCATATAAAAGAAAACAGCCCGTATTATACAGGCTGTCCTGAAGCAATGTCAACAACTATTTACTCAATCCGCTCCACCATATATCCAAGAGTAACCTTACGCCCAACAAACTTCTTGAAGGTTGCAGACTCATTAGCCTGAAACACCGACTGACGCCCATTGCGGACGTTCTTAGGGTCTTTGACAACGAAGTAGTCACCTACAGACTTCAAGGCATCCCAAGGCCATACGAACCGCTTACGGCCTTCGGGGATGACCTCGCTGATTTCGATCTGTGTCATGTTGAAATATCCTCGTCAGGATAAACGTGATCTTTCAGAATGGCTGAATGTAGATCACATGTGAGTTGCAAAGACTTAATCTGTTTCTGCATCCTAGTGATGGCCTCTACGAATTCACCAATATCTGATAGTTTTACTGCAAGTTCTACAGGTTCTGTCATTTCCTACCTTTCCCCTTAGCCGCCAAAGCAGCTACGGCTTTAGACTTCCCACCATCATCTTTAGGCTTGTCTTGTTCCTGCTTCTCTCGATGGAACTCAAGGTAAGCATTGTCGATCTTTTGGATCACGTAAAGAAAGTCCTCAGAATCAGGTATCTCGAAGTGTTCGCAGAACTTTAGTATCTCACTGACAGGAATTGCACCTAAACCCATACCCGATTGTCTTGACGACGATAAGGTATAAAAGTCCTTTAGGTACAATTCCTCGTCGAATGTAAGCTCTGGACGATCAGTGATTGCTGATGGAGTCTTCCAGTCGGGGAGATGCTGCTTTTTCTCATGTTCTGCTACAAGAAACTCATACTTCTCACCCCACCGGAGACTCCACTTTACATAATCACTCGCTTTTGGTGGCGAGTTCCGCCAGTGCCTCCTTGCGGAAGAGTTCTTGTTCAGAACAAAGCGACATGATCAACTCACGGAAATCAGCCATCTCGGGGTCATTCAGGAGTTCCAGAGCCTTTTCTGGACTGTAGTGGATCGGTTGATCGTCCTCACCGAACATATTGCGCCAATCGAGCAGAAGATATTTAGCAGCAATCTTGTTCTGAATCTCAGCGAACTGTTCGTTCGACATGTTCTTCAGGGTGCGCTGGTAGGGCTTAAGTGCTACGCGAAGAGCGTCTGTATACTTGCGGCTATCGGTGCTGGCTACTTTGACATCAAGGTCATCGAAGCACTTGTTGACCCACACGCCAGCATCAACAGCATTCACGTCCTTCTTGATCTTGGAAATCTTCATTTGTTAAGTCCTCTTGGTTAAGTTGGTTCCGACATGGAACTTTTCGTATAGTACATGGTAAATTAGATTTGTCAAGTGTTGGAACTTTATACATGATAGTCGCCTAAACCTACAGGTTAAGTAAGCGTTTCACAGAGTCTTGCCAAGCAAACCCTTGCGGATCAGTTGGGCTTACGAACCCTCCACGCCTGTGATCGACCGACTCAGCCGATAAATCAGATAAACCCCTGTTGTGCACGTTGACCGCAGCATTCAAGTCGCGGTCTATTATAGCTGAACAGGACTTACATGTCCACTCTCTGTCCGACAAAGTTAGTTCTTGATTGACGTGGCCGCAGCAAGAACACGTTTTGCTGGATGGATAAAACCTGTCCACCTTAACCAACGTGCGTCCCCGCCAGGCCGACTTATATTCAAGTTGCCTAACTAGTTCTCCAAAAGCCGCGTCACCAATTGACTTAGCCAGACAATGGTTCTTCATCATGCCTGAGACGTTTAGGTCTTCAACACAAATAACCCCAAAGTGCTTAACTAAAGCCGAGCTGATGTTGTGAGTCAGCCAAGACCTAGCGTTCCTTGTGTCACGATGAACCCTTGCGACCTTAATCCGCTGCTTGGTGTAACGTGATGACCCACGCTGCTTTCTGGACAGATGACGTTGAGACTTACGTAGCCCCGTTTGGCTTTCGCGGAACCACCGGGGATTACTCAACCTAGCCCCGTTACTTAGAACCAACAAGTCTTTTAGACCTAAATCTATGCCTACTGTAGTTCGACTTGGTGGGTATAGATCAATCTCGACCTCAACACAGACTGAAGCAAAGTATTCTCCAGATGCATCTTGGCTTACGGTGACCGACACTAATTTAGCATCGGCAGGAACCTGACGGTCAATAACGGCCTTAACTCTACCTAACTTTTCCAGTTTGATCCACTGATCGCCTAGTGAGAACTTCTGATTAGGTAGTCTGAACGACTTACGTGATTTGTGTTTTGACTTAAATTGGGGCTTACTTAGATTTTTACCTTTACGCTTACCTGCTATTGACTTAAACCAGCCTTCGTAAGCAGACTGTAAGTTCCTTGTAGCTTGCTGTAACGTAGCTGCACTAACTTCACTTAGGAACTCGTGTGTCTGCTTCAGATCAGTGGGGTTAAACTCGTTCTTCCAAGTCTTACCGTGCTTTTTGTAGCCATCTAGGTTCCGCGCCAACATGGTGTTGTATACTAGCCTACAGCAACCAAAGGTTTTCTGCATCAACTCGGCTTGTTGCTTTGTCGGGTACAGTCGGAACTTGAAGGCTTTATGTTGGATAGGCATAAATAAAGTATATCTAACTGACGGAAGACTGTCAAGCACCTAAAAGAAAACCGCCCCGAAGGGCGGTCAGATGAAACTTAAACTACTTATGCAGGCAGGCTAGAAACCTGAATCACATAACCAGCAGTGCTATCGTACAGGGCAGTGAAACTCAAAGATGTCATGACATCGGAATTTTTGCTCACACCTGTGATGGTGCCGGTGTTGAACTTGCAGTTAGGCATATCAATAACCATCCAGTTGCCGTCAGCATCACTGAAGCTGTATGACAGACTAATTGCTGTACCCGCCAAGAACTTATCAAGCAACGTATAGTCGCTGAAATATAGTTCTGCTGTACCAGTCACACCGAGGGTACCCAAGTTAATATTCGATGGGAACAGGCTGCCGAGGCACTGGGTATTGCGGTTATTGTTGGTCGTCGTCAGATTCAACGAACGAATACAAGCCGAAGAAGCCGTACCGTCAATGTAAATTACGCCAAGACTATCCGTAGGGTCAAAGACTTGATTAGCGGTTGCGGCTACATTCGGGCCGGTGCCGATGGTTGTTGCCGCATAGGCTGTCGTGGTTCCAGTGAAGCTGAACGAACCATTAACAATCGAACCGACGGAGGCATTTAGATTCATACCATTAACTACACAGCCTTTGTGGGAAACGAATACGTTGGTAAGATCAACAAATCGCTTCTCAATACTGAAGCTCTTCTTGGTGGTACCTGATCTCACTGAAGAACCTTTAATAGTTACAGATTCACCAGCAGCGTCATTAACAAGAGTGATACCGCTTACAATGATCTTGGAAGTCGTAACACTTACAACTTTGCATGGTACGCCGTTCAGACCGACGCTACCACCAGTGAAACCAGTGAACTTGATCCAATGACCGGGGAGGATGTTTGCAGTTGAAAACCCTGATCCAGAGTCATTCAGGCTATTATCTGCGTTAGCTGCTGAGATGGTTGACGCAGTATAAGCTACAGCAGTAGTGAAGTCTCCACCAAGCGCACCTTCAACGAAGTCGTTATATGCACCAAAGGACCATTCGATTCCAAGATCGCCTCCGGTAGTTCCTTCAGTACGAACGAGGTCGCTTTCAGAACGGTTCGGGTTAATTTGGTTAGATACGGTGGTGCTGATGTTGCCATCAAGCGAAGACGACACCACGTTAATGTTAGTTAGTGCCGCTGCGGGCGTGACTCCTAGAGTTACCTCTGGGACATAAGAATGAAGTACCAAGTCTCCTGCACTCATGACAAACTCCTTAAATAAAAATTAAACAAACAAGGGCGTTCATCACGCCGATCAAAACAACTTAAATTACAACAATTCATCATACCTAAACGGCACAGCCACAATCGCCTGATATTGCTGAGACGTTGCAGGAACCCCAGTCCCACTATTGGTATAATACTCAGGGCCGATTACACTAGAACTTCCTTCGTGGCAGATCAACCCACCAGACCTGTAATCCCTAAATACAGCCTTAACCGAATCAACCAAATCCCGTGTAGGCTTTGAACCTTGACCTAGTGGAGCATAAGTCTCCACAAAGATCGTTCCAATCGTCCTACGAACCTGAGCACCACTACCTAATGTAATTTTCCTAGATGTACCTTCACGAACCTTGATTGCAACCCAAGAACTTCCGGCAGTCGGTGAGAAATCTACGCCTTCATAAGCAATAGCAGTCGTTGCACCCCAAATGGTTGCAAAGCGATTCTCAACTAGGGTGTTAAGGGCAGCATGGCTCATAGGAGTACATGCTTATCATACTTTGGGGGAAATGTCAAGTATGAATACTTTAGCCGTTATTCACTGTTCAGTGAATTAGAAGAACTTCATCTTACCCACAACATCATT
>OFRO01000762.1_pt1 | contig 10436 bp, 11 predicted proteins | sample 1543091 | NCBI WGS metagenome assembly OFRO01 (sample SAMN07774217, study PRJEB24372) | wastewater metagenome | isolation source: Exp Tend NO 10WW | collected 2016-02
TTTAATTGAATAACTACCAATGGTTTACCGCAGCAGTGCCAACACCCCTTGCGGCAACTGATTGGCCTGCGCCAGCATCGCGATCGCGGCCTGCTGCAGGATCGAGTTGCGCGTCAGCTGCGCGGTCTCGTAGGCCACGTCGACGTCGCGGATGCGCGACTCGGCGGCGCTCAGGTTCTCGACCTGGATGGCCAGGTTGTTGATCGTGCTGCCGAGGCGGTTCTGCACCGCGCCCAGGGAACCGCGCAGGCTGCTGATCTTGTTGATCGCCGCGTCGATGTTCGTGATCGCCGTCGTGGTGGCGCCGCCCGAACCGATGTCGAGCGACTGGAGGGACAAGGACGTGCTGAGCGCCGCACTGAGCGACACGGCGATCGTGTCGATGCCGGCGGTGGTGCCGAAGCCGACCTGGAACGACACCGTGCTCGACGAGCCGTCCTCGCCGAGGGCCTCGATGCGGCGATCGGTCGGTGTCATGTCACGGACCTCGTCGCCGTAGCGGTAGCTGGTGGGCGATCCGGCGACGAGCCAGCAGCGCGACAACGTCCTCGAGCTCCAGGTGCGCGACCTGCTCGCGCGCGCCGAGGGCGGGGAGTTCGTCAGCGCGATCTTCGTGGGGCAGCGCGCGGGCAACTCCATCTGCTACCGCAACACGGGGTCGCCCGACCGCCACGCGCAGATCGCCGCGCTGGAGATCGAGAAGGCCATCCTCGTGCGGCAGTGCCTGGGGGAGACGTGAGCGCCGGGCCCATCAACATCAACTTCGGCGGTGGCGCGAAGTTCGACGGCGCGAGGCTGCTCGTCGACCGCGTCAACGGCCTCGTGTCGTCGCTCGCGACGCGGTGGACGATCAACCTCGCGCTGCCCGGCGGGCCCCGTCAGGCGCCTCGCACGCTGCACCCGCGCAAGGGCGCGCCGCCCAAGCAGGGCACCGTCGCCGAGGTCGCCGCGTACCTCACAGGCGGCACGTCGCGGATGCCCGCGCGCGACTTCTTCGAGGTCAACGCCTACGCGCAACAGGTCATCGGGCAGGCGGTCGTGGACCGCTTCGTCGCCGACGTCATCGCGGGCAAGGCGCCGCCCAATGCGGGCGCGCTCATGGTGTCGATGGCCTACCAGTACCGCGCGCTCGTCATCCGTCGCTTCGAGTCGGGCGGCGGAGATCTGCGCCTTGCCCCGCTCGCGGCTGCCACCGTCCGCCGCAAGATCGCGCTCGGGTACCCCACGCGCATCGGCACGATGACGGGGCAGACCCTCGCCGCGCTCCGCAAGGCGCAGCCCGTCGCCCGCAAGCTCTGAGCGCACAGCGCGCTCGCCTCGCTCCACGTCCCTCCATCGCCGCCAGCGCGCGGCCCCGGTGAGCCATGTCCATTCTGACCTCCGCCCTCAAGGTGCTCGTCGGCCGCGAGAACGTCGCCTTTGGCACGACCGCCGCCGTCATGGTCCCCCTCACCGTCGAGGTGCCGCAGCTCCCCATGGGCGAGGGCGGGCGCGAGATGCTCGCAAACAACGGCTCGTCGCAGTACCTCCACGACAACCGCCCGATGATCCACGGGTTGGAGCGTCGGCAGCCGGTCAAGGTGTCGATGCTCGCGCGCCACAGCCCGGCGCAGCTTCGTACGGGCACCACGCCGCCGACGGCTCCGAGCGCGGGCGCTGGGGCGTTGTCGCAGGACATCGTGCTTGAGCACTGGCTCGGCGGCTTCCACGCGAACGCCGGCTCGACCACTGCCGGCACCCCCACCGTCAACAGCATCCCGGTCACCACGGGCCACGGCTCGCGCTTCGCGGTCGGGCAGATGGTGATCGTCTTCGTTGCGGGCGTGCCCACCGCGCCGCGGCAGATCACCGCCATCGCGACCGACACGCTCACGATCTTCCCCGACCTCGACGTCGCCCCCGCGAGCGGACAGGTGGTGCTCAACTCGACGTGCTTCTACCGCGTCGAGAGCCACACGCAGACGATGACCGTGGAGGCCGCGCACTACGAGGCGAGCCCCACGGCGCAGCAGCGCGGGCGCGGCGTGCGCGGACAGTGCGCGTGGACCGCCGAGGTCGGCGACACCTGCAAGCTCGCCTTCGACGGGATGCTCCAGGCCCGCGACGACGGTGACCTGTCGATCTCCGTCAGCGGCTCGCCCGAGGACATGGGCGCGGCCGTCGTGTGGCACGGCGATAGCTACTTTTTCGGCACGAACAACAGCGCCGCGCCCACCCACTCCTGCATCAGCAAGATCGCCATTGCCGTGCCCAACACGTGGCAGGAGGTGATGTGCGTCGGGGGCGTCGAGGGCGCCTCGGGCGTCGTGATGACGGGCGGCCGCAGCGCCCCATGCACCGTCGAGATCACGCTGGAGTTCAACACCGTCGTGCAGGCCGCCTTCGACGCAGGCGACGAGATGACGCTCCTCGTCTACGCCACGACTGGCACCGGCACCGACCAGCGCTGGACCGGCTGGCACTTCCCGCGCCTCGCCTTCGATGCCGAGCCCACGCGCGTCGACGACGGCGGGCTCGTCTACACCGTCGCGAAGTTCCGCGCGCTCGGCAACACCACCGCCGCGGGCGACCCCCTCGGCGCGTCGTCGACCGACCTCGCGCGCTCGCCCGTCGTGTTCTTCCGCTTCTAACGCCTCGCACCCGAGAGCATCCCATCGCATGAGCGACACCGTCGACATCACCGGCCGCCTCACCATCGTCCAGGTCAGCGGGCGCGGGGACCCCGCGCTTGACCGGGAGAACCCCGCGCTCATCGAAGCGGTGCAGCGGCACGCGATCGCCCGCGACGCTGCCTCCCTCGACGCCCTGCGCGCGTGCGTCGTCGAGGGCAAGCGCCTCGTGGAGTACGAGCTCGCGCCGCTCTCGCCCGCGGCGATGTCCTACCTGTCCGGCCTCGACGACGCGGCCCGCCCGGTCGTCGCCTTCCGTGCGGCGTGCGTCGCGGTGCGCGACGCCGAGGGGGTGCGCGTCGAGGCGAAGATCGCGCGCGGGGCCGGCGGCAAGAGCGACGGCACCTTCCCGATGGCGCCGTTCGCCTGGTACGAACAGTGGTGCGGCGCGCGGGGCCTCGGCGCCATCCGCGAGGTCGGCGCCGTCGCGTACCGCCGCGGGGAGGTCGGCGAGGACGACCGGGATTTTTACTGGCCGTTGGCTGGGGTGCCGAGGCTCGCGGTCTAGGCGGCGCGCGGCAGCTCTGCGGCTGCCACTACCGCGAGAGCAAGCGCGCCGAGGGCGCACTCACCGACGCCGTCGAAGAGCGGGCGCTCTCGCTCTGTGAGCCGTGGGGCTGCGGCCTCGCGGCGGGCAAGCGATCGCCCGCGCACGAGTCGGTGGTCTCGCACGTCGTCAGCCTGATCGGGCTGTCGCGACGTCCCGAGGGGTGCCCGCTCGCGCCGCTCTACCGCCACGCGCCGGCCATCGTGCATCGGGCCGTCGCGGGCCTCGGCGGCATGGAGGACGGGCTCGACGGGGCCGATGCGTTCCCGGGCGGCGTGACCGCGGTGGACGTCGCGGCGCTGTCGGTGCTGCGGCGCGCGAGGTCCGCGCGGATGCGCTCGGACGATGCGATCCGCGAGAAGGAACGCAAGCAGAAGGAAGCCGCGGACCTCGCGGCACAGAAGGGGAAGCGATGAAGGTGACCGCGGTGGTGACGATCGACTTCGAGGCCGACCGCTTCGACGTCACCGATCCGTCCATCGAGATCGTGCGGGAGGTCGCGCTCGTGGTGGCGCAGGCCATCCGTCACCAGTCCGCGGCGCCTGGCGTCGACGTGCGTGACGTGCGCGGCGTCATCCTCGACGCCAACGGCGACGTGCTCGCGCCCATCGGGACGCCCGCTGCGGTGACCGGGTGACCACGCCTGCGGTCATCATCCCGGTCACAGGCACGGTCTCCGAGAGCTTCCTCGCGAAGCTCAAGGAGATCGGCTCGTCGTTCGGCCTCATCGAGAAGGCGAGCGACGAAGCCGCCGCGCAGACCGGCCGCTCCTGGCAGCTCACCGAGAAGGTGATGGACCACTTCAGGGACAGCGCCAATGAGGCGCTGGGGGAGCTCAAGGAGAAGGGCGCCGCGTTCGTCAAGGAGATGGGCGACTCCGTCGGAAAGGGCTTCGGCGACGTCGGCGAAGTGCTGTTCAAGACAGCGTCCTCCCTCGGCCCCATCGGGCAAGCGGGGACCGTGATCGTCGGTGTCTTCGGTCTCGCGTACAACGCGATCAAGGCCAGCGAGAAGGCGACCCTCGACGCGGAGAATCAGGCCCGCACGCTCGCCGAGGTCAACGGCCAGCTCGGCGCGTCCTACGCGAGCGTCGCCGCGTCGCAGAACGCCGCGCAGGACGCGCAGCAGAACATCGACGCCGCGCGCGCTGCGGGGCAGGCCATCGCGGCGCGGCAGCTCGCGCTCATCCAGGCGGGGTTCTCAGGCGCGCAAGCCGACGACCTCGCGCAGTCGATCGACGCCATCCACGCGGCCATGGTGCGCGCGGGCAACGGAACGTCCGTCTACACCACCGAGCAAGTGCAGGCTGCACTCGCGAGCGCCAACACCGAAGAGCAGATGCGTGTGCTTGGCGTGACGGTGCAGCACACCACCGACACCGTACGCGACCACGCCGTCACCGTGCGGGCGGCGCAGCAAGCCGCCGCCGAGCAGGCCAATGCCGCGACGCAGGCCGCGCTCCGCGACCAGGTCGCAGCTGACGCGCGCCTTCGCGCGGCACAGCGCGACGTGGCGATGCAGGCGCAGTCGGGCTCGGTCCAGCAGATCACGCTCCGCGCCGTCGAGCGCGCGCAAGAGGAACTCACCGCGGCCATCGCCAGGACCACGACGTCGCAGCGCCTCCAGCGCGAGGTGGAGGCCGTGCTCAGCACGCAGCGGCAGGTTGCGCTCCACGAGGTCACATCGCTCGCCCCCGCCGAGAAGGCGCTCGCCGAGGCGCGGGCACGCGCTAACGACAGGACCCGCGAGTCGCTCGGGCCGCTCTCGCAGCTCTCGCAAGCGCAGCGTCGCGTGACGGATGAGGCACGGTCCTACGGTGTGTACCTGCGTCAGATCGGCGTCGATCAGCAGACCGCCGCGACCATGACCGAGATGATGACGGCCCGGCTCGCCGATCAGGCGGCGGCGCTCGCACGCGTCTCCCAGGAGACCGGCACCCTCTCGGACGTCGAGAAAGCTGCGGCCAACGCCCGGCAGCGCGACGCGGACAAGGCCCGCCGCATGGCTGCCGGCAACGGCCCCACGGCCGCCGAGGTGCGCGCGGCCGTCGAAGCGCTGCGCGTCGCCCGCGCCGCCAACGACAACAGCCGCGCCACGATCGACCTCGCCGAGCAGGCGGCCGAGGCGCAGCGCGCGCTCGCTTTCACGACGCGCGAACTCGCCATCGCGCAGGCTCGCGTCGAGCGGGCAACCCGCGGGGCCGTCGCCGCCGTCTACGACCACGGGACGCTCGTGTCGCGTCACCACGCCGCGCACCACGCATCCCTTGAGCAGCGGCGAGCGCTGACGCAGGCGCTCACGGCCAACGCGGCAGCGCATCAGGCGAACACGACCGCGATCCTCGCCGAGTCCGACGCGATGCGCGAGAAGATCCGGCTGCTCCGCGAGCAGGCGCTCGCTCTGACGATGCTGCCAGGAGCGGGCGTCGATCAGGCGATGAGCCCCGCGGGCGACCGCAACGCGAGCGCGGCCGGCGTCGGTCGGCTCAACGAGCCCGCGGACATCACGGCCGACGCGGCACGGCAGTCCGCGACCGACGAGATGATTCAGCAGGCCGCGCTCGCCGACGTCGAGAAGAACGTCCTCGCCGCGCGCCTTCACGAGCACGAGACCTACACCGGGCGACTGCGCGAGTTGCAAGGCGAGCAGGTCAACGGCGCCGTGCGCGCGGCGGACTTCACCAACGCGGCGTTTCAGTCCGTCGGTAAGGCCCTCGGCAACCACATCCAGGCGTTCGTCGCCGGGAAGGAGTCCATCGGCGCCGCCCTCGAAGGGATGCTTGCCGACACGCTGACGAGCATCGGTCAGGAGGCGATGGTCAAGGGCGCCTTTGAGACGGCGCAGGGCCTCGGTGCGCTCGCGGGCATCGTGACGGCGGGCCTCGCCCCCGGTCACTTCGCGGCAGCCGGCGCGTACTTCGGCGTCGGTGCGCTTGCGCTCGCAGGCGGCGCGGCCCTCTCCCCCGCGCCGTCGGTCGCAACAGGTGGCGCAGGTGGCGGTGCGGGCGGCATGCTCCCCGACCGCGCGAGCGGCGCGGGCGGTGGCGGCCTCACCATCGTCGAGAACAACTACGCGCCCCGCTTTGGTGGCCGCGAGGGCGGCGCCTCCGAGGTCGGGCAACGCATGGACCGCTACACCCGCGCCGAGGCTCGCCGCACGTCGAGGGCCGCGTGACGCTCCAAGCTCGCGGGGCGTTCGCGCCGGCGTTCACGCACACGCAAGACGTGACCTACGACTTCGTCACGCTGCCCAGCGACCTCGTTGACCCCGTGTCCTGCGTCGTCGCCACGGGCGACTACCGCATGTGCCTCGCGCCCACGACGGGCAGCGTCACCGACTTCCTTCGCGCGCTGGAGACGGTCATCAACGCCCGCTTCGCCGAAGAGCTGAGCGCGATCACTGTCGCGATCACACTCAGCGCGTCGGGCGTCGTCACTCTGACGTTCAGCGCCTCCGTGTTCAGCCCGGAGTTCAGCGGCCCGGTGTGGCGTCGCCTCGGGTTCGACGCCGCGATCCCCGTGGCCGGGTCCGTGACGGCCATCACGGGCGCTCGCCCCGTGTGGTACCTCGCGCTCATCACCGCGACGGAGCACGGGCCGCTCCAGCCGCAGCAGCCCGGCGGTGCACAGCGCACGGGCGGCGGGCGCGTCTACACGTTTGCGAGCGGGCTCACCAGCTACACGCGCGACCACGCCGTCAGCTACCAGCCGCTCAACCCCACCTTCCAGGCGTCGCTTGCGTGCGAGGCCACCCCCGCGCAGCCCGACGCGGCGTACCTCGGCGCCATCGGCTCGACCGCGACCGCGCGGCAGTGGTCGGTGCTCGACGTGCTCGCGGCGTGTCGCAACGCGGAGACGGCGTTCGCGCCCGACACCTGGCGCAGCGTGAAGGCGTCGACGAGCGAGCGGTACTACGTCGGCTACGTCGGCGAGGCCACGCTGCTGTCGCCGAAGATGACCGCGCGCGATCAGTCGTGGGAGGCATACGTCGACTGGACGCTCGCGATGTCGCTCACGTCCGACGGACCGACGGGCACGCGGGCGTAGGTCAGTGGTGGTGGTGGTGCCGCGCGGGCGCTTCGAGCGCGGGCACGGCGGGCCGCACGGCGTCGGGGTACAGCGGGCGCGCCACCTGCGGCGTCTCATCGCGGTTCTGGTACGCGTGGACCACTGCGGCGATCAGAAGCAGCGGGAGGCACACGATCGCGATGGCGCAGCCCCAACGGCTGTCGGGCGAGTGGTCATCCGGCGGCAGGCCGGGGCCTCGCCAGTGCGGTCGTACCCACGGCATGGCCGGGCACTACCCCGACCATGCCCCGGCGGGCTACCCTCCCCGGATGCGCCCCCTGTGCCTCGCCCTGGTGATCGCCCTCGGATGTAGCCCCGCGACCTCGACGCCGGCTGACGATGCTGGCGCCGACTGCGGGGCGCCGCCCGACGGGTTCTTCTACGCCGGGCCGTCGTGCAACCCGAGGTGTTTCCAGCCTGACGGCGCGTTCGTCTACACCACCTGCGGCATCGACGCGGGCGCCCCCTACTGCGCCAACCCGAGCACCGACCCGCTCAACTGCGGCGAGTGCGCCAACCGCTGCCGCTGCACCACCGGGTTCCCGCAGTGCCGCCTCGGCCTCTGCCGCTGCTCGCTGACCCCCTGACCTCGCCCCGTCACTCCTGACCGGGCGCCCACCATCGCCCCAGGAGTTCGATGACCACAGCCCGCGTGACATGGGAGACGGCGTTCGCGCCGGGCTTCCGCGGCGTCGCCGCCGTGCTCGTCGAGGGCGTGCCTGTTCTCCTGACCCCGTCGGGCGTGCGGCCGACCACCGTGGCCGTCACGAGCGGCACCGTCGACCCGCTGTTCTGGCCCGGGACCGGCGCGCTCGCGGTCACCCGCCCCGACGGCGGCACGCTCGACATCACGTTCGACGTGCTCGACGCCGACGCCGAATGGGCGATCCATGAGGAGACGCAGCCCGTGGACGGGACCGCGCTCGTGGAGCCGCTGCGCTTCGACCTCTTCGACGTCGGCGGGGAGATGACCGAAATTCTGTCCAACCGCGACGGTGTGGTCGCGCGGGGCCTCGCGGCGGACATCGGCGACGCGGGGAACATCCCACTCGACAGCGTCGTCAGCGTCCCGTCGGGCGGCGGGTATCTGCACATCGGCCGCGAGGCCGTCGGGTACACGTCGCTTTCGGGCAACGACGCGGTGGTCAGCGGCACGGGCGCAGGTCGCGGGCTCTTCGGCTCGCGGGCTCGCGCGCACGTCGCAGGCACCGGCACCCGTCGCCCACTGGTGACGGTCGGCGCCTACCCTCGCTCATGGAACGGGCGCATCGCGAGCGTGTGGCTGTGCGCGCTGTCGAGCGACGGCACGACGCTGACCGACCCGACGCTCGTCTACCTCGGCGTTCTCGGTGCGGGCGCGCAGCTCGTGAGCGGCCTCACCCGATGGCAGCTCGTGATTGACCACGCCGTCGGGCGGCTCGACCGGAAGTTCAACAAGGCGCCCGTCAAGATCTTCGGCATCCAGCACGCGCTCGAAACCATGAGCCCGCTGTCCCTCAGTTGGGATGGCGTCGACCACACGATCGGGCCGACGTTCCGCGAAGGATGGTCCCCCGACGCGCCCGTGTTCGTCCGCAACCTCGACGACAACGCCGTCAACAACCTCTCCGCGGGCGTGCGCTTCGGCTTCACCGGGGGCCGCGTTCGCATGACTGCGACGGGCCCCGGCGGTGACGTCAACTGGGGCCTGTACGCATGTTGGGCGACACCCACGCTTCGGCTGCAAACGTCGGAGAACCTCGGAGAAAACAGCGACCCCTTCCCGTCCGCCGTCATGCACCTCGACGGCGCCATGACGGTCGCCGACCCCGCATCGTGGGACCGAATTCCAGCCACCTTTACATGGGCGGTGACCACGCCTGCGACGGGCCGCGCGAACCTCGCGATCGTCGCCAAGACCGACAGCACCGACGAACTCTTCGGCCGCATCGTCGGGCGCGACGGCACGACGCAGACGCTGTCGCTGCAAGCGCTCATCGACGCCCCGCCCCGCGGCACCCCGGAGCACATCGCGCGTGAGGCGGCGTCCCGCATCACGACGCCGACCACCGCGAGCCTCGGCGTCGAGGCGTCGGGAGAGACAGCCATCGGTGCGCTGATGGCGCTGACGGTCGCGCTCGACAGCCTCGCGGGCTCGACGCTCGCGGTCGAGGCGGTGGCGTGGGACGAGATCACCCGCATCTTCGCAGCCATCCCCACCGGCAGCATTCCCGAGGCGCGCAGCTACCGTTTCACGGGCGACGAGGATTCGCTCCTTCAGCCGCTCATTCACGAGGCCCGCCTGCGCGGCGCGGCGCTCTGCATTCGACGCGGGCTTATCAGCGTCTACAGGCCAGCATCGTTCGCCGTGACGGAGCTCACGCGCGCGGCCATCGTCGAGGAAGACCTGATCGCGGAGTCGTCGACGGAGGTGGTCGAGAACATCGAGCCCGTCGCGACGGCCGTCACGTTCGCGCTCCCCGGAGAGCAGACGTACACGTTTCGCGACACGACCTCCGCCGACGAATACGGCGAGGGAAAGACCATCGCGTGCGACGCGCTGAAAGCGGCCGACCGCACCATCGACGTGAGCGCGCTCGCGCTCGACCTCGCGGGGTTCGCGTCGCAGCTCCTCGGCGTCCTGTCGCAACCGCAGCGCATCATCCGTATCACCGTCGGCCCGTGCTTCTGGCACCTCGACGCGGGCGACCTGGTCACGCTGACGCACCCGGAGATCCCCGACTTCCAGGGCAACCGCGGCCTCACCGCGGCGGTCTGTCAGGTGATGGAGTCGCGCCGCTCGTTCAACGGCGGCAAGGCGAACACGCAGCTCGGCTTGCGGCTCGCGGTCGACCCCGACCTCGCGGGCTACGCGGTTACGGTGGAACCCGTCCACGACCTCAAATCGATCTTCGTTCGTCCACGTCACGATCGGCTGTGTGTACCCGTCTTTCGTGATGCTGTGCTGAAGCAGCTTCATTTCTGGCGGCGCTACGCTGTTCGGGTTGTAGTCGTTGGCGAATACCTCCTCCGACTTCACCCAAATTACGCAATCAACAGGCTCAGATGCGAACGGGCTACAGGCATGCAACGCGCGTTTTATCTCGTTCGTTGCCGCCACCCTTTCATCAATCGAAAGCTGCGATAAACCTAGCAACAACGCCTTTATTTCAT
>OFRO01000763.1_pt1 | contig 10427 bp, 8 predicted proteins | sample 1543091 | NCBI WGS metagenome assembly OFRO01 (sample SAMN07774217, study PRJEB24372) | wastewater metagenome | isolation source: Exp Tend NO 10WW | collected 2016-02
GAGAAGATGGCCGCCGCGCAGTCGCGCCTCATCAACTCCATCGATTCAAACATCGGCGCCTTCCTGTCGCCGGAGCAGAGCCGCCAGTACCAAGCCGGCCGCATCTCGCAGAACTTGGCCAGTGTCGGCGTGAACTTCAGCGCGGACCAGTTGCTCGCCGCCAGTCGCCAGCAAATCTTCGACTTCGCCAAGGAGTTCGTGAACCTGGCCGGCGTCAGCGATGAGGCGAGGACCGCCGTCGCCGATGCTGCCGGCGCGCTGGTGCAACTCGTGGACGCCGCGGCAGAAGCCGCCCGGCAGGGCGCGATCAAGGGCCTGCAGGACCAGCTCGACGCCATCAGCAAGGAGTTCGGCGACCTGACTGTCATCGACCAGGTGGAAACGCTGTCGCAGGCGTTCGTGCGCAACCGCGGCGACCTGGAGCAGTTGGAGGCCGGCTTCGGCCGCCTGATGGGCACCATCGGCAAGTCGGTGCAGGAAACGCTGGCCGACCTGATCCAGAGCCAGCAGGCGTTGCGCAGCTACCGCGGGGGCGCGCTGGCGGACCAGATCTTTGACGCGACGGCCCGCTCCCGCACTGGCGGCGACCGCATCGCGTTCCTGCGCTCCGCGGAAGCCAGCCTGTTTAGCCAGCTGAGCACCGCTGCCGATCCCGTGAGCGTAGCGCAGCGCCTGACCAGCGTCACGCTCCAGCGCATCAAGGAGGAGGCCACGCTGCGCCAGTCGGCGGCCGACGAAGTTGCCAAACTCACCCGCGATGCCCGCGACCAGCAGATCGACACGCTGCGCCAGCAGATCGCCGGCTTCGAGAAACTGCGCGACCTTGCCCAGGAGATCACGCAGTTCACCGGCAGCCTGCGGTTCAGCGACTTGTCGCCCCTCAACTACGGCGACCAACTCGGCGCGGCCAAGGGCCTTTTTGAAAGCACCCTGACCAAGGCGCAGAGCGGCGATCAGTTCGCGCAGGGCAACCTCACCGGCAACGCCAGGGCCTACCTCGAAGAGGCGCGAGCCTACTTTGCCAGCAGCGCGGACTACGCGGCCATCTTCGCCCAAGTGACGGGCGCGCTCGACTCGCTGGCCGGCGGAAATGTCGATCCGCAACTCGCGACGTTGCAGAGCCAGCTCACTGCGCTGGAGGCGCTGAACGACGCCGCGCAGGCTCAGGTCGACACCAGCGCCGAAGAACTTGCAGCGCTGGTGTCTATCGACGGCGCGCTGGCGCAGCGCGACCTCTCGTTCACGTCAGCCATCAACGATCAGAAGGCGCTGGCCATTCAGCAGATCGATGAACTCAAGACGCTTGTCGCGCAGCAGCGCGCGCAGATCGAACAGCAGGCCGAGATTGCGCGGCAACTGCTGGAGCAGCTCAAAGAGTTGAACGAGAAGACCGCCGAGGGCGTGGAGTTCGCCGAGCTTGAGGGCGCGCGGCCATGAAACGCTTCGTGGTCGAGATCACGCCCACGGTGAGCAGCGACGGCTCGACAAGCACGTTCCTGTTCGGCACGAAGCCGTGGCGGACCAAGCCCACCGATACACCGCCGAACGCACCTGTTCGTGGGCTTTTGAAGAACCCTGGAACGGTTCGCCGCGAGTTGTTCTCGCGGGCGCGTGTCACCGGAGCCATTGCGCCGAGCTTTGGCAACATCGTCTTGAACAACAAGGCCCCGCAGCGCGGCGGCGCGGGGCCATTTGACGACTGGATCGACTACGGCATTGCCGGGTCGCAGATTGTCGTGCGCTGGGGCGATGAGTCTGCCGCGTACCCGGATGGCTACGCCACGGTCTACATCGCCTATGCGGCCGGATGGTTGGCTGACAGTGACGAACTGACCATCCGGCTGCGCGATCTGCTGTACTTGCTGGACCAGCCAGCAGCGCCGGAAGGCTTTGCCGGCACTGGGGGGCTCGAAGGCACACCGGGCATCGCCAAGCACAAGCAGTTTGTGAGCGGTGACCCTGGCTTCGTCACCCCCACGTTGATCGACGCGGTGCGCCAGATCTACTTCGTGCAGGCCACGGCAACTGGTGGGTTGCACGACCAGTGGAAGACCAACAGCACGCCTATCAATCCTTTCGACGTGTTCGACAACGCGGTTGAACTCACGCGCGCATCGAGCAATTACGCCAGCGCGGACGACCTTGTGGCCGCGGCTCCGAGCGCTGGTGAAGTCAAGTTCTACTTCGGTGATGCGAGCGCGGTATTTTCTGGCTGGAAGAGCGGCGGCGTCTATTTCCGCGTCGGATCGCCGCCGGCGGGCGACCTGCGTTGTTACGCCACCGGCTACCCGCAGGACGCAGACGCCGCCCGGCTCGGCGTGGCCTGGGGCACGTTCACCGCGCAGACTCTTGCCGGCCGAGCTGGCATCCCGACTGCAAACCTCGACACCAGTGGTTTCGCGCTTCCTGTCGGCCCGCAGTTGCTCGGGGATGACCGTACCTGGGCCGATGCGCTGAACGATGCAGCGCTGGCCCTGCAGGGCTGGTATGGGATCAACCGCCTTGGGGTCTTTCGCAGTGGCCTTCTGCTGGACCCGGAAAGCACTTACCTCTACTACGGCGCATCACCCACGATCGTTGGGGTGCCAAGCGCTCCGAGCACGAGCGGCTACACGTTCAGTGAAGCCGGCATCAAGGACCTGAAGCGCCAGCCGGTGCCTGATATGGAGGCGCCTGTCTGGTCCGTGTCGATGCAGTCTGGCGACACCTGGCCGAGCCGCATCGCGACCGGCGCGAACGACACGATGCGCGACTACCTGTCGCGCGAGGTGTGGCACTCGTCGACTGGCCGAGTGCCGGCGATCAAGTTGGCAGACCCTGGTGCGCTTACCGAAAGCGTGCGGATGCGCGGGCGCTACATCCAGAGCGACTTCGATCGAGACCTTTGGTATGCGCGCTATTTCGCGCTCTACGGAGGCCGGCGCCACTTCTTCACATTTACGGCCCCGATGTCGGCCGATCTGCTGGCGCTTGACCTCCACGACTGCGTGACGCTTGCTCACTCGCGGTTCAACCTTTCGGCTGGCGTGAAGTGCCGGATCGTCGGCATCACCATCGACTGCAGCACGGCCATCCCTGAGATGCGCTTCGTGCTGTGGACCGGCAGCACGGGCACCTACGTGCCGATTCCTGGTGGCGGGACAGGCACGCCCACCGCATCGATCAGCCCGCTTGCTCAGCAACAGCTCATCGCTCAGTTCACGCAAGTGTTCTTCGCCTCGGTGGCCAGCGCGGCGGCCGGCGGCGGTAGCGGCGCGCTGATGGGTGACTTCACGCAGCAGTTCATTGCAAGCGTGGCCGGTGATGGATCGTTCAGCAGTGTGCTTGCCCTACTGCACTTCGAAGGGTCTGACGGCGACACCACGACGACGGACTCGTCATCGTATGGGCACACGGTAACGCTGGACAACACAGCAATCGAGACGACTGGCGCGTTGCTCGGCGCGTCGTCCCTGTTGTGCGCCGGTTCCGCGAGCGGCCAATACGCCACCTATGACGTGGGCGCGAACGTCCTGAACTCCAGCGAGTTCACGTATGACATCCAGGTCGACGCTGAGGCGTCTCAGAACCAGAGCTACCCGCTGCTCTTCTCGATCGGTCCGTCATTCGGCGGGAACGCGATCCAGGTCTATCTCAGCCACGCCAGCTACCCGGGCAAGATCACTGTCTGGGTCTACAACTACTCGGCCGTTGCCCCGCTGTTGACCGGAACGATTGACCTGCGCGGCGCTGGTCGAACGCACGTCAGCCTGCAGCGCTCTGTCAACACCTGGAGCCTGCACGTCGGCGGCGTGCTTGATGCGTCCGCGACCTACTCGGGTAGTGGCAGCAACTTGTCTGGACGCTTCATCGGTGGCGCTCCGGGCGCCTCGAATGTCTCGTTCGAAGGACTCATAGACGAGTTCCGAGAAACGCTCGGCGTGGCTCGCTACCCGGCGGCCGGCAACTACACGCCTTCGTCAACACCATTTCCGAACGGTTGAACATGGCACGCCAATACAGCACTACCCTGCGCAACGATTGGCTCTCGACCTATGAGAGCACGATCGGCACGTCTCCCAAGCTGCGCTTCATGACCGGCTCACCGCCGGCCAACTGCGCCGCCTCTCAGTCCGGCACGCAACTCATCGAGATGACGCTGCCGAGCGACTTCCAGGCGGCTCCGAGCGGCGGCTCGGCGGCCAAGGCCGGAACCTGGAGCGGAACCGTCAGCAGCGATGGGACTGCAGGCTACTACCGCATTCTGATCAGTGGCGGAACATGCCACGAGCAAGGATCGATTACGCGGGCGTTCTCGCTGTCTACCAATGGGACAACCGCCGCCGGGAACAACGTCCTGAACTTCGCAGACACCTCCGGCGTCAGCGATGGAATGTCGGCGAGCGGCACTGGGGTCCCTTCGGGCGCCGCTGTCTTCTCTCACACCAGCACGACGGTCACGCTCACATTGCCTAGCACGGCCGGAGTAGGTTCCGCGGCGGAGATCTATTTTGGCGACACCAGCGGCGATCTGTGGCTGCAGAACGCGGCATTGAACGCGGGCCAGACCGTGACCATCGACACGCGGACGCAGACCGCTCCCGGGGCCTGACGTGATCGGCCTCTGCGTCACCAATCGCCTCGCGTCGGCAACGCTGTCCGGCGGTAGCTGGGGCGCGTCCACTGGCCGCGACTACCTGAAAACTCGCGACGAGGCCTACAGCGCGCGCACCAGCGACGCAACGAACGCAAGCACCAAGTTCATAGTCGACCATGGTTCTGCGGTGGCTCGTCGCGTGCTATCGCTGCGCTGTCACAACCTCAGTTCCGCTGCGCAGATCAGGTGGAGCGTTGGCACCAGCAGCGGCGGCAATGAGGTCGCAACGACTGGTCAGGTTGACTGCTGGCGCTTCACGCCGCTGGCCTATGACGGCCGCGATCACGAGGTGCTGATCGTCCTGCCAGCAAGCGCCACCGGGCGGTATGACTACGTTGAACTGTTCGACAGCAGCAACGCCGATGGATACGTCGATATTGGCCAGGCGTGGATCGGTCCGCTCGACTTCACGCCCACCTTCAACGCCATCTATGGACTGAAGCACACGCTGAAGAGCATGAGCACGAAGGAGCGCTCGGCCGGGGGCAAGCTCTGGACAGAGCAGCAACGTTCCGTTCGTGGCGTGCAGATGGCTCTGGAGGCGATGGAATCGGCGAATGGCAACGCGCTCCACGAACTGCAGCGCTACGTCGGCACAACCGAGCAGATGCTGTACCTGCCGAGCCTGACCGATCACGCAGAGATTCAACGTCACGGCTGGCTCGGGACTTTCGACGAGATGTCGGCCCTGGACTACCCCTACTACAGCCGCAACTCGATGCCGCTTGTCGGCACGCAAGACTGAAAAGGAAACGCCATGCAGCCTCACCGAATCTTCCTCGCGATCGTGCTCGCGGCGCTGGCCCTGGTTGCCGCCGCGCTGGCGCCGCAGATCATCGCGGCCCACGCCCAGCAGCCCAGCAAGTGCGGCGCCTACGCAGTGGGCAAGCGCGCGGACGGCTCGACGTGGGCCGGCGTTGCGCCGCGCATGTGGGTGGACCGCGAAGGCTGGTGGCGCGTCTGTCAGCCCTGGATCGTTGACGGCGGCGACCCCGAGATGCCCGAGCCGCCGCCCGCGATCCCGTGCCCCGACCAGCAGCGCTACGAAGAGTGGGAGAACGACGGCGAGGTGTGCAGCAGCATGCCGCCCGGCGCGTACACCGGAGTGACCGACTGGCCGCGCGCCATCGCACACGGCCGGGCGCGGCTGCTGCGCGACGAATGGGGGCCAGTGCAGGGCATGCTGCTGATGCGCTGCCAGGCCGGGAAGTGGGTGCGCGACGGCGCTTGGTGCGCTCGCGGGTTGCGCCGTGACTAAGGACACCATCCTGCCGACGCCGACCACGTTGGACGCCGCGAAGGCAAGCACGGCCTGGTTCGGCGTTGCCCTGGGTAAGGCTGGGATCAACACGTGGTCCGACGTGGCCGCGATCTGCGCTGCGCTGTACACCTCGCTGCTGATCATCGGCTGGTGCTGGCGCGTGTTCGTGCGGTGGCGCGCTGGGCGGGCCCGGGAAGGGCGACTTGTGACCCGCCCTTTCAGGACAGCGGCGGCCTCATCGCGGTGGTGGACTGGCACACGGGGCGGCTCATCGAGCCGAAACCCATGACGCTGCTCGAAGAACTCCGAGCGGCGCTATCGCTCGCCAACGTCCAGGCGTTCCTGCGCGTCATCCGCGAGGGCGAATCGAGCCAGGACACGACCGCCTACTGGTGGCTGTACGGCTCGACCAAGGCCGCGCCGAAACTCGACACGCTGGCAGATCACCCAAGGGTGAAGACCTTCGAGCAGTACGACGGGCAGTTCATCAAGAACGGCAAGATCGACTACACCACGGCGGCCGGGGCGTACCAGATCACCGCGACCACATGGGATACGGTGGTGCAGCCGGCGCTCAAACTGCCGGACTTCACGCCCGAGTCGCAGGACTTGGCCGCGGTGTACCTGCTCAAGTACCGCAAGGCGCTGGACGACGTGATGGCCGGGCGCTTTGCTGCCGCGTGCGCGAAGCTCACGAGCGAGTGGGCGTCCATGCCTGGGGCCTCGCACGGCGACCAGCCATCCGTCGCAATGGCGCATGCCCTGGCGGTCTATGCGCAGTACGGGGGCACAACTCCCCCCAAACCGGATTCAACTCCCCCCACACTGGCATCAACTCCCCCCAGTCAAGCAATCCCCGCTGGCGAGGCCAGCGCACCGGAGCAAACCATGTCCTTCGCCGACGTCATCAACAACCCGGCCACCAAGGTGCTGCTCGGGCTCATCAACCCGGTACTGGCCGCCGTGCCCGAGGTCGCCAAGATCTTCATGGACAAGGACGGCACCACGGTTCCCGAGCGCAACGTCGCGGCGGTGGTGAAGATCGCCGACGTGGCCACCAAGGCGCTGGCGGATGCTGGCAAGCCCGCGGGCAACATGCAGCAGGTGGTCGAGACGTTGGCCAGCGATCCAGAGGCGAAGCAGATCGTTCGGGCGGCGGTGATCGATCAGTGCATGTATCTGGTCGAGGCTGGCGGCGGCGGCATCGAGGGCGCCCGCAAGGCCGATCTGGCCATCAGCGGCGGCGACATCAAGCACAGCCCGAGTTTCTGGGTGACGATGGCCCTGCTGCCGCTGGTGTACATGATCGTCGGCAGCGTCGTCGGGTGGTGGGGTAAGGAGTGGCCCAGCGACGTGCGCGCGGCCATCGCTACGGCCATCGTTTCCCTGATCGTCGGCGGCGCGGCCGGCTACTACTGGGGCCAGACAACCTCGCGCAATCGGACGCCGGCACCATGAAGCGCACCGCCAAAGTCGAGTTCTTCCAGACCTGCGAAGGTGGCTTTTGGTACTGGCACCTCCGGGCTGCCAACGGCCGCATCATTTGCCAAGGCGAGGGCCACACTTCGCTGCGTGACGCGCGCCGCGCCTGGGCTGGGGTGAAGCGTGCAGCGGCCACCGCCCGAACCCCCGGCTGAGATCCCCAAGCCCGGCGACCTGCTGGGCTGGGTGATCCGCTTCGGCCCTCACCTTGAGCACGCCGCGTTCGTGCGCGCGGAGGATGGCGAGACATCGGCGCTACTGCGAGCCTCGCACTTTGAGCGAGGCGTCATCCTGCGGGCTGTGGTGGGGTGATGGAGCGAGTCAGCGGAGTCGAACCGCCCCGGCCTATGTGCGCGCTTTCTAGCTAGTGCGCGCGGCCTGTGCCAACACTCGCTTGGTGATGTGCTTCAGGTCGGGGGAGGGAACCTCTACCAACCCATCCACTTGGCGGTGAAACCTTGAGTTTATTGGAATCGCTCACCGCAACCAAGGGCCCCGCCAGTCTGGCGGGCGGGTGGCTCAGGGGGTGAGCTTGCGTGGGAATCATCGGCCTACAGCCCGCGCCGATGCGTGGTCATCATCGGCGCGAAAATTCCCGCGCGTCGGCCGGAAAGCCGCGCCAACGCTAGAGCGAACCGGTGGACTCTTAATCCGTTGGTCGGGAGTTCGAATCTCCCAGGGCCTACCAAACAAATCAAGCACTTGCGAGCGCATCACTGGATGCCTTCGCAGTGCTTGATTCCCACGAAATTCCCGCCGCGGGAATACTCGGCCGCTCACAGCGCCTTTCGCCGAGCCGCTTTCGCCCGGTCGTACACCTTGGCCGTGGTCGATGGCGAGGCATGCAGGTCGGGCAGTGCGCCGGTCTGCGCCTTGTGCAACGTGGTGTAGTGCGCCCGCAGATCGTGGAAGCGGAACCGGGTGGCCACCACCTCGGCGGCCACGGCCTCGCGCATCAGCTTGCCCCACATCGCGGCGAAGCCTGCGGCTGTGTACGGGTTGCCGGCGCGGTTCGGGAACACGGCGCCAAGCGTTGCGTTCTTCGCCACCGCCTGCAGCCTCGCGCGCAGGTCAGCCAGCGCCGGGCTCGACTCGATGCGCTCGCGCTTCTCGACGCCCTTGCGCTGCTTGGCGCGGCTCATGCGCACCTCATCGGCTGACCACTGCGGCCAGTGCAGCGACAGGAACTCGGCCTGCCGAGCCCCCACCAGCGCAGCGAACTCGGCCGCCATCATGATGATGGCCCACTGCCCACCCTTGGCCGTGCCGTGCTTCAGCAGCGCGTTCAGGTCGGACTGCTCCGGCGCCAGGTTGCGCGCGTGCTCGGTGTTCCTGCGCACCAGGCCGCCGCGGCACGGGTTGTGTTCGGCCTCGCCGCGCGAGATGGCGAAGCCGATCAGGTTGGCCAGCAGGCTGACCTCGCGGTTCGCCCGCTTTGGCGCGCTGGCGCGTTCCACGCGCAGGTATCGATGCACGTCCGGCGCCGTGATATCCGCCGCGTGCGTGTCGCCGAAGACCCTCAGGACGTGAACGCTGTAGTCGGTGTAGTCGGCCTGGGTGCGCGGCTTCAGGCCATCCCACAGCGGTGATTCCCGATACTGCTGCCACAGCCGCGTGATCGTGCCGGCGTCGCTGTGCTCTCCGAGCATGTCGAGCACTTTGCGGATGGCCGCATCGCGATCGGTGCCCAGCGCCAGCGGCTTGCCGCTGATCGGGTGATAGCGGTAAGTGATGGTCTTGCCGTCGGCCCACGGCCGCGCTTCCATGCGGGGAAGCAGGCCCTTGGTGCTGGCGCGGTCGCGCGGTCGGTTCATGCTGGGATGCTCCACCTCGGCCCGCTGGCCGGGCGCGCATTCTGCGCCTGCGCGCGCTCCCAGTCGGATCGACGCACCAGCGGGCGGCCGTTGGGCTTGCGCGCCACCGGCACCTTCATCACGTCGCGCAGGTATCGCACCTTAGCCGCGCCTTGCTTCAAGCCGGCGCAGATGGTGTCGATTTCCTCGTCCGTGAGGCAGGCTGTCAGCATCTCTCTCGCCTCAGTCGTCCATCACCCGAGCCTGCGGCAGCGAGTCAGCCAGTGCGTGCAGTACCGACTTGAACGCTCCTGCCGCCACCACTTCGCCCGTGTCTGTGCGCCGCGCTCGCCACTTCAGAAGGTGGCCTCGACACGGCTCGATCACCAGCTCGTAGCCGCCGACTCGCGAGAGATCGAAAGCGATCGGCTCGCGCGGATCGCAGTCGGTACGGACCGGTATCCCAGCAGCCGCAGCAGCCGCGCGCTTCGCTTCTGCTCGCGCGTCTCGCTGGGCTGGGCTCATGTATCTGTAGCGGCGCATGCTCAAAAGTTGGGCAGTTTTTCGGGCGATGTTGTCGATAACACGTTGGGCGTCTTGCTGTCGGGCGCGCAACCGCACCCGCGCGGGTTCGCGCATAGGCTCGGTTCGCCCAGGCACTCGAATTCAGCCTCCGCAGGCTTCAGCCAAACGCACTGATCTCCAAGTCCTTCGCGCTCACACTCACATGTGCTGCGCGTGCAGACGCTGTATGCCGGCGACGAGCTCGACTGGTCGGCCGTGCTGTTGGACGAGGCCCAGTTCGTCAAGAACCACGCCTCCAAGGCGTACCGGGCGGTGCGGCGGCTGCGACCTGCAGCATGTCGCCTATGGCGCGCAGCTGCGCTGGAAGTCGCAGGTGCTCGCCGACCAGTTGCAGCGGATCGGTCGCATCCGGACCATCGGGTCGGTGCCCGTCCACGAGGCCGTGGTGGTCGAGGCGGTGCCGCTGCCGGGACGTCCGGACGGGCGGGGGTGGCGGACGCGGCTCGCGCTGAGCACCGATGAGGCCGGGCGCCCCTGTTTCCACGGCCGGCACAGCGACGAGCTACACCCCGATCGATCTCAGCGTCTCGCGGATTGTGATCGGCCTGATTGTCGGCGGTATACTCGGCGCAATTCTGTGGGCGGCATTACGGGGCAAGTTGAGGCCGCATCGGGTCGTGGAATCGTGAGCGATTCGAGGGCACATCTCTTAATTGCTGGCTATTTCGGT
>OFRO01000765.1_pt1 | contig 10384 bp, 18 predicted proteins | sample 1543091 | NCBI WGS metagenome assembly OFRO01 (sample SAMN07774217, study PRJEB24372) | wastewater metagenome | isolation source: Exp Tend NO 10WW | collected 2016-02
CAGGAATGCGAAAGGGCCAGTCCGTTTCGTAGGACTGGCCCGCATAGGGGCGCGGCGGCCGGCAGGCGGCGCGCTACGTGTCAGATATCAATATCATCTATATGTAGAGGCACCGTCAATAGGTTTCCGTGATAGGTCAGGGACAACGGAGCCTGTCGAGCAGTCAACGACCCACCAGCCACGGCACTTGGGGCAGACGCGCCGGACCTCGCCGCCTGAGCCTCTGACCTCTCCGAGGGTATTCCTGCCGCACGGGCAACGCACCGTCAGCCACGCCGCCTCAGCCGTCGCCAGTGCGCTCACGTCCTGCTTGCCCCACAGAGAGGACACACGCCAGACAACGGTGCTCCATCGTAGGGAATCGCCGCTCTGATCTCGCGGGCTGTCACAGGGCCGATTTGCCGGTGATCCTGAAGGTCGGCATCAGACATCTGTGCCACCCATCTGACCAGAGCCTGCACCGTCAACTGTGCCCCGTCGTCAGGGGTGATCGCCCTCAACCCCCATCGCACAATAGATGCTGCCGCGCGGGCGGTCAGGACTGGGTAGGCCCGGCGAACATCGCCGATAAGTAGCTCCGACTGTAGCCGTCTCTGCGTCGTCACTTGCCCTCCCACGCCGTCAGATAGGCCACGGTCCGACACCGACAGCGCGGGTGCCGAGGCGGCGCAACAATCCCGCCCGGAAACGTCCCTCTCGGCTCCTTGCGCTTGCCGTTCATGCTCACGCACAACGGGTCCACGCGCTTATCCTTCGCCGTCACCCACTCGACTTGCAGGTCTGGTAGTTCTTCGAGCGCCTGGCGGTAGGCATGATCGGCCGCGATGTTGAACGCCATCATCACGCCCGTGCGCTCGATGGTGATGGCGCGGTTGGTCAACGCTCCCAGGTTCTTGCCCGTCCCCAATGCGTCGCGGATGTTCTTCACCGCGTCCCACCGAGATTGTCCCCCATAGACCACCGCCTGAATCTCGGCATTGACTCGTGTCACCACACTCTGTGAGACGTTCCTGATGGCCGAGTTGTTTAGCAGGATGGCGGCCTCCATCTGCGTGTCACTCAGCCCCAGCGGTGACATGGTGATGAAGGACTGCGGCACGCCAGAGGATCGGGCCAGCTGCGTCAACGCTGCTCGGTGTGCCTCGTCCATCGCGCCGGCGGCCGCGCGCATGTCCTCGCCCAGCAGGAGGCTGTAGCGGTCCTCGAATCTGCGCGCCGCGTCCTGCAGGTCGATGGCGAAGCCACGCAACGCGGTGGCCTCAAAGCTGTCGTGATCGTCAATGGTGACCGTGGGCAAGGCTGCAAGTCGGTCCAGCACGTCGCGGCGCATCTCGGCTACGGCGTTGAGCACCCGTTGTGCGGCATCGCGGTCTATGCGGTCCATCTGCGACCAGACGCGCACCATCTCGCGCTGTAGCTCGCGGGCAGGGTCGGCGCGCTGGGCCTCCAGCAATCGCAGATTCACGATGCCTCCAACAGATCGCGCAGACGCTGAAGCCCTCGCATCTGGAGTTTCGCCACGCCGTTGACGGTCGTCCCAATCCTCCGCGCGGCATCGCGTCGTGAGCACCCAACACCGTAACGCAGCACGATGCACTGTCGCTGCCGGGGATCGAGTTGCGCGCAGGCCGCCAGCAGGTCAAGGCGGTCGTCTGGACCGTGCCACGGCACGAACGCCGACGCTGGTATCTCCTGCATCTCAGGACCGCGCCGGCGACGCATGGTGTCTATCGCCAGGTTCCGCGCAATCTTGATCAGCCATGCCCGTGGTTTCCCATCGTCGCGGTAGTGCGCCGCTGCCCTGATAGCCCGCTCATACGTCGCTGACACGAGGTCGTCTGCATCTTCCACGGTCCGCACCAGACGGTGCCGCAACAGGTAGCCGCGCAGGAATGCTGCGTGCTCGACGTAGGCCGTCGTGGCGTCAAACCTCACCGAAGTGATCGCTCCTGTGGCTGATCGTCAGCTTGCCCGTGTAGGCCCACGTCGCGCCGGCCTGCATCCACCGAGAGATAGTCTGCCAGTCCGATGTCATGCCCCCGCCGAAGAGGTAGAACCCGGTCTTGAGCAACTCCGTTCGATACAGACAGTTCGTGATGTGCCCCACTTCCGGCGGGTCTTTGCCGATCAGGAAGCCCTGGCTCGGGTGCTGGTCAGGCATGTACATCAATGCCTGCGAGTAGGCGAAGCCTGCACCTTTCGCTTCGAGGGCGTCCACCAATGACGCGACGTGGTCAGGTTCCATGCGCTCATCGTCTGCCAGGAACATCTGATATTCGCCATGCGCCAGGAGTTGCGCGCCGACGATGGGCGCGGCGCAAAACGACGCCGGCAGATAGGATGACCAGTTACGGCCCAACTGGGTTAGCTGGAGTTTTGTCGGCCCGCCATCGTTGAAGATGTCGCGCGGGCGGTGTCCTGCCTGCCAGAGCGCATGTCGGATCTCAGGGTCAGGGCCATCGCTCACGACGATGTGCTCGATGTTGGGATAGGTCTGCTGACGCACGTCCTCGATGCAGCCGATCAGGAGATCATGCCGCTGCCACGTCGGCGTGATGATCGAGACCAGCGGCCGGCTCATGCGGTCCTACCGGCCGGCGCTGCCTTGCCTGCGCCGCCATCCTTCATCGCCTGGCCCAACGCATCAGACCCCGGATTATTTCCCATGCCCAGGTACGGCGGCAGTTCGTACTGATCGTTCTCCGCGTCTTCCTCTTTCTGATCCTCGATCCGCTTCTGTAGCTCTTCGAGGTCCACGTCCATGCCCAACTGCCCGAGCATCAACACCACGGCCTCTTGCGCCGTCTGGTCGTCCACCCAGTTCGCCGCGTCGGCCATCCCCGACGCCTGTACGGTCGTCTGGAGGCTGCGAGAGGCGCGCTCAAGGTCGCGGCTGCTCATCTCTGGCGTGCTGACCGTGAACTCGATGCCAGCGTCTCCCTCGTCGGCCAGCGTGCCGGCCGTGACGGCGCAGTCAAGGGCAAACCTGACCATCCGCTCGATAGCGCGCCGCACATGGCGCTGCCGCATCGTCAGCCGCTTCAGGGCAGGGTCCGCAGACTCCTGAGCCGTGGCGCGGTTGATGTCCATGCTGCCATTGAGCCACAGTTTCGGCAGGCCCACGCCCGTAGCGACCAACGCCAGCAGCATGTCAGCGGTGATCTGGGTGTCGGCGCTGTTCAGGTCGGGCGAGACCGCCGACCACTCCTCAGACTCGTTGTGGAACTTCACGCTGCCGGGCTTCGGTGGCGGCTCACTGGCTGCCCGTAGCGCCAACTCCTGAGCGTCTGCGCCGGTGACCTTCACGTCCCACACGAAGGTTCTGATGAACGACATCCGCTCGGACTCATCGAACATCAGACGGTCGTAGAGGTCCACGAAGTCGGCCACGGGCAAGAGGTCCGAGCGGCCGCGCATGGCCGCCCTGGGCTTGTTGACCGGGAAGTAGAAACAGCCAGCCAGCCTACTGCCGGCTTCGGCTACCGGCGGCTGATAGAACGGCTGCGTCAGGTTCTGCCCCACTCGGATGGTCTCGCCCTCGGCGCAGCCAATGAGCCGGCCGAAGGTGTCAGACTGCGGGTCATCGTCCTCAGCGATGATCTTGACCCATCGGGTCTCGTCGGCGCGCTCGCCCGTCAGGCCCACGGCGTAGGCGCGGTCGGTCGCCATCGGGTGCGGCTGTACAGACTTGATGGTGCGCGGGTCCACACTCACCAACGCCACGCGCCCGCTCGTGTCGTTCACGAAGGCGAGCACGAGTTGTTCGCCGTAGATGGCGAGTTCGCGGGTGAAGTCTTCCACCCGCTGGGCCATGTCGTTCTGGCCGTCGTCCCAGAACCGATCTATGGTCTTCCTGACGTTCTCATCCTTGCTGGTGACCGTGAACCCTTCGCCTACGATGAACGAGGTCATCAGGTCTACGATGCCCTTGGCGAGCGGGTTTCTGTCGGAGAGGTAGAGCGCCATCTCCTGCATCCGCTCCTGGGTGAGCGGCGAGAGATCGGCTTTGGTCTGGGTGAGGCGTCGCCAGTTCTGGGCGTTCTGGTTGCCGGGCAGATCGATGTCCGGATCGGCGTAGTCGAGGCCGGGTAACACGGACTCCTGCACGACCACGGTCCCCGCGCCCAGGAGGTTGCTAAAGAAGTCAGACCAGCCCATCGTTAGAACCTCCGTGATCGGGTGGCGTGGTAGCTGCCTGTCGGCACGTCGGCGCTCGCGGATGCGGCCGGCGGCGGTGCTCCGACCATCAGGTCAGTGATCGCCCAGACCAGTGCGTCCATGCGGTTGGGAGACTGGCCGCTCTCTGGCGTCCAGGTCGTCATCTCTTCCTCTAGCTCGGCAAACGTCTCGCAGTGCGATACCCGGCCCTGCTCGTAGAGGGCTGCGACCGGCTGAGCGCGTACAGCCTTGCCTCTGGAGGCCACAACGGCGTCTACCCTTACCGAGACCCCCATAGCCCGCGCAGCCGTCTGTATGACTGCCTCAGCCATGTCTCCGCCGAAATTGCGTTCGTAGACGATCCTGTCGGCCTTGAAGTCGATGTACGCTTGCACGGCCCTGCGCCCCCACCCATCAGGCGAGAGCTTGCAGGAGCGGTCGGCCAGCACGTATCCCCGAGCGTCTACGCCGGTGCCAGCCACCAGGATGCCCTGCTCATCGTTCTCGGCGTCCTTGCCCCCTGACGGGTCGATAGCGACCACCACGCGGGCGAGGTCGGGCGCGGGCTGGCGGTTGTCGAGCATCGCCCACGTCCACAACGCGCCGGGCACGTCGGTCAGCAACTCGGCTAGCAACTCCTGCCGGCCGAGTCGGGTGCCCTCGTACTTGCGGATGATCTGCTCGGCGAACGCCGGCGCAAGGTTGGCGAGGTTGTCGTAGGTGCTGCCCGTGGTGATCGCCGTGGTTGGCGCGGTCATCAGGTCGCGGATCAGTTTGGTGGGTCGCGGGGTGGTGGTGACCACGGATCGCGGATCAGCGCCCAACCGCAAGCCGAACATCAGCATGTCGAGGGCTTCGGGGTAGCGCCAGGCCGCCAACTCGTCAGGCCAAGCGCCGTCATGCTGAGGGCCTCGGAGACGGTCAGGCTCGTCTGCGCTGTAGGCGGTCGCTATCGCGCCGTTGGGCCAGGAGACGCGCCGTTTGGATGGCTCATAGACCGGCCGGAAGGAGGGGCGGGCGGTCGCCATGATGCCCGATTCTCCCTCGATCATCACGTCTCGCACGTCGGCGGCGGTTGCGCCGATCAATGCGAGACGCCCCCGCCGGCCAGCCTCAACCTCTGCGCGGACCCACTCGGCACCAGTGCGCGTCTTGCCCCATCCCCGGCCAGCGAGGATGAGCCACGTTCGCCAGTCGCCGGGCGGTGCGATCTGATCGGGTCTGGCCCAGAATCGCCAGTCGTGAAGCAGATCGTCAGCATCGCTGTCAGAGAGGCCATCAAGCAGCGCCCTCCGTTCGTCGGCGGGCAGCAAGCTCATCGAGACGGCTAGCGATGCGCTCGCGGGCTTCCCCACCGTTGACCTCCGTGCGTGCGGTGACCTCGCCGTCCTCTAGCCGTCGCTTGTCGGTCAGGATGCCGATAGCGATAGCGAGAGCCTGGAGCTTGTGCGGGGTGGTCGCCGTGTCAATGAGTTCTTCGGCCTTGGCGAACACCTTGTTCAGGAGAGCGAGCCGCCGCTCAAGGCAGTAGTCGGAGGCGGCGGCAGAGGCGGCAGCCGAGAGAGCCATTTTTGTTGTGGTACTGGGTTCCAGGCCGTTCCGCTTGGCGACGCGGTTGACGGTGGCAGCACCACAGCCGAGACGGCGGGCGACAGCCTTCTGGCTCTCGCCCGCTTGAAGCGCCTCGATGATGGCCGAGTGGTCAACCGCCATGTGAGATGATCCATAGAGCGCGTCTATCGTACTGGAGCATCATATCACTGAAATCTATGGGTTGTGGTGCTTACAGCCGGCCTCGTGTCTCGGTGAACCCGAGCACCAGCATTGCCAGAGCCGCGAGCAGGTAGTTCGGCCAGTAGGTGATGAGCAGCCGCATGTGCGTCATGTCGGGGTTGCTGACAGCGAACACCGCCGAGAGCATGAGCGTTGAGAACAGGACTCCGAAGGCGATGCCACGCAGGAAGATCACGGTGCCCCCTCCGGCGCTGCGGGCGTCCGCGCCACGAGTGCATCAAACCTTTCCGACCATAGATCGGCTCGCTCGTACCATTCGTTGTCTGCGTCCACATCCTCCTGACTGAATGGTCGATCTGTCGGAGTGTTGGACATCAACCACGCTGCCTCTGTGAGCGCCGCGCGGGCAGGGCCGGCGGGCAATCTGCGAGCGTCCAGATCGATAGAGTCGATGTCCTCGGCCAGGGCGAGGATGATGCTGCCGGCTCTGGTGAGGATCACGTCAACCACCGCGCCGGCCGTGTAGCCTGCGTGCTGCGCGTCGTGGCCCAGCTGCGCCGCCCACTCGGCAGAGATCACCGTGCGCCTCACAGTGCCGAGTCCGGGCAGGGGATCTCAACAAATTGCGGCGCGCCTCGGTACATGCCGGTGATTCGGTAACAGTGCCCAACCTGCATGGCCGGCATCATGGTTCTAACCAACCATGCAAGAGCTACCACAGCCACGATCACGAGCAGAAGCGTTGTGATCATCCTCACCCGTCAGCCTCCGGCGCTGCGAGCGTCCGCGCCAGGAGTGCCCGGTCTGCGCGCAGTCCGATCAGGCTGAGGTAGTGGTTTTTGCCGTCCGTTCCGTTGTGCATGAGGCCGGATCCCGCCAGATTGCTGACCTCGGTGAGCGCCGCCGTCAACTCCGCGACCTGGGCGTCTCGCGCGGCGAGTTGCTCGGTCAGTGCGCCTAGTCGCCCCTCCTGGGTGTACAACAGATTCGCCACGTCCTCCCGCTCGTTGCGCCATGCGTCCCGATCTGCCTGTAGCGCAGCGACCTGGGCGTCTCGCTGCGCGATGGTCGCCTGCGCGGCGACTACATCGCATGGCATAGGTGTCTCGCACACGCGGCAGATGTCCCAATCAGACTCAACGCCGTTGTGCGTGATTCGTCCCATCGGCTTATGCTCACTCATCGGTCGGCCTCCTGCTCGCCCTGCTGGCGGCGCTTCCTCGGTGGTCTGCCGCGCCTGACACACTGTTGGCAGATAATGACGTTCTCGCCGTCAACGGCGAGCTCTTTTCCGTCCTCGCCCATGACGCAGGCCGGCGAGTGTCCATCGTGGATGAACTGCCCGCACCACGCGCAATTGAGGGGCGGCAGTCGTGTCGCCATCACCCCTCCCCCTCGGCCTGCCCGCCGCGCGGACATCGATAGGGTCCAGACCTAATCTCCTGCGAGTAGGCGTTGAATGCGGCGTAGACCGCGCGTGCACGCTGATTCAGTGTCGGGAGTTCAATTGGCGGCTCCTCTTCGATGAACTCCGCGAACCAAGATAGAACGGCTTCCACGCGAGGCCATGCCTCTTCATCCGTCGCCTCAACGGCCGGCGCGGGCTGGCTCGCGGCGAGACGGAATGCAGCCAACTTGATCTGGTCAACCGCGATCCTCAGCACGGTACGTGACGCCTCGCCGTCACTGACTTCCCGAGCAACATCCAACAGATACGTCAGGTCGTGGTTGAGCCGCGCTGCCTGCTGCTCGGCGGCCTCCATGCGGGCCTCTGCCTCGTCTCGTTCTACGCGGGCAATATTCCGCTGCCCTTCCGCGATATAGAGCAACACCTTGAGTTCCGCTTTCGTTGGCTCACTCATCGCTGCTCCCCTGGCCTGCTGGTGGCTGCTGGTGTCGTTCGTCCGTAACAGCACATGTCGTTGTCACACTCGTGAGCGTCGAGCGGACTGCGAACCAGACACGGCGCGCAGAACGCCATGCCGTCTATGTTCTCGGCCCAACCCTCTGGAAGTCCGTCGTCCGGCCCCTGCGATGCGTGAACGCCACAATCGTCGCACTGGTAGATCTCAACGACAGACATCAGAGCCACCCCGTTGCCGATGCCTCGGCCTGCGCACTGAGGTAGTCGTGAATGTCGAACTCATCAGCGATCTTGTCAATCTGCGCCTCAGTGAGCGGAGGGCAACCATCGTCGTGGCTGGTAGCGTTCTCGTCATCGTTCACGCCGATGACATACGGATCGTCGTAGCGGCCGTAACCCTCGACAATGAGCGGAACCTCACCCGTGCAGCCATTTGGGCACTTCGCGTATGGCATCACACCCCCTTCCCGCGCGGCTCCTGGGCCACGGCTGACGGCGCTGCTGCTGCGATGGCTGCGCTGAGAGTTGACCACGGCATCAGGCGAAAGTCCTCCCCCTGCATTTCGCCAACCTGAACCGCATCTTCAATCACTGTCATCAGCCGCTGCTCGCGCTCCCGCGCCGCCGCGAGGTCGGCCTGTAGTTGCGCGTTCTCCATCCTGGCCTGTTGCAGGTACTTGAAGGCGTCTACCAGCTCCTCAGCCGCGTCCTGCAATGCGTCCCTGCCGTTGCCAGCCTGGAGGGTGACTCCGTAGGTTTCGACGCCTTTGGCTTCCTGCTGGTCAAGCAATCGGAGGAATTCGTCTCTTGCCACCGGCGTCACGTCGTTCTCACTCATCATCGTTACCGATCACCGAGCGCCGGTAGACCTCCTCCAACTCTCGCCAGACGGCTTCCTCTCCCTCTCGGGTGAACTTCTCAAACAACTCTTGAGCCATGAGGCCCGAGCCGTCGTAATAGCACCGCTGCCCGCCCAGAAACTCGCACGGGCTATCTGACTGGGTCTGGCCCTCATAGCGTGGCGTCGCACGGTGGTAGCCGACATCGGCGGGCAACGGGTGACAGGCCAGGTGCGGATACTGACGGTCTACCGGCCGGGCATCCAACTCCTTGGTGACCTCTGGTAGTTGCCAGTTCGTGTAGATGACGAACTGCGTTGCGCCGTGATCCCCGATGAGGTGGAATCGCATTTCCACGCCGTGAATGCCGTAGTTCCTACGTGGATTCTTGCTTCGCTTGTCGAAGGCAGGCGTAAACGTTACCTGCCGCTTGAACTGTTCGGTCATCGGTCAGTCTCCAATCCCAACGCCTGGCGGATCAGGGCAATCGCCTCGCCAGACTCGATCATCGCCTTCGAGATCGGGAGCACGCGCCAGCCGACAGCCGCCGCCATCGACAGTTTCAGACAGTCGCGCTCGACCCCCGAGCCACGGCTATGTGCGCCGGCCACCCACAACCCTCCCTGAACCTCAACGGCTACCATGTGCGGCGCCGGCCATGCGCGGTCGAACTTGAACTGTCGTCCCACGACCGCGGGGTATTGCGTCTCGCCGAGTGGAAGGCCAGCGTGCTCCAGACGGGTCAACAGCATCATCTCAAGGTCGCTGTTCACGCCCTCAGGCCAGTACGTGGGACGGACTCGCTTCATTCTCGGCATATCAATCGACCGCGTACGGCATCAGCCGAAGTCGCACCGATCGTGCTGCGGCCGCAGCGTCCTCCTCGGAGTCGAAGTACCCCAGGTTCATCACCTTGCCCTGGAAATGCACGGCCGCCTTCCATCGACGGCTCCGCTTATCCCAACAGACGCCGCGGTATTTTGACGTTGAACCGGGAAGGCTCTGGCGATTCTGCCCGTTTGCACCCTTTGGCAAGGCACGCAGGTTAGACCGACGATTGTTCAGGCGATCCCTGTCAATATGGTCACCTTCGATACCATCGCCCTGACGCAAGCCAAGCAAAGCCCGGTGCAACGAGATGGTGACAAACTTGCCGTCGATCTTCTCTGACCGCCAGGCGTATCCGTCGTTCGTACTCAGCTTCCATACCCACTGGTTTGCCCATGCGGCATCAGCAGCATCGACGGTGGCGTAGGCACGGATGGTTCCATGCTTCGTGTACAGCGGGATACGTGCAGTATCATTCGTCTGCATCAGGCTCACTCCTGGTGTCAGGAGCCGGGCAGTTGACGCTGCGCCGGCTCCACTTCGTGTCCCCATTTTACCACACTCTCCTATCTGGTAGGACTCCGAATTGACGCCGGTGGGCCAATGTGAGGGGCGCTGTCGTTTGGGGCCTGTAGCGGCCTCCTGGGGCAGCAAGGCGCGGATGTGGGCTGGTATTCTGCTTCTACCCACGACTCGCCACCGTCACAGGCCGATAGACGGGCTTACTCAGCCACTTAGGTTTGATCTGGCCGCCGAAGATGTACCAGTGCTCAGAACCACCCACGCTATGGAACTCGTCAAGCCACCAGTCCGGGTAACCCATCAGAGGGGCCACGCTCACCCAACGGTGTAGGTGTGATCTCTCTGATTCGGGTACCAGAACCTCAAACCGTGCTGCCGTTCGGCTGTAGGAGATGTGGTGCTGAGTAGCCCACCCCTGAGCATCCCAGGACGGATCATC
>OFRO01000766.1_pt1 | contig 10373 bp, 13 predicted proteins | sample 1543091 | NCBI WGS metagenome assembly OFRO01 (sample SAMN07774217, study PRJEB24372) | wastewater metagenome | isolation source: Exp Tend NO 10WW | collected 2016-02
GATCAGAACATCCATCACGCGAGCCCGTACCGGCGGTCGAGTTCGTCCCACATCATCCGCTGGCTGTCGGCCACCATCCTTGCCGCCTGGTCCTGCGTGAGCTGCGCGGCGTTCACTGTCACACTCTGATGCACGACGATCGAACGCCCGCTCTTCTGCTGCGCTGGTGTCGACACACTCACCCGCTCGCCCGGTGTCGCCTTGAACGCCACGAGCTGCGAGTCCGTGCCGCCCGAACCTCCGACGTTGAAGGAACCGCCTTGCGCGAAGCCGAACAGCGAACCGACCGCACCCGTCACCAGATCGCCAAGTCCCAATCCGCCAGACTTCTTGCTGCCAAATATCTTCGCCGCTGCGGCTTCCGCTACCATGCGGCGCAGTACATCGACGAAACCGCGCAACATACCCTTGATGCCATCCTCGAACGGATCGAAAAGGAAATCTGCGAACGCCGTCTGCATGTTGCGCGCGGCTTCATCGGCGTAGGGCGAGAGTTCGTCGAAGGGCTGCTTGAAGATTTCCGACATGTTGTCGGCGATGCCCTGCGTGGACTCGAGGATTGAGTCGCCGAACTGGTCGAGCCGGGTATCCTCAAGCATTCCGGCGTCAATCGTTCCGGGCTCGAACATGCGAAATGGCTTCGTTCTGTCGAACAGCCGCTGCGCCGTCGTAATAACCTCGGTCAGCGCACCACTCGCCTGATTCGCGTCGGCCTTGATCTGCGCCGCTACCGTCGCGGGCCCTGACCCTCTGCCGCGCGACTTGCGCCCCGCAGCAAGATCGGCCACACGCTCCAGACGCGCGATCTCGCGATCCAGCGCCTCCGGTCCCATCACTATGCCTTCCCCTGAGACATAGCCGAAATTGAAAAATACCGGGATGGAATTCCGTGCGCCGCGCAGCGTGCGCAGGCGATCCTCAATACGGTCGATACCCTTCGCAGCAGACAATTCTGATAACTGATTCAGAATGCCAGTCAAAGCAGGCGCGACAAACGACACAAGCGTCGTTGCGAATCCCGACCACGAAGCCTTCAGTTTCTTGATCGCGTCATCCGCATCGGCAAGACGCTTGATTTGTTGATCGCTGAAGGTATTGCCGAGCTTCTCTTGCTCAGTGACGAGCGCGCGCAGTCCCGCAGCACCGCCTTCCAGAGCGGGGACGAGATCGAGGTAGGCTTTGCCGAGGATTTCCGCGCCGCGCCGGGAACGGTCGGCAGGATCGGTAATGCGATTCAGCCCGTCAGCGATCGCCTCGAGCTGTTTGGTTGGACTGAGTTGACGCAGACGCTGCGCGGAGAGTCCGATGGCGTCGAGGCTATCGGTCGCGGACTTGCTGCCGCTCGCTGCCTCAGAGATGGTCTTCTGCATCTCCTTGAGCCCGCGCGAGAGCGTGCCCATATCGACGTCGGCTTGCTTGGCGGCGGCGGCGAGCTTGGAGAACTCGCCCGCGCTCACACCCGCGCGCAGCGCGCCCTTCTGCAACTCGTCGCCGAGCGAGATCGCCTGGCCGGCTATCGCCGCAAGCCCGAGTCCGCCGCCCGCTGCGGCCAAGCCGCCGAACACGCGCTTGAACTGTCCGGCAGCTCGCTCGGCCATACCGACGGCTTTGCCGAGATCGCCTTGAAGGCGCGCGGTGTTAGCCGCAAGCTCAATGACGAGTGCGCCGAGGCTGGCCATCAGGTCTCCCAAAAATTGACATCAGATCGCGGTCTACATCGACCGGCTTCACGTCGTTGAGTAGTGCGACATACTCGGCAATCACCGGCATCGGCAGCCGCTCAACTTCCGTGACAAGCACACCCAACCGCACCGACAGCGTCAGCAACACGCGCCGCAGGGGTTGGGCCGCTAGTTTTTTGCGGCGTCCTCGACGGCCTTGTCGTCAATGCGGTTCACTTGCGCGCCAGCACTGAGAATCGCCGCGATGTCGCGCTGAGAAAGCACATCGACGAGTTGCGCGGCCTGCTCGGCATTTACGAGTGCCGAGCCGTCCGCATTGCTCAGATAGGCCACCAGTTGCAGTACGACTAGCGCTTTTGAGTCTTCGCCAGCCGCTTTCAGCGCGTTGTGGAATGTCAGCGCTTCACCCGCCGGCAGCGGGCGCACATTCACACTGCCATCCCGGTCCTTCAGCACGACCTCGCGAACGAATGGACGCGACGCCAGCAGTTGATCGACTGTCAGCGTCATGCGAACCACGCCGGCGAGTTCGAAACCTTGATCGTGCACGACGCCTGAACGGCCCCGTCCACTTCGATCCCGCTGATCGCGAACGACTTGACGAGACCCCGGAAGGCCGCGACCTGTCCGCTTGGCAAGGTGATCGAGAACGTCCCCGTCGACTGCGTCTCACGCAGGTTACGCAGCCGCGTCTGGCCGGCATCCGCCGTTGCGGGCAGCCACAGCGTGAGCGACACGTTGCCGAACTCCGGCAAGCCCGTCAGGTATTCCTTGCCGGAGCTGCGCAGGTGTGTAACGTCGATGTCCGTCGCTTCGCCGTCGAAAGCCGCCGTGATACCGCGTACCTCGCCGACTTCCGTCATGGTCTGCGCTTTTGCAGTACCGCCGCTGGTGTATGCGCCGTACCCTTGGGTGGTCGACGTATCGACGCCTTTCAACTCGAATGAGTTCGCCGCCTGGTTGGCGACGACGAAAGCGCGGTTATTGACCTGCACCATGCCGCCGACCGATTCGATCAGCGCAATCGTGCCGTTGGCCATCCCGTGCGCTGTGGAAGTGACCACGCCTGGATTGGCGTTCGTCAGGCCACTGATGACGTCAGCCGCCGCCTCGGCGGTTGACACGCTGAGATAGGACTGCTGACTCTTCTGTGCCATGTGCGTTCCTCAAAAAAGAAGCCGCCCGAAGGCGGCGTTACGTGAATACGAATGAATCCCGTCAGTTCGTCCAGACCTGAAAGGTCTGCGTCACCCGATACAGTTCCGGACCAGTTTCCGACTCATAACCGTCGTTCTCGAATGTCATCGAGAACGCAGCGAGCGCGGTCCGGCAGGCATCGGCAATCGAGCGCGCGGATAGATACGACTCCGCCCACACGTCGAGCTGCACGCTGTTGTCGTCGAGATCGCCGTCCCCGCGAAGGTGGTTCTGCGGGACGGTCGAGATACGCTGTAGCGTGATGGCAGGGACGACGATCGACTGCGGGCGGATCAGCGGGGTAATGCGCGCAGCCGGGACAAGCGCCGTCACCGCGCTCGCCGCAACGAGCACGTCGCGTATCGTCTTGACGGCCACCTAGAACCCCAGTTTCCGCGACAGCCGCGATCTGACCCGGCTGAGATTGCGCGCGGCGACCTTGTCGATCTGCGCGGCAAGCGTCTGCCGGAATGCCTCAAGCGCTTGGTACTTGCGAGTTTCGAACGCCGATCGCATGAACGGCCTTGCGGGCGCGGCCTGCACTTCCTTGCCGAAAAACCCCTTGGCCGGCGTGCCAAGAGACTTCGACACTTTCCCTTTGCCACCCTGACGACGATGCTTAAGCGTGATCACACCATGGCCGAACTCGATCCACTTCCAGTAATAGGCGTCCTTGTTCGCCTTCTGGAACCGCTTGCCGGATCGCACGGATATCAGTCGCACCTCGCGCGTGCGTCGACTCGCTCTGTCGCGGAACGAATGGATCGCCTTGCGCAGTCGCCCGGTTTTCACCGGCGCCCGCGCGCGCGCCTCCTTCACAATAGGTTTCGCGGCTTCGCGCAACGCGCCTTGCAGCGCCTTACCCTGCGTCGCCTCTGGCAGCTTTCGCAGCAGCATGTCACGCAGTTCCGTCAGCCCTTCGACGCGCTTGACTTCGATCATGCCGGCGCACTCGTAGCAAACAATTCCAACCCCTCACGTCGCCCGATCTCCGATATCTGCACGATGTCGTAGTTCAGCCCGTCGAGTACAAGCCGATCCGTCATCAGCACGTCCGATCGGTAGCGGATGCGAAACCGCGTCGTGGCTTCCGCCTGCGTGCCCTGTGCAGCGAAATACTCTCGCGCACGTTGATCGAGCTTCTGAGCTGACACAGTTACATAGGCGATCGGATAACTCGGCACCTGTTCGCCCTGCGCGTTCTGCGTGAGAACCCGGTGATACAGACTCACCCGTCGATCAAGGTCACCGGCGCGCATCAGCAGTAGAGCCTGAAAGGCGCGACCAGCGCATCGACCGCGAAAGGAATCTTGTTCACGATGTTGCCGATGTTCACAGGCTCGCGGTTCTCGTAAAAGTGTGCCGTGAGCAGCAGCACCGCGTGCCGCAACTCGTCTGGGCATGCGTCGTCTGCGTACCCCGCAACAAATCGCACAGTTGCCGCCGCCATCTGTACTCGCGCCGAAGGCCACGTCGCATCAGGCGCGGGTTTTACCCTGCCCGGAATCGTCGTGGCGTCAACCTGATAATTGGCCGCAGCCCACGTTTGCAGCGCGCCGGCCGAATCGATGTATGTGATCGACGTCACTGATTGCAGCGGATACCGCAGCAGCGGCAATTCGACCGTACCGCTGGGGAATTGATCGAGTGTGAGATCAAACGTCTGCGTGCGCATCGCTACGCCTGCGATATCCTCGATGTGACGACGCGCCGCGAGCAGGTAGCTCACGATCATGGCGTCATCGTCGGCAGTATCGGCGCGCAGATGCGCCTTTGCTTCGGCCAGCGAAACCGGATCAGAAGCCGGTCCGCTGACGCGCGTCAGCCCGTATTTCACTTGCGCTTCCGCTGCGGCCTGTCAACGGCCGCTTCCGGCGGATTCTCGACCTCGAACTCGACGAGGTCGCCACAAGTCAGCGCGTACTCAACCGCGTCAGGATGCGAATCGGCAACGCCTGCCTCCACGAGTGCGCGACCCATCGCGTCGCTGACTGTCACCGGGGTATCGGGCGCGCAATCGCGCCCCTCGATGCGCGTTGCGCTCAAGATTCGTAGTTTCATGATCACCTCGACAGAAGCAGGGCGGCCCGAAGACCGCCCCGCTGCGCTCAGGTCGCGCTGTTGGCGTAGTACTTCACCGCGTTCGCGGCTGGATCGAGCAGGCGACCGTCGCACCGCATGAAGGCATTGAAGCCCACCTGCAGATTGTCGGCATAGCGCTCGGTGAGGCGCAGAATCTGCGCACCCAGTACGCGACGAATCTTGTACTGGTCGAGTCGGCCGAAGATGATCGACCGCGCGTTCGCCGCCATGACCGCCATGGACTGGTTGGTCCACACCGGGTAGCCGAGCAGCGTATCCGGCACGCCCGAGGCAACGCCCGATACGTAACTCGGAATCCAGATCGGCAGGCCCTGCGAGTCCTTAAGCCGCCGCACGATGCCGACCGAGGCGTCGTTCATCATGAAGCCAATCTTCGGGCCGCCGCTCTGCTGATCCTGCGCACGCGAAGACGCACGCGAGACGCTTGCGCCCATGCGGTAGGCTGGATCGACCGAATGGATCAGGAACACCAGATCGTCATAGATGACGCTGGTGGTCTGACCCGTGGTGCCGGTGCGCCCGAGCGCGGCGGCCGTCACGATGCCATGTGGCTGGCCACTACCCGTGCCGGTCGTGAAATGCCCGTTCGTACCGCGTCCCAGAGCCTGACCCAGCGCATCGACGATGAAGCCTTCATCGAAGGCCGTGTCCTGCAGGAACTCCAGCGACACGCGCAGCATGTTGCTGCGGTAGGTGTACGCATTGAAGTTCGTCGCAGAGAACGGCGTCGTGGTGTCATCCGTCGAAGTCGTGCCTTCGCCCACGATCGCAGCCGACTGGCCGGTGTAGTTGAACTGCGGCCACGGCATCAGCGCACCGCCATCGGTGTTGATGACCTCGGCCACGTCCCACATCGCACCGTACTGCGCCAGCGCGATCTCGAGCCGCGGCATGAAGTCCTGCGGCACAGAGAACCCGCCGGTGTTGCCAGTGCCCTGAGTAAACGCGCGAGACTCGACGAGTCCGTCGCGCTCTTCCTGCGTGAAGCCACCAATGCCGACCTGCGCGTAGCGACGGAAGAGATCACGCGTAGTCGGCTTGTCGGCTCTGGTCGGGCTGTCGGGATTCACAACCGCACGAGCAGACGGCTGCGGCGCGGTCACGCCTTCGAGCTTCTCGACGCGGCGAATCCGCGCCTCGATGGTCGCCAGATCAGCTTCCGCCTTCGCCCATGCCGAATCCTCGTCGGCATTGAATCCGCGGCTCTCTTTTTCGGCCTTTTCGTGCATCGCCTGCATGGCGGACACGATCTTGTTGCGCTCCTCGCGGAGCCGCTTCAGTTCCTCGTTCATGTCAATTCTCCATCGTGTAGCGGGAACGGTTGAGCGAAAGACTTGCGCCCAGTTCGTCCCGCAACGAACCGGAGTCCTACCCCGCGAGGGGCGTAGTTATTGGTGACTCGCCTTGAGGCGAATAAACCGACTGCGTTCTTGGCGTTTGCGAGCCTCGTAGGCTCGCGCGTCGCGCGCCTTGCGATATTCGGCCATGGCTTCATTGCCGCCATCGAGGCCACGCATACCGACCGTGGAGTCCGGGTACGCTGGGTACGTCACCGCCGACACGTCATACAGACGGCTGAACTTTGTGATCGTCCGGATGATCCGCCCATCGTCATCCTCGCTCCAGTCCTGCCCGCCGGACGCGACCGAGAAGGCGAACGACGACTGATTGATATCGCCGCGACTGATCGACTGCGCCAGATCGCGCGCGGCCTGCGTGTCCGGCAGCTTTGCTTCGTACCACAAGCCCGTTTCGTCCTGGCCGATATCCAACGTGCCGGATTTGTTGCGACCGAGAATCAGGTTTGGATCGTGGTTGACCAGCGCGCGCACGTCGTTATCGAGCACGTCTGCGAAAGCGCCTGACTTGATCTGCTCGCGAAAGCCACCGAGGTTTTCGGACAATACGTCGAACTTCGCGGCATAACCGCGAATCGACTTGCTGCCGCCTTCGCTGCGGACTTCAAGACCGGCGATGCTGAGAATGCGGATCTCACGCAGCATTCTTCTCTCCTTCGGACTTGGCGCTCGTAGCGCCTTTCAGGTAGGTCTCGACCGGCGTGCCAGCCGGAATCATGTTCATGGGCTGCAAGTAAATATCTCCGTTCTCGATCGCGTTGCGATCCTCAAGATCGAGGATGTCGTTCGCGGACAGCCAGCCCCACTGACGTGCCTGTGCATAGGCTTCGTAGCGACTCTTCATGTCACCGCGAAGCAGAGCATCCATGTTGAAACGGAAGTAGAACTCATCCTGCATACTCGGCAGCAGCAGTGTCTCCGCCAGCGCCTTTTCCCATTTCACGAGATACGGCGTCAGCGTGTAGACCGCGAACTCTAGCGACTGTTGCTCGATATTCGAGAACGTCGCGCGATCGAGTGCGCCAATCATGTGAGGCGGGATGCGAAACATTCCCGCGATTTCCTCGCGCGAGAGTTTCGCGGTCTCGATATACTGCGCGTCATCGAGCGGCATGAGAAGGGCGTTGAACTTCATGCCCTCCTCCAGAATCGCGACCTTGCCCGCGTTCTGCGCGCCCGCGTAGGCGGCGGTCCAGTTCTCGCGCAACCGCTCCCCGGCTTCCTTGGAGAGCTTCTGCGGATGCTCCAAGACACCCGAGAGCTTCACACCATTGGCGTAGAAACGTTCTGAGAACTTCTGTTGCTGGTACGCCACATTGAGCGCCAGCCTGTTCTGCTTGATCGGTGATAACGCGGTGTAGCCGTCCAGCGTGAGGAGTGGCACATGGAGTATTTCGTCACTACCGAGCAACTCGCTACCGATCCGAAATCGCTTGCCGAGCGCAGGATACCCGCGAGCATCAGTTGTCCGGAATGCCTCGCACAGCACCTGTCCAGACTGCTGCGGGTACAGCGCGATCGTCTCGTCAGTGCCACGGTCGAAAATGCGTTGAGAGTACGCGGCTCCCCATAGCAGCATCTGCGCCGTCTGCTGCTCGAAATAGGTAGAGCGCGACATGATCGGATTCGGACGCGCGACGATTCGCGCTCGCGCGTCATCCGTCACGCGCTCGCGGTGCGTTGCATCGACCCTGCGATACAGATGCAGCGGTAACTGCCCGATGGCTTCCGCAATGACCCGCACGCAGGAGAACACCGCGCGAACCTGCATCGCGGTCGCTGGGGTCACTCCCGTCAGCCCGTCACCGATTCCGAGTGCATCAAGGATGCGTGGGTCCGACAGCGAATAGTTCGGATTCTCGGGCGACACGCGCTGCTCGCGACGCATCGTGATGTCGAAACCGAACAATTTCATGCGGTAACCAATCCTCGACCTTCGTACACGGATGTTGCCGGACCAACGGAAGCCAGGCCGAATGCCATGATCAACGCGCACATGCCATCAATCTTCTCGGCCGAACGTTTTTTCGACGGCGCGATATTCATGTTTTCGTCAGGCGGAGTCGGCACAAGGTTGGCCGCGTTCCATGTCAACACAGGATTCGCGCCGTGCCGCAACTTGCCTGCACGATATGCCTCGTCGAACGCCTTCAATGCCGGGTGATAGCTCTTCCGGCCCTGCACGAAAAGCTGCGGGGTCTGCCCCGCATCCGCGAGTCGCTGCGCGATCTGCGCGGCGTTCCATGCATCGTAAGCGATCTTCTCAGGCCGGAAGCGCTCGCAATCCTCGATGATCTCGCGCTCGATTTGCGCATGATCGGCCACCGCGCCTTCCGTCTGCGTCAGGTGGCCTGCCTTCACCCAGGCGGCATAAGGCACCGTGCCGCGCTCCGTGCGCTGCTTCACTGCGTCCGAAGGCACCCAGAAGCGTCCCCACGTGTAGTAGATGCCGTCCTTCAGCCAGAGCAGCCGCCACGCCGTGAGATCGGCCGATGACGCTAGGTCGAACGCACCCCAACACGGGGAACCCACAAGCGCGTCGAGATCCACTGCGCCTTCGCAGCGACGCCACTTGCGCAGATCCACATACCCTTCAGCAGCCGACGCACGGCGGTTCAGCCGTTTGATCTGAAATTCAGCGAGTGACCCCGGCTTCTGCTTCGCCTCGGTCGCCGCTTCGCGCAGCTTCTCCAGTGAAACCGAGACGCCGAGAAGCGGGTTTGCCTTGATCCACTTCGATTCGTCGAAGTCGTCGTCATCGTCGTCCAGCGCGTAGAGAATGGCGAGGTAGTGATCCGCTTCGATCACACCTTCGAGCAATTGCTCCGCGAACCGGCGCTCTTCCGCCCACGGCCCTGGATTCTCGTAGCCCTCCGTCGTCGTGTAGAGAAACAGAGGATTCTTCCGAGCGCCAGCCGCTGACCTCAGCACGTTGAATAGATCGTGCGTCTTGTGCGCGTGCAATTCGTCGAACGAAAGCGCCGAAGGGTTCAGCCCGTCCTGCGTGCTCGCCTTCGCGTTGATCGGCTTGAAGCTGCCACCGACCTCGTAGCGCGCGATCGCATTGGCAAATGCTTCCAGCGTGAACGCTTCCCGCAGATCGCTCTGCCGCTCGACCATGCGCTTGGCGACGCCCCAAACGATGCGCGCCTGCTGCCCCGTCGTGGCCGCTGACAGCACCTGCGGCCCCATGTCAGGCTCTATGCAAAACACGTAAAGCAGGATCGCCGCAGCAAGCGTGCTCTTCGCGTTCTTGCGAGCGACCGCAAAGAGTGCTGTCGTGAAGCGCCGCGACCCGTCCGGTCGACGAAAGCCAAAAAGGCTTACGACGAAGAACACCTGCGCAGGCTCTAACCGAATCGTCTCAGAGTCCCAGACGCCCTCCACGTGCGACAAACTTTCAACGAATGCACACGCATGATTGGCCCGCTCGGCGCTCCAGACAAACGGCGGTCGCTTGCGTCGGGCACGTTTCAAGTCCGCGAGAAACCGCCTCGCCGCAAGCCGCACCCATTTGCCGAAGCGTTCACGCCTTCGATCCGCTATAGCCTCCTCGGCATAGGCGATCGCAACGAGAACGTAGTCAGCCTGGCCGCTGCTTGAACCGCTCGAACTTGTTCGTTTGCGTCGGCTTGTTGCTGGTTTTGAGTCGTCCATTCGCGATCGGCGGGAGCCCGAAATCGTTCACAAGGTTGCGGTACTGCGCGAGCAAATGCCCCGTCGGCGTCTCGCCAGCCGCCCAAAGCTGCACCAGTTTCCCGTGCAACGCGCAGAGCTGACCCAGCACCGACACGCTGGCCTCGGTCAGCAGCTTGTTCGCCACTAGAATCGGGCCAAGCCGGTTCCATTCTTTGATGGCATGACCGTTCGGCAGCCAGTCAGGAGCAGGCGGACACTCGTTGAGCGTCGAAATCGATACGCCTTCTTCGCGCCGGCACGGCTGATCAGTGCCCGCAATGACTTTCAGGTACGCAGGCTTCCGTGGATTCATCAAAAACTCCGTCTTTCCAACCGCATACGGGAAAAAACGACA
>OFRO01000768.1_pt1 | contig 10367 bp, 20 predicted proteins | sample 1543091 | NCBI WGS metagenome assembly OFRO01 (sample SAMN07774217, study PRJEB24372) | wastewater metagenome | isolation source: Exp Tend NO 10WW | collected 2016-02
CGATCTTTGGATTATCGCCGTCGTAGAGCGACACGAAATTTGATGTCAACTCAACAGCAATTTCTTCAGCACGTAAGTCGTAGTCTGTAAACGACTTATCTTCGTTGTAAATCCTGAAGAAGTAGCATTTATCAAATGGATTCCATAACAAAAATCCCTTAGTGCCTTTAGCTGGAGTTTCCATGACTTATTCTACCTCATGCCAATCTACGTCTAGCAACTTCTTCTTGATGACGTGCTTGAACCGCTGCTTTACAATGATAACCTGCGAACCGAGTAAAGACATCAAAAACGTATCCTAATGAAAATTGCAATGGAACAGATTCTGTTGCATCAGCGAATTCTGGGAACCAATGGTCAGAAGCATAAGTAAAATGCACTCCATGTTCATCAACTGAGAGCTTCATTATCGCCAAACCGTCGCCTTCCATTACTAACTGGTCTGGATTCTTGCAGTCCGTGCGCAGTTTGCAACCCCACCAGACTTGATTAAGGATTGGGGTTACGAGTGTAACGAATGCAGCGTTTAATGTTTCCATGAGGATATACTCATTGCAAATTTGCTTTGAGGAAATTTGGTACCCGCAGAGAGACTCGAACTCTCAACCGCTCCCTAATCTGGGGAATATCAATGTTATAAGCATTGCGCTCTACCAATTGAGCTATACGGGCATGATAGAAAAAAGAAGGATTCGAACTCGTAGTTGTCAGGAAAACCAATGCGATGTTTTTGTGGTTATGACAGACATGTGGATATTTGTCATAAGCGTGATATAGCTGATTTCCCTGATAACACATTGTTGAAAACTGTCAATCATATAGACAATTTAGTCGCTTTATGTCCAACTCATCATTGGGAGTTTGATAACGGATACCTGGTGGGCGCGGTGGGAATCGAACCCACAATGGCATAAAGCACCCGCTTATGAGGCGGAACCAGACCTGCCTAACTCTCTGGTGGCACGCCCGAAATCTTAGATGTCGGTGATGTTCTCGAATGTAGCCTCTGGCTCGTCTGCACTCATCCCATAGTAATGGAAGTTGAATTGCTTGGAGTCAGGATGCCACTCAAGGAAGCCGATACATTGCTCACCGATGAAAATGGAAGCGTCTGGATAATCCACGTCGCCAACAGATTTGACGGTGATATCGCCACCCGGAGTCTTCACGACCATTTCTGGTGCTTGACCTTCTGGAGTAACGATAGAAACTCGTTCGATAGGTGAGAGTGCCATACGTTCATACGACACTCTCAAAGAACGATGAGGAATTAACTCTTCATACTGAGAACGAGAATGTCGCCCTCACGAGTGAAGTCGCATGTAGTGGTGCCCTTCGTAATCTGAACACCAATCGACTTTAGGAACGGGCCTGCGCCGATAACGAACGTCTTCGTACCGTTCGTGTTCACTTCAGTCAGCCTAACAGTGTTAGGAAACTTCTTCTGATGGAAACGGACGCCAATGACCTTTCGGTCTGCATCGTATCGTAGGGACGCGAATTGCGTCAATGAGTTGAATCCAAGCTCTTTCGCCAGAGCGTTGTTGATGATGATGCGCTCACCGAAGGATGTCTTCTGGAGCTTCACCGTCGCTTTGGATTTACGACGATAGGGTTGATAGATTTGCCATGCCATAGCAACCCAATATTAGACTCCTCTTACGCTTTTGAGGAATTCTCTTCACGCTTAAATCCAAGATGGTCGTTCACAATCTGGAGTATATCCTCTGGAATATCTGCGGGGTCGTTGACGTTCGGCGGGAAATAAGCCTTGAGTAATCCATCTTTGGAGTATTGCACAATCCGTGTTTTGTCGCTGTGTGCTTCATTTAATGCGCCCTTTTCCGAATAGCCGTTGCCAATCAATAGCGTTCTGTTGTCTTCGACATATCCCACTACCCAAACATCTTTCGTCTTCTTAAGAGAAAGAGCAGAGAATAGCGCTGAAACTGCATCCAACATGACTATATTATACCGCAAAATCTGGAGGAGGGTAAGGGATTCGAACCCTTGAGACCTTTCAGTCTTTCTGTTTCTGAGCGGAGAGTGGCGGAAGCGGAGAGAATCGAACTCTCAAGACGTTCATCACGTCCAGCCGTTTTCAAGACGGTGTACCGCACCTATGGCAGCGCTTCCATTTTTATTCTATCTGATTCTTTAGGTCTAATAGTGCTTTTACCATACCAAGAATCTTTAATCAAGAATTCATCTCCGTTGGATTTTAACACATACAACCAATCGTATGAATTCTTGTCAGGGTGTTTAACCACATATCCTTTAGAATTAGAATGTATTCTTCTAAGTCCAACATCTTTTGTTGCAGTATATCTAACCTGAACCCTGTAAAGAATGTTATCTACATCAACAATCAAATCATAAGCGGCAGACTCAGTTAATGGCAACGAAACATCCCACCCCATTTTTGTAAACGTTGCTATTGCTTGTGATACTCCGATATCACCCTTTCTCTGTGTTGTCCTATCGCTCATGCAGTATTATTCTGTATGGGAAACACACATTCCTTTATCAATTTGGAGCCGAGTAGGAGATTCGAACTCCTGACTCGCTGTTTACAAAACAGCCACTCTGACCACTGAGTTAACCCGGCTTACTTGCTCTACCCTTGAGCTACGTCGGCATTTGTATGAGTGTACCTTCTTTTTCAGAAGTTTGAGGAAAACAAAACGCGCAAGATTTTCACCTTGCGCGTTTAATCCAATCAACCCGTTGCTTGACTTAGGCGTCAGCGGTCTTGGCGACCTGCTTGTTGCCGTTTCCGAGGAAGTCACCCCAGCCCTGCCACTCGCCCTTGAAGGCATCATCAGGCTTTCGAGGAACTCCAGCCGGAAGCTTGTTCTCTCGCTTGAGAGCGTAGAATGCTTCGCGGTTCGGAAGATTCAACTCCTGAATCGCATCCTTCGCAATCTGGAACGGAGTCTTCGACACCGCATCAGCCTTTGGAGCCTTTTGGGTCTTCGGCTTCACAGGCTTGTCAGCCTTCGACGCCTTCGGAGTCCGAGTCTTGCGAGGCAACTTGCAACCGATGAACTCGTTGATGGAGAATTTGAGTCCCTGCTCAGCAAGCTCGTCCTTGTAGACCGTCCACGGGTTGGAAGGGATGTTATCAGGTCGCAAGCGACCCTGCTTATCCTCTCCCTTTGCGTAGGCAATCCAATCCTGCATGGACGTGAGTGCGAGTGCGATGACGAATGTGCGAGCTAGGTCGTAGCTCAAGAATGATTTGCGTTTTCCTGCCATAGTTCTTTATTTCCCTACTGTCGGACTTTGAGGAATTTCTTAAATTCTTCGTTGTCTCGAACAGTCATTGAACATATAGCGGACGGAAATTCTATCTTGAGGAATTTCTTACTATTGGAGCGGCTGAAGGGAATCGAACTCTCATCGTCTGCGTGGCATGCAGAAATCCTACCGTTGAACGACAGCCGCGTAGGTAAATTGTTGATATCCTTCGAATACAAATTATATGTTCGAAGTATCAACGAAGCAATGTTCGAGATGTAAAGAAGTTAAATCGGTTACTGACTTCTCAGTTAGACCAAACTCCAGATTACAACCTCATTGCAAAAAGTGCCAGCGTGAATATGGAAAGCTTCACTACGAACGCAACAAATCTACATATCTTGAGAGAAACAAGCGATACGAGGCAGAGATTAAAGAAAAGATTGATGCACTCAAATCAGTTCCTTGTGCAGACTGTAACAAAATTTTTCCACCCATCTGTATGGATTTTGACCATATCAGCGGAGATAAGATTGATAACGTTTCACAACTAATGAACTCAAATAGCCTAAAGAAAATTTTAGCTGAGATTGAGAAATGCGAAGTTGTCTGCGCTTGTTGTCATCGTATCAGAACGAAAGACAGAAAATAGTGGAGCGGGCGACGAGATTCGAACTCGCGACTTTCTACTTGGAAGGAAGACACTCTACCACTGAGTTACACCCGCATGTTGATTAACTTCGAGAGTTGCATACATTATACCTACAACTCTCTTAAAATGGTCAGCCTGACGGGATTTGAACCCGCATTCTTCACCGTGACAGGGTGACGAGATAACCGTTACTCCACAGACCGATTTTATGTTTATACACCTTAGCGCATAAACCACATTTGATACAGCCAACCGAAGAACAGCATAATGCTTGGCACCAGCACAATCTTTGCTACCGATGCACCAAGAACTTCGCTAGGCGACTTGTCTTTATTCTGGTCTTTGTTCATACTGGCGAGCCCGTATGCCAACAAACCAAAAATCAATGAAACACCCATACAGTTTCCAATTGTAAGAGCGGGCGCACCCTGAATCGGAAGAATGAACCAATTCCAGAGTTTAAGCATGACGAATGCGTGCCACCAAGCTGATAGCGGCATAAGAACCAAGGCTACGATGAAAACAAGGCAACCTTCTAAGATTTTTTCGGAGTCTGTCGAATTTGTTGACATGCTTTTTAGTATACCACACTTTTAAGTTGAGGAAAATCTGGAGCCGAGTAGGAGAATCGAACTCCTGATACCTTACGGTTCTTGTTTACGAAACAAGCGCAATAGCCACTATGCGAACTCGGCGCGTTATGCCGAAACAAGCTTTGCAGGACGACCGTCTGGAATCACGTATTTCCTTCGCATCCGTGGTCGGAAGGAGTATAGCTTGTCTGCGATTTGTCGGACTGTCAGATAAGACTTTGGAGCGACGTATGGTTCGCCGTTCACGATGATGGCGATACCGATGTCTGCTAGAACATCAATCTTCTTACCTTGCTCGAACGCCCTTTGCACCAATTCATCGGTGAATGGTTCGTATCCTTCTCGGACGTACTCTTCTGAGTGACGATAGCATTGAGCGTTGTAAACTAAACGCGACAACATACTTCCTTCGTCGGCAATGACTTCTTTAGGAAGGTCAGAGACGAACTCCGCGAGTCGTTCTCGAACAAGCGCAACGACTTCGGTGTTGTAGGCGTGTCCACGATTTTCTCGTTTCATCACGTCACCGATTGCTTCCACAATGTACGTGGAGCGGATGGCAAACGTGTCAACTCCCTCTGGGTACTTTCCACTGCGAAGTAGGTCAATCAATTCTTGAGTGGTGTCCAGGTTCAATTGAGGTGCTGATTTGAAGTAGCTCATGCCTCTATACTCGCGCTTAAATTTGGTTTGAGGAAAACTTGGAGCGGCGTAGAGTGCTCTCACCTCTCCCTTTCCCATTCCTGGGACTGTGCAATATTACACCACCACCGCGTGAAACTTTGGAGCCGACACTGGGAATTGAACCCAGACTGGATTGCTCCACCTGCTTACCAAGCAGGCTCCGTGACCACTAGGATAATGTCGGCATATTTGGTATCAAACAATTTTCAATCAATCTTGAACCATTGTTTGAATGTTTTGAAGCTTCTTTTCGAAAAGTAATCGCCATTTTACTTTTCACTGAAGACGTATTTACAAAGCATACTTTGTCTTCTGGCCCAATATAACAAGCTAAAATGTCGCAACTGTCAATATCAAAACCTTTGGTTTTGTATCCATTTGACATAGGTTGACTTTGTTTTATTTGGACATCATAGCTTCCATACTTGGTAACCCGAAAACATGTCTTAACTGAAATTCGAAACAAATCACCTTCAGGACTTACAGCGATTAAGTCAAATGGTGAGTGACCCGAGAGTGGAATAAACACATCCCACCCAAGTTCAGTTAATCTAGCCATTGTTTTGGTTTCACCCAAAACACCTTTTACGCAAGTATTCATCATTCTTATGATTATAGGCACTATCCTCATATACCTGCGCCTTTCAAATTTGGAGCGAGAGACGGGACTCGAACCCGCAAGGCTTACGCATCTGCTTGGAAGGCAGAACTCATACCATTAGGGACACTCTCGCGAAAATGGCGACCTGTAAGGGTATTGAACCCTCCTGACTCTCCGCCGTGACAGGGCGGCGACCACACCATGCAGTCCCACAGGCCATAAACTGGAGCCGAGTAGGGGAGTCAAACCCCTCTGCCGTCATTACAAGTGACAGATTCTCTTCGGAGAACTCGGCATATTTTAGAGAGAAACCAGCGGAAGCAGCGAGAATCGAACTCGCGAAGCCTTGCGGCCCAGTTGTTTTCAAAACAATGTCCTCGTCCATGCCGGACTACTTCCACTTGTTTCTCCCTATGTGTGTTAAGATTTGGCGGGCCTAACGGGATTCGAACCCGCAACCTTTGCGCAGACAACGCATTGCTCTAGCCGTTGAGCTATAGACCCAAAATTTGGCGACCATGACGGGACTCGAACCCGCATAACCCGGTGCGACAGACCAGTCGGCAACCCCTGCCACCACATGGCCAAAAACTTGGAGCGGATGACGAGACTCGAACTCGCAATGCTTTCGCACTTCGTTGGCAACGAAGCTCCATACCATTAGGATACATCCGCAAACTTTCATATCGGGGATAGATGGTTGGCGACTCATCTATCCCCCTTTCTTAACGCGCATACATTATTCTGTTTTCAAAGTGCAGTGCTCTTTTAGAGCGGGTTGATAAAACGAAAAGGGCTCGCTGGAGATTTTCTCTCCGCGAGCCCTTGAATTCTTCTTACGACAAACTCTTAGGTGAGCGGAGTACCTCCGGTGGTATCGCTATCCGAGCCTGTCCCTGAAACAACAACAAGCGCGGGAGCGAATCCCGTGGATGTTCCTGATATGGATGTGTTGTTCAGATTAAACATGGTTTGTCTCTTCTTCATTATAGAAGACTGTCATAGCGTTTGTCAACAACGTTTTGAGGATTTTTCGAAATTCTCATTTAGGTGTCTGCATCGGACTTGTAGAATAAATCATCATGACTCAGTTCAGCTTCAATTTAAATGACGAAAAGCACGACGCAATTGTGGACGCATGGTGTGCAGTCGAAGGTTATCAAGCTATGATTGATGACGGCACTGGCACGAACACATTGATTGCCAACCCAGAAACTAAGCTTCAATTCGCGAAGCGCACAGTAAAGCAGAAAATGAGAGAAACTTATGTTCGTCACGCGGCCGAACAAGCTCGTCTTGCCGCTATTTCAACTGCTGAAGGCGAAGTTTAACTTACTTCGTCAGCGTGCATGATGATTGTGCGCTCGCTAATCAGTGTGCAGAATACGGCTTCCTGTTTATAGTGGACAATCGTCATCTTCATGATTTCTCGAATCTGCTCTTCCGTGCAAGCAATCCGCACTGGAATCATCAACTCTTTGTGAGTCTTGTCAGTGCTTGGGCTTGTCCAGCTACCTTTGGCGACTTTCATCAAAGTCATGCCGCCTGCGATAGCCATAACCTTTTCGTCCCATTCCCTGTGATAAGGAACTTGAACGTTCTTGCGCCCCATCTTGTAAGGCACTAAGATTTCCCATAAAGGTTTGATTTCTGTCATGGATATCTACAGGCGACAAATTCTCCGTTGAGGATTATTTCACGCGCCAATGACGCTTTAACTCACCATAACTTTCGCGCCATCCATGATTATTGCGCCGATTCTTCTGCTTGATTTCCCAGCCCGCCGCTTGATAAACTGTAATCCATTTGTCAAGTAATTCTTGTGGATAACGCTCAACTGAGAATTCGATGATTTGACCCCGATATTTCAGAAGTTCTGAGTCAATGTAACGAAGCATTTCTGCTTCTTGGGTGTTGTAGTCGAGAGCTTGTTGCTTGGAAATCAAGGTTTGTACTCCCGCACCAGTTGGCGCACACCATTCTCGAATGGGGCATACTCATGAACGCACATCGAGTGACGGTCGCACGGACGATTGTCCCAGATGATGAATAGCGGAATGGTATCGAGAGAGCTTCCGTCTGGATTCTCAATCCAGTCAGCGAGCTTTTCAACACCATCGTCTTTGTCGTTCAATACGATGACGATGCCATTGTGGTTGCCCTGCGCCGCTAACACCAGGTCTTCTTTCACAGTGTTTTGCCAGATGTTCGCGAATTCACACGCGCCATTTCGAGGGCACATTTCTAAAAGCAAAAGGCGTTTGTCCATAATGATGTACGGAACAAACGCCAGAGCTTGAGGAATTTACTTCATCACGAAGATGCTACTTTCAAAAGTGCAGCCAAGCATTTCTATCAACCTGACTGTAAATTCGTAAGCGCCTGGTGGAATGTATGTCCATGTGTATTTCCCAGACTTCTTGATGATGATTTTGTCGAGACCCAAAGGGCCGTCATAGGCAGCGGCAATTGCTTCTTCAGCAGTGGAGTACCAGTTGAGTTGCGAAACTCCCTCCCTTGGAACGGGTCGGGTAATGTTCAGTAGTGGCATAGGGACAACCCTATGCCATATTATGAATCGAGTTCAAAACTTCCTTGGCAGTTCGCTCACGCGCACCGTGAACGGCGAAGGCGATAACGCCCTTTTGAGCATGCAATGCCTTGTCTCGTGAACAAAGTTTGCACTGAGCGCAGTTTGCCGCCTTACCTGTCTGCTGGGGACAAGGGATAATCTTGAAACCATCCTTCATGTAAGCAGTGTCGGACTCGTGACTCTCAACGACCATCGCCGCCGCGAAACCATCATCATGAGCCTTTTGGACTTGGCTCATAGTCTCGCAAGAACGTAGGACGCTGATTCCGCCCCAAGCTTCGCGTGAAGTCTTATGTCCATGAGTGTAGGTGAAAACTGGCATACCCTTCTTTGCAGTATGTTCCGCCGCCGCTTCCGCAAGAATCTTAACGCCCTCTTCGACGTAGCAGTCACCAACAACATGGAGCCGGAGCATGCGACGACCCGAAAGCTTGCGAATGGCTTCCGCTTCCGCCCGTGCAATCGCCACAGGGTCTGTAACCATAGAATCATTCAGACGTGAAGTCAAAAGATTGGCGCGTCCAACTTCTGCGTAGCAACCCTTGCCGCGCAACGGACACTCAGGCGGACACGAATGTTGACTCGTTCCGGTGATAGAGATTTTGCCAACCTTGGAGTTATCCGAAATCTCCACGGCGGTAACTGGGGATGTATTTACCATGAACACTTACGCCCCAGTTGCCGCCCGTTGAGGAAAATTTGAACGACTATTTACTGATGTCAGGAAAAAGTGATTCAATTGTATCGCGGAAACGAGCTTGGATGTACGGATACACCTCTTCTTCAATTTCGCGCCACGGGTGCATATCGAGAGCAAGCTCCTCAAGATGCTCTTCAGTGATTGGAGGAATATCCTCAAGCTCACTGCCATCTGGATTGGTGTATCCGCGCTCAATAAACCAGTCTACACCGAGATATTCACTCATGTAAGGCTTGAGGTCTTCAGTTGAGGTGAGAATACACCAGAAACCGAACTTCATCTCAAGCGCACGAATGAGTCTGCTCGCGAGGTGAGGGCTGTCAACTTGAGTTAACAGACTGTCGATGATTTGCTGTTCTTGAGCTTGTCGCTCTTGAGCAGCTTCGTATGGGGTTTGGGGATGTTCTGCCATGCTGGAGTACAGCACAGGGAGCATCCCTTGAGGATTTTGAACTTATGAGCAGCGCTCTCAGCGCTCATGCATATGTATGCATTTGAAGATGTTCTTTGAGGAAAAAGGGCGCTTCTCAGCGCCCCCTAGCCATCTCGTTGTAACATCCCCGAAACACCTCGATGACTCATTCATATGAGAGGCGCTCCTCAGTTTTGAGGATTAGTACCCGGAGCGCTTCATAGTCTGACTGATTTTCTTTCTGCGATTTGATTCGATGAAATCCTTGTCAATGTTAGTGCCAGTCAAGTGAAACCCCTTGTGTTGAAAATTCTCGCCTCTTAAAACAGCTTGCATCAAAGACCTAGTAAGTCCATGAGATTCACAAAACTGTTTGAGATTCTTCTCATCTGAATAGATTTTTCCATCTGGGCCTGTGATTAATGGAAGTGCTCGCGATTTTGAATCATAGTAACGCTGAGTCTGTTTCTTGCCATGCATTGAATTACCACTACCAGATTGTCTTTTCGAAATCTTAGCTTTCATTTCTGGGGTGTGATTCCAATGTCCGGGACATCCGGCTACTGGAAGAATATTGTAGCAAAAATCATATCCACAAAAGATATCAAGATATCTCTGTTCAGACGAAATCAATTCTGTAACATCACAATATTCAAGCACTTCAAAGCAAAAAGATTGCTCACCATATTTTAAGTAAGCCCTTTGCAATCTTTGATTTCCATGACAACCCTTTTTAAGTTCATTGAAGTGCTTAGCTCTTCTTGAGTCTAAGCACTGCGAAGAACCAATATAAAATTTGCCATTCACTTGATTGACAAGAACGTATATTCCGCTTTGAGGCATATAAGTATATTATAGATGGAATGCACTTTCACCTGCATCAATATCCACT
>OFRO01000770.1_pt1 | contig 10361 bp, 7 predicted proteins | sample 1543091 | NCBI WGS metagenome assembly OFRO01 (sample SAMN07774217, study PRJEB24372) | wastewater metagenome | isolation source: Exp Tend NO 10WW | collected 2016-02
CGGGGCGCATCCACGCGGAGGACTCCACGACCTCGCAGAGCGGCGAGAGATCCGCGGCAGCGATCGACTGCGCCCACGTCGGCAGCGTCGCGCGATACACAGGGTCCGCGCGTCGCACCACGGGCAGATCGCTCGCGAGCACGACGAGGGCGGCGAGCTCCGGCGAGAGCAGAGAAACGTGCGCGGCCTTGACCGTCGCGCACCACTCACCGGTCACCAGTCGCTCTGGCTGCGCGTATCGCTGCGAGCGCGCGGCACCGCCATCGTGGCGCGGGAGGTTGAGCGCGAGCGTGAGCGCGTCGAGCGCGTCGCGCACCTGATTACGTGTGCCGATAATCAAGCGAGTCATACTGCGAATCTCCCCGCGAGATAGCTCTTGAGCGAGGTGATCTCACCAGCGCCGATCGCACGCCCGACCGCGCCAGTGAGCGCGAGATCGCCAACGAGCGGGGAACCTGCGTTGGTCCAGCCGCCACCCGGCTGCAGGTAGCGGCCTGTCGCGCTCGGCATCCCAAACGTCCCGCTCAGCGCGCTGAGCGAGAGCGTCGACCACGTGATCGATCCGCCGCTGATTGTGCCGCGCTCGATTACGATCGAGGCGCTCGATCCGCTGCACGTCGCAACGAACGCGTAGCTGGTGTTGCTCGACACCGAGGTCATCGTGCGAAACCACGAACTCGCGTTTGGCGAGGCGATTACCAGCCCTCCGCCGGAGTCGGCGTAGAGCACGACGCCATCGCTCGCGCCTGCGCCCGTCGTCTCTCCGGTCGAGACGCGCGCGATCCCGGTCCAATTTCGGAGCGCGCCGAATCGCAGCACGGACACGAGCGTCCACCCCGCGCTCAGGTCGATCTCTGTGCCGCTCACGAGGATGTCTCCGCCGTCGAACGCGCACGCGAGTTCGTTGCCGAGGTTGACGTTCGCCGCGGGCGCCGCTGGCTGTTTCGCCACCGTGCCCTGTGTCGCCGTTGCGGTCGCGCCGCGCGCGGTCCACGCGCTCACAGGCGATCCGCTCGTGCCGTCAGTCGCGTCGAACCACTGCCCGCCGAGCGCGGACCACGGGGCCCACGCCAACGCGCCGCCGCTTGGTCTCGAGCGATCGCGTGCTCTGCTGCGTCCGGTCATGTCTCGTCCTCGATCAGCGCGATTTCGCTGATGCGCAGATTCGCGCCCGCGTCGGTTTTGAAATCGAACGTGATACGCACGTCCTGGTCAGTTCCATCACACGGGATCGTGCCCGCTTGCTCGCCGCTCGCGACGAACGTCCCGACGCCTGACGCTGCGAGGGTCAACGTCGTCGTGACCGCGGTTGCAGTCGTGCGCGACGTCGCTGTCACGCGGAGCTGCCCGCCCGCGCTCGCGTGATCCGTGCTGTAGCGACACACGAGCTTGTAGCGGTTGTTCGTCCCGACCGTGCGCAAGCGTCTCGCTCGCGTCCAGAAGCCCGGCTGTGTCGAGCGGCCGAACGTCACCGCGGCAAACGCGCCCACGCTCGCGCCGCACTGCCACGCGTCCGCGAGGGCCTCGACGGTGAGCCACTGCATGTGGCGACGAACCATCGTGCGCGCGCGGTCGATCTCGCTCGCGAGGCGCTGGAATCCATCGAGCGTCGACGGTGTGCCGTCGTACAGGCCGTTGCCTGTGAAGGGCCATCCGCCGTCCACGCCTGCGTCGTCGACGTCCACGGCGATGTTCGCGCGCGGCACCTCGAACACAGTCACCTTCGAGATGCCCTTCGTTCCCGTGCTCGGCCCGTCCGTCCATCGAATGCGAATCCACTCCAGCGCGCCGATCGTCAGCCCCGAGACGTCGAGCACGTCGATGTACTGCCGCCGATCGGAGAACCGCCCCTTCTGTGGGGCGAGCACAACCAACCCACGAAGATCACCATCTTGCGGGTTGGTTGTTGGAAGATACGTCGTTCCGCCGGACACCCGCGTGACATTGACTGAGCAACTGTCGCCGGCTGTCGTTGGGTCGTGGAGCTCGATTTTGACCAGCAGCGCGCGCGCGCCGGGGCTGCGCTTGTAGGCAAACACGACGGCCGCAGGGCTCGCGCTGGGCTGCGTCGCGATCGAAGTCGATGCGACGATTGGCAGCGAATATCCCAGCAGAAAGTGCACGGTGTCCTGCCACACGCGCCCGTGGCGATGCGACGCGGGGCGCCCGACGCGGTGCGCTTGCAGCTCGTGAATCGGGGGACGGTCTGGAACGTACGCGGGCATGAGTTACCTTCCCGGCCCCATGAGGACCGTGTTGCTGTTGCTGGCGCTCGCGAGCGCCGCGTGTGGATCACCCCCGCCGCTGCCGAACCCAACGAGCCGAGCCGAAGCGTGCGCGCGAATCAATGGTGCGAACGCGATCGCAGCTGAGCAGTTCTGCCGCGTTGGCGGCGCGCCGTGTCACCAGTACTCGCCGTCGCGCCCGATGCAGTGCTTGACGCCGGTTGCTGGCGAGCAGAGCGTGTGCCTGTCGTTCGTGCCGGAGAACTTCCCAAGCCGAACGTGTGACACCGATCCGACGCGCTGCCCCGTTGGCTGGGAGTGCCGAGCGTTCATGCATCCGGCCTTTGCAGGCCCAACGCGCTGGTGTTTCCCCGGCCCTCCCTGCGACTCGACCGCTGACGCGGGAGTCGACGGTGGCTAGCGCGCGAAGAGCCTGCGAGCAGCGGTGCCGGTGATGATCACCTGACGATCGACCTCGCCCTGAAACGCGACTACGACGCGACCGCGGCGAGAACGGCGAGCCGTGATCACTCGCGGCGCGCTGAGCGCGCCACCCTTGAAAACGTGTGCGGTGTCAACGTGTCAAAAAACGCACACTTCGCCGAGGTCCGAAGCCTTCGGAGCGGGCCGAAGTACCGCGCGTCGCTGTGCCGTGGAACGTTTGGGTTGCGAACAACGCGCGAGGTTCAACGATGACCAGAAAGCCAACAGAGACCAAGCCCACGAATGACGATCGAGAGCGCGTGACCCGCGTTCGCGACACGTTCGGACTGCGCGCGCTCGTCGCGCGTTCCGGTGTCAGCGAGACGGCGGTGGTGCGAGTCATCGCAGGCGCCACGGTGAAGCGCGCGACGCTTCTGTGTGTCGTGCGCGCAGCCGATTCGCTCGAAGCCGAGCGCGCTCGCAAGCTGCAACACAGCGATGAACGAGGGGCGGCGTGACGCAGCCCCGCGCGTCGTTGCCCGCTCTCGCCGCGTCGCTCGACGGCGCATTGGCTCTGTGGGTGCTCGTTGGTCGTCGAGTTCGCGAGCTGACTGAGCCGTGATCACTCGCGCGTTTCGTACGCGCTCACCGAGAGCACCTCGATCGTCGCCGAGTCGATGTCCCACACGCTGAACCCGACCCACAAGTAGAACTGCCGCACGCCCGTCGACGTCGCGCCTGTGCTGCCAGCGCCGCCCGTGGGAGCGGACGGGATCTGTCGAGCGAGGGGCCAGCTCGTGTCGGACACGACACTGTTCGCCTCGGGGTCGAGGTCGAATCGAAACGTCGTGACGCCTGCCGTGATGCCGACGTCCTCGCCCGCTGCGATGTAGCGCCCGTCGATGATCTCAGTCGGCGACGAGCTGCGCGTGAGCGCGCACGCGAAACCCGCGTTGCCGGACACCGAGGGGACATCGACCTCGACCACGACGCGCACCGAGCGAGGGCGCGCTGACACGGGGCGCTCGCCAACGTCGGGCGTCAGACAGAACGGGCCGTACCTGCGCGCGACGACGTTGTCCCAGCCGATTTCCTGCCAGACGCGGTCAACCTGATCCGCACTTGGAATCGTCACGTCGAGGCTCGCGCCGCCGACGTAGCCCACGTAGTTGTAGGCGCCGAGCGACGTGAGCGCGAAGCCGGCATCTGTCACGAGGTGACGAACGCTCTCTTCGCAGAGGTGCGCGCTGTTGTTGTCGAGCTCGGTGATCACGCGCGACGAATCGAGCGCGCTTTCGTCGGTGAAGCGCGAAGCTGCCGATGGCGCATCGAACACGCGTGTGATTGCTCGTTCTCCGCGGATCGTCACGGGGCCCACTCTTTCAGATCGTCACCACCGAGGTCGCGCGCAGAGCGCGAGCCCACGAACGCGTAGCCCTGTTGTCGTGCGGTCACGGCGCTGTATTCGTCCGTGACGATGTCCACGGTCGTCCCCGGCGCCACGTACGTCGACCAGTCGTATGAGCCCGCGCTCGGCTGAGTGGTGAACGTGATTTGCTTCGTTGCGGGGTTCACCGATGCGACCTCGAAGCCGCCTTCTTCGACGGGCGAGGTCGAGTCGATCACGCGAAAGCGCAGGATATCTCCTGCCTGAAATCGCGATGTTCCTCCGTCGTTCGCGGTGCCGAGATAGTCGCCCTGGTTCGAGCCTGCGTAGTCGGTCGCAGTGCTGCTCGAGGTGAGGTAGTTGACGTCGAGCGTGATCGTGAACCCGCTCACCGAAGCGACGCGCGCGGCCGGGGCGTACCCGCTCACGCGGTGCGGGAACACCAGCACGCCGAGCCGCACGACGCCGCGACCGAGATCGATCGCGCGCGAGATCACACGACCCCTTCGCGTCGACGACGTGCCGCGATGGCCGAGGCCATCGGGCAGCGTCTTGGACGTGATCGAAACGATCTTGCCCAACTCCGCAGTGTCGAGCGCGTCGAGACTCGCGTCGACAGTCACGAGCTCCGAGGGCTCACCCCACAGGCCGAGCAGCCGCGAGAGCGGACCGCGCGCGAGCTCGAACGGCGTCAAGTCGTTGGTCGACTCTGCGAGCGCGCCTTTGACGTCGAGCTCCAACGCGGGAGCCATGCCGTAGAGCGCGATCGATGTTTGATTGTTGACCGTCACCGAGGGCTCGCGTTGCAACACCACGCTGTTGACGATCCCCTCGGGGAGCGTCGTGTACGTGGGCAGCGCGCGATGGATTCCGTCGCTCGCGAGCGTGATCGAGAGGTCCGTTTCGTCCGTGTCGAGCGGCGGAGAAAGCGGCACGAATGCGAGGCGCGAGCCTCGAATCCCGACCGCGCAACCGTCGAGCTTGCACGCGTCTTTGACGTAGTCGCCGACCGTCGCCGAGCCGTCGAACACCCAGACGCGCGAGCTCGAATACTCGCCGCCCGTGGCGCCTACGACCTCGTCCGCAGTGGCCCACGACCAGTCGCGCGGGTCCGCTTGCTCGTCGATCCCGTAGCCCGTCGCGAACACGCCGTGTTCGAGCGCGCGCACCCAGTGCGACGACTCGACGCGGGTCACGAGCTGCACGGGGGTCGGCTCGGTCACGAGGATGTCGCCACGAATCTCCACAGAGATCCCGCGACGAAAACCAACTGCGGTGCGTCGCAGCGTCCCGACGACTCTACGCGTCGAGTGGTCGACGCTCGCGAGCGCGAGGTGAAACACGAACCCCGCGGAGTCCTCGCCCGAGAGCGCCCAGCCAACCGTCGTGGACACCGCGCCATCCGTGTGCGTCGTCTCTGCAACGCTGCTCGGGATGCCTGCGGTCGTCGAGATCGTGACGGGGCTCGGCACGCCGTTGCGCAGGACGCAGTGCGCGCGCGCGGAGTAGGGCAGCGTGCGAATCCCCTGGAACGTCGACGCGGATATCTCCACGGCGTCGTAGGGCTCGCCAGCGACCGGAACGAACGGAGGATGCAACGACGGATCGCGCAGCCCGCGAGCGCCGAAATTGAGCGTGTGGCGCACGTCCGCGACGGACTCCACGCGCATGCGGCCATCCGTGACCGTGCCTGTGACAGCCGCCGAGATCGTGCCGCTCACCAGCGCGAGCTGCGCATTGAGCGCGGTCAGCAGGATCGAGAGACACGCGTCCGCGGACTCGGGCCACGTGCCCAGGTAGGGCTCGCGCATCACCGAGAAGACGTTGACCGTCGCACCTGCGAAGCCCGTCTGAAGCAGCGTGACATCGAAGCTCTCGGGCTGGAATCCAACGATGTGCACCGAGCTCTGCGAGGGCCCGAGCCTGCGCGCTGACTGCACCGTGATCGCGTGATCAAGCTGTAGTTCCCACGTTGCGTTGTCGCTCGACAGACGCGGCGCGCGGCCGAGATACCCGCGCCACAGAGGCGTCGCCACGCCGCCTTCGACGAGCCACAGGATTGCGCGACGGCGCTGCGGGTTGGGAAACGACGTCCACACCACCGGCGTGAACGCGTTGGCCGCGTCGATCGCGTGATACGCCGCGCGTGTGCCGAGGTATCCGCGACCGCTCGCAGCGACGGTAAACGTCTTGGTGCCTGCGTTGTAGCTGCTGCACCGGATCGCCTCGCGGTCGATCCAGATCGTCTGCGCGCCAGTCGAGAGACCGGGATCGCTCGACACCACGATCGAGCTCGCTGTGTCGTCGATGCTCGTCGCGAGCGGTGCACGCAGGATCGCGCGCGAGCGACGCGAGAAGAGCCACGACCACGGGCGCTCACCGGTCGCAGGTCCTGACGCGACACGCTCGTCCACGAGCGCGATCGTGATTGAGTCAACGGTGGTCTCGCCCGTCACGGGCTTGATCGACTCGGACCACGACAGTGACCGGAGCTTGCTCGAATCGAGCGCGCCCGGCAGCACGACCACGCCCGAGGGGTAATCGGTGTCCGTCGACGTGACCGACGACGGGCAGCCGTTCGACCCTGCCGCGTACGGACAGCCGTCGATCGTCAGCAGAAACGAGACTACGCGACGTGTCACCGGGTGCCCGTGGTTCGCATCGAAAGAGTGATCGAGGGGACGTCGACGAGCGACGAATACGCGGCGACCGAGAGCGCGGCGCGATCACCGCGCGAGCGCACGCTCTCGGGATCAACGGCGCCCTCGTAGTAGCCCGTGGAGCTGCCAGCGATCAGCGATTGCAGATCACCGAGCGCGTACGCGCAGCGGAGCCCGATTGCACAGGAGAGTGTCTCGTGCACCGTCCACGCCTCGGGGCAGTCCTCGGGGACGATGCTCGGCGCCGTCCAGCGCGTCGGCTCGTCCGAGGGGGGATAGAACGGTGTCGCGTACAGCGCGCGCGTGGTGCGCACGGACTCCGTCGCAGGTGCGTACCTCGCGCGGAACGTGCGGGTCACGAGCTGCGTGCCTTCGTCGAAGGCGGTCACGGCGCCGTTCGCATGCAGTGCCGCGGAGAGCAGCGAGTGCTCTGCGCGGAAGCCCGTGTCGCTGTCGAGTGAGTACGGGAACCAGCAGAACGCGGGCAGCGTGTCGCCGTCGACGTGCGTACCCGTCGGAATCGAGAGATTCCCCGAGAACCCCAGCGCGCGGCCCACCGCGACGGCTGCGCCCCACGTGACCGCGCCGGTGCCGCTGCCGCTGTAGGCGATGCGCACGCGCCCGGCGGCCGTCATCGTGACCGACCACTGGCCGCCGGGCGCAGGTGCTGCGTTGAGCGCAGCGTCGATGTGACGAAGCAGGTCCTTGGGCGTGTTCTGACTCGTGCCCCCTGTTGCGGGCGCAAGGAATGTGCGCGTCCACAGCGTGCCGCTCGCGATCATCGTCACCGAGCGACCCACGCCCGCGTCGTCGGTGACGGTTGCGTCGAGCGACGTCGTCCAACGCACCGGAAGCGCAATCAGCGAGCGAGGAAGTTTCACGACCAAGACCTCGAGATGAGTCCGCGCGCCTGCGCTTCTGAGAGTGCGCGGACGATGCCCTCTTGCGCGCTCTCGGTGCTCGTAAAGCCGCTCACGTTGAAGACCATGGGCGCAGGGGCCTTCGTCGTCGCAGCGGACTCGCTGCGCATCGACGACGCTATCCCAAGCCCGCGGTCACCGCTTCCCGAGCCACCAGAGCCAGCGCTCGCCGCGGGTGCGTTGGGGATCGCAGCGGCAGTTACGCCAGCGGCGGCAGCGAGGCCCGCGTACTGCGCCGCGCTCGCGAGCAGACCGGGCACAGCGTCAGGGCGAATGAAGTACGCCATGCCAGCCCCGGCCAGCGCTTCGAGCGACTGAAGACCCCACTGCAAGGCCTTCGCGCCGGCCCATTCGTCGACCTGCTTCGCGACCGCAGCGCCCACGTCCTCACCGCTCTCGGTCGCGCTCTTGATCGCACCCGCGATGCCCGCACCGAGCTCGCCGAAGGCGTCGTAGGCGGCTTTTGCGCCCGCGGCCATCGACTGCGTTGCGGTGCGGGAGTTCTCTTCGGCGAGCCCGAACGCGTCGCGCAGTCGGTTCTCGACCTGATCCGCGCGCTCGCGATCGACCGTGGCGGCGTTCATCGCTGCGCGTTGTCGCTCGCGTTCAAGGCCTGCCTCGTACTCGGCGTCTGCGATGTTTCTGCGGCGCTCGCCCTCGGCGATGGTCCGCTGCTCCTCTTTGTTCTGCGCCGCTGCGAGGTCGGCGTTGAGACGCTCGGTCTCCATGTCGCGCGCTTCGGCGTCGACTTCGTTCAGCGCGCGCTGCGCTTCGAGACGACGATTGATGTACTCGATCCCGGTTTCGCCGCGGCGTCGTTCCACCTCCGCGATGCGGATGCCGAGCCGGTACGCGAGGTCGGTCTCTTCGCGAAGGTCCCGCGAGGCGCGCGCGAGTTCTTCCTGCGCGCGAATGCGCGCAGCGGCCTCGCTCGCGGCTTGGCTCCTGCGCTGCTCGTACTCCTGTGCGAGCGCGAGCAGCCGTGTGTTGGCTTGCTCCAGCGTCTCGTTCTCGCGCTGCGAGAATCCAGCGATCTGCCGCTGTAGTTCCAGCAGTCGCTGCGCTGGCGTCAGCGAGCGGACGCGCTCACTGAAGGCGCCGCCATGCGATCGGATCTGCTGCGCGAGAAGCCCGAGTTCGACGCGTTGGTGGTCGAGCGTGTCGCGTCGCGTCTGCTCGTCATTCTTGCGACGAACCGCAGCGATGAGGTTGTTCGTGGCTTGCAGCCTGCGCTGTTCGAACGCTGGCAGCTCTTCGCCTGCGCGGCGCTGGAGCGTGTTCGCCTCGCGCAGCGCTTGGTTGTACTGATCCTGCGCAGAGATGACGCTGGTCATCCCTGTGACGTGCTCACCAAGTCGGCGAAGCTCGTCGTTCGCGGCGTTCTGCGCGAGCGCTGCAGCTCGACGCTCGTCGTCTGCGCGCGCGGTCGCGAGAGCGATGCCGTCTTGCTGAATGCGCGCGGTCTTCGCGAGGTCTTCGTTGAGCTTGCGTTGCTCCGCGGAGAGCGTGCCTGTGGTCGCAGCGACTTCGCGCTGACGAACCTCGACATCCGCCATCGTGTTGACGTGCATCCGGTACTCGCGCACGAATGGCACGAGATACAGGAGAGCGCCGCCGACGTTGGCCTTGACCGAGTCGCCGATTCGTTGCTCAGCCTGCTCGCGCAGTCGCGCTTTCTCGGTCGCGTCTTGCTGCGCCACGCCGTACTCGCGCTGACGCTGCGTGAGCGCAGCGAGCACAGCGGTGTGTCTCTGCGAAGCGTTGGTGACGCCGTCGGTGCGCACGCCGAGCTGCGCGAGAGCTGCCGACTCACCATCGAACGCTCGCAGGATCACCTGCGAGGCCTGCTCCTGCGATACCTGACGCGAGCGCGCGTAGTCGCGCGTCGCCGCTGCGAGCGTGCCCATCTGCGCTGCGCTCGCAGAGATGCCACGATCGGCCAGCGCGAACTGCATGTTGAACGCGACCTGCGTATCGGCCGCGCCTGCGGTCGCCGCGTTGATCGCAGAGAGCGAGCCACCCAGCGCGCCGAGGCGTTGCTGGTACTGCTCGGTGCGCGCGCGTGCGCTGTCCACCTCGCCCGAGAACTCGATGAGTGCGGCGCCTGCGCTGACGACCGCACCCGCGACAGTCGACGCAGCGAGTGCGAAGTTTTTCGCGGCAGCGGCGCCCGCGACGAATCGCTGTCCCGTGGTGAGACTCTTGTCTCCCGCGAGTTTCAGCGCCTCGGTGCCCTTCTTCCACTTTTCGACGGCCTCTTCGCCGCCGGTCGCGCCAATCGCGAGTTCTTTGAGTTTGCCGAGTTTCGCGCTCGACTCGGCGACGGCAGCGGCCCTCGTCTTCTCAGCCGCAGCAGTCGCGCGCGCTGCTTCTTCCGCGGCCTTCGCTGAGTCCGCCGATGCTTTGGCCGCGCGCTTCGCCGCCGCAGTCCCGTCCGCCTCTGCTCGAAGCGCAGCCTCCGCGCTTGCTGCGCGAGCCTTCGCGACAGCCTTTTCAGCCTCGATCTCTGCTGCGCGAGCGATTGAGAGTTGCTGCGTGCCGGCCTTGACCGCGCCCGCGTAGGCATCCGCGGCCGCCTCCGCAGCAGAGAGACTCTCGCGCGCTTGCAGAAGCGCTTGCGCGAGCTTCCGCAGGTCCTCGGCTTGCTCGCTCGCTTCGCTCACTTGCTGTCCCTCTCGCGCGCCACGCGCGCTTCTTCTGCGTCTCTGCGACGCTTCGCGCGTCGAACGATCTGCACTGCGTCGAC
>OFRO01000771.1_pt1 | contig 10357 bp, 7 predicted proteins | sample 1543091 | NCBI WGS metagenome assembly OFRO01 (sample SAMN07774217, study PRJEB24372) | wastewater metagenome | isolation source: Exp Tend NO 10WW | collected 2016-02
GAATCGTGTACCTGGCGATCTACAAACTGACTGGCGATGTGGACATGCTCAACAAGGCACGATTACGGCCGACGGAGTACGACCAGCACACCGAGATGGCGGCGAAGATTTTTGGGTTTGAGCTCGACGCGTACAAAGCGATGAAAAAGACTGACCCGGCGCAGTTCAAATTGTATCGTTACTTAGGTAAAACCACCGTGCACGCAGCCCAGCGCGAACAAAGCGGCAAAGGGCTGTCAGAAAGGTTGGCGAAGGATGGATACTTTTACAGTATTGCAGAATGTGATGGTTTTATTAAAGCATATCGACGAGCGGTGCCAGGGTTGGAAGATTACTTTAGAGATGTGCGACGACGGATTATGCAGGATAAAATGTTGGTCACCGACTGGGGGCGTGTGCTTCGATTTGACTATGCCCGCCTCGATGATTCTCTCTATCGCGCTGGATATTCCTTTGACCCCCAAGCCAACGTCGCCGACCACATGAATCAAAAGGGCCTGAAACCCTTGGACGAATGGTTTCTGCGCGAGGGTTGCGGCCGCATCAACGTCCACGCCCACGACGCTTTGTTTTTCAGCGTCTTACCCCATCGCGCCTGGGACGCCTTGACATTTCTCATCGACAGTTTAGAGTCGCCATACACCTATCATGGCACGTCGTTGTGCATGCCGTGTGAGGTCAAAATGGGGCTCAGTTGGAAGGGCACATACTCGTGGGGACAACTCCCCACACAACCTGAATTTGAGGAGGCGATACATGCACTCACGACTGGACCTGATTTCAACCGCGATGCCTGGGGAATTGGAGATCGTCGCGCATCCTGACCAGATGATGGCGGTGGTAAATGTGGTCGGGACAACGGTACTCATTGGCCTAGATATGAAAAACCTCGCGCAAGTACTGTGCCGGTTGTCTGAAGTGCGAGACCGATTGATTGAACGGGCGCAACGTCGCCAGCCGCCGCGCTCGACCCCACAGACCGTAGCGCAGTAAGGACCAGGACGAGGGAGGTGGGGCATGGGGATCTTGGCGACGGGTGAGCGACATTTTATTGACCTGTATTTGTATATGATCGGCAAAAGTGAAGTCCCCAGACAGTTTCATCTCTGGGCCTGTTTGAGTTTGTTGGCGAGTTGTGTAGGCGATCGCGTGTGGGTGAAGCAAGATGTCGCGACGAATATCTATCCAAATTTGTATGTGTTTTTGGTCGGGCCGAGCGGCAGCGGGAAAGAACAAGCGATTAAAAATGTCCTGAAGTTGGTGACGCCGCATCCTGAGATCAATCCTTACGCCGGGAAAATGACAGGACCGGCGATGTGGGAGTATCTGAGTAAATCGGGCGAGTCCAGCGTGGAGGGACGCGGCAAGCACAAGACAGTAACCACCATTGCGCCGAAGGTGTATTTCGTGACGGAGGAGTTGGGGGCCTGTGTGAACTCAGGCGATTTAGGTCAGGCGATGGTCGCGGCGATGACGGCATTTTATGTGCGACCTCCGTTATTGACGGATGGTACGAGGCAGCACGGCTTCGTCAAACTCATAAATCCCCTCGTGAATTGGTTGGCTGGTACGACGGATGAGTGGATGGTGCGATCGATTCCAAAAGATGCGGTGGAAGGGGGGTTTGTCGCGAGAGTGCAAGTGGTGCGTGGGCAGCGGGACTATTCGGTGCGCTACCCGAGGATGCTCTACCCTGATGATTATGATGAGGTGAAAGCCCATCTCCAGAGCCGCATTGAGGATCTGCTCATGTTACAGGAAGGGCAATTTGAGCTGGATGAGGAGGCCATCGCGCTGCATGATGATTGGTATATTCATGCGAAGCCGCCAGACGATTCAGTATTATTACCAGCATTTAATCGTGCAGATGCACTGATCTACAAGTTGGCGCTGTTGCTCGCGCTGGCTGAGTGGCCAGGCCGCGAATCGGTGAATGAGGCCGGCGAGATCGAGTTTGATTGCTCCATCAAGGCCAAGCACATCGAGGAGGCGATCGATCTGTGGAACTCGTTGGTATACGACATGCCACAGACGATGAAGGTGGCCAACGCCAGCCCCCAGTCGGCGGATGTGGAGCTGGTGCGGGGGATTATCTCGCGGGCGCGCACAATTACTAGGAGCGCGCTGATGCAGAAGGTGGGCAACCGGGGCATTAACAAGGATCGACTGGACAAGGCACTGGAGACGCTCTACGCCGAGGATGCGGTGAAGGATCATTCAGTGGCGAGTGGAGGGCCGAGGCCGAAGGTGTGGTACACATGGGAAGGGAAGGAGGAGGTGGCGATATGAGGACTGTAGCCATTTTGATTACGTGTTTGATGCTAGGTGGGTGTGCGAGCAAGGCATGTTATTCAGGTGGTGGGCAGGCACCCGTCGCCAAGCATCGCGTGCCGACAAGTGGGCTGACGACCGGTGGGCAGCTCTATTATTCAGATGGCGATGTGATGACGATTTGGAAGCAGGACGGCAGCACGGATTACATTTACAATCAGGGGAGGTGAGGGCGATGTCCACCTATCTCGTACTGTTCGCGCATGTGACGCTGCTGGCTGGTCTGATGCACACCTTCGAGTGGACTAGCGTTCGGAAGTAATGCCAGGAGTGGCTGGTTTGAGTAAGGTGCTCACCGACTTGCCGCCGAGCGAGGTTTTCATATCCTGCGAGCTGGGCTGGTCGGGGGTGATGGCTGATTGGCGTGGGCTGGTCGGGGCGAGTTTGGCGGCCGCAATCTGACGCAGCGAGGTCAGGATGAAGTCGAGGGCTGGCGTCACTCGCTGCTGCTGGCTGGACTGCATGATGCCGTCTTTGAAGGCTTTGAGCATAGAAGGGTTGGCGGTCAGAGTACCGAGAGCTTTGGGGGTGAGCAAGATCGCCAGCCCCGCACCACTGACGGCTGACCCGGCATCGCTATTGCCCATTGCATAGCCGACAGGAGCACCGGCAATGGCGCCGATCGTGGCGGCTTGCTTGAGCTTGACCCACCAGGCGCCGGCCGGAGGGTGTTCGGTGATAGAGAGCGCTTTGCCAAGTGCGAGCAGCTCTTTCACCCCAGCTTCACCAAAGATTTCGACTGCGGTGTTGTTTTTGGTGGGGTTGGCGCCGATCAGTTCGAGTACGCTTTTGGTAAGCTGGTCGCCAGAGAAACTCCCGTCTGGTTGCTTGGTGTTCATGATCGTGATGGCGCGGAGCTTGGGGGCGATGGTTTGATCCCACAGCGGGCCGACGGCGCCTTTGACGGCTGAAATGACATCTTTTTGTTCGGGCTTGAGCAAAATGGATTCGAGGGCGCCAGGCCGTGCTGCGAGACTGTCTACCACTTTGGTCACCAGTTCATTTTTGAACGTCGTCATCCCGGCTGCATAATCGGCGCTGGCGTTGTCGTACATGCGCAGGAGGTCAGGCACGCGGCCGAGCGATTTGCGGATGGATGAGTCGATCTGGTTGGCGAAAGTGCCTGCGCTGGTCGCGGCGGTTTGGGAGGCCATGTCGGTGGTGGATTTGTTGGCGATGGAGTTGAGGACGGTTTTGAGGCGGATGGCCTGGTCCAAGGTCAGGTTGGCCAAGGATTGTGTGGAGGCCAGCTTGCCTTTTGATTTACTCACATCCAGCACGTTAATCATCGCGTCGATGGCTTGGACACCGGCCTGGTCGCCTGCGTTCAAGGGGCCTTCACGGAGCTTTTTAAGCTGGGCCATGACGCTGTTGCCGAGAGCACTGTTGGGGGCTTGAAGTTCGCGCAGAACAGGGGTGGCGTTGACAATGCGTCCGGTCGAGCTGAGTTGGCTGGCAACGGCCTGCTCCAAATCACGATAGGTAGTCTGGGCAGGGCCTTTGACGAGGCGATCAAAATTGTCTTCGATGGCCCACGAGAGGGCCTTGCCTGCGTCCTCTGGGCTGAGCTGAGACATCTGTTGGGCGAGGTCGTCGGCGTACTGCTTGGCGCCCTCGGCTGCCCACTTGCGCTGAGTCTGGGCGGTGCCTTGGCCCCAGGTAGAGGCCGCGACGCCTTCGATCTGGCCTGCGAGGGTGTCTTTGCCAGCCATTTCGCCAAAGGTCAGGCCAGCAGCGGGGCGATCCTCACCAGCTTTGAGAGCAGCGCGCTTCTGCCCAAATCGTACGATGTCGTCAGCGGCTTTCATTTCGGGGCTGATCGGCCCTACCATCGCCTCGCCCCACTTTTTGGCGACCCACGAGCGAGCCGAGCGGCCAGCAGGGGAGTTGTACAGCATGCCACCAAATGGCACGATGCCTTCGGCCAGGGCTTCAGTCCCGCCAAATTTGAGCCCTTCGTAGAGATTGTGGCCGATGCGATCCAGGCTCAAGGGGATGCCTTCTTCGAGGTCTTGCGAGAACAAGTCAGCGGCATACGCGCCTCCACCCATCACTCCGGCTGCGGCACCTCGCCAGGGGCCAGGGGGCACCATCAATGCGGCGGCAGTGCCAGTTGTCGAACCAACAAGCGCAGACCTGTCCAGGCCCATACCGTGTGGTGCGGTGGGGACATCTGTGGAAGTCTCACCGCCAGCCTGCTCTGCCCCCAGAATATCCTCCAGCGAGTTGGTGTCGGTGGAGGGCAGGCCAGAGTCAGCGGTCGGCTCGGGCTGGTTGCTCAATTCGAGGATCTCATCGAGGGCGGTTTTGGCCATGGGCTACTTGCCTTCCTTGGCGACATCGGTGGTCTTTTTCGATTGCTTGAGCGCCGCGACCCAGGCAGCGACGGCTTTGTTGAGGGCTTGGCCTTCGAGCTTTTTGCCGTAGGTGCGCATGAATACTTTGGCGACCTCAAGCTCCAGTTGCTTGTCGTCGAGCGAGCCTTTTTTCCACTTACTGAGCGCGGTGCCGAGGTCGGCTTTGTCGCGAGGGTGGATGGAGGCGCCAGAGTCGGGCAGAGTACTTAAAACTGCTTGAGCGTCCTTGGGCGGTGCGTTGGGGCCGACTTTGGGGGCGGCTTCGCTGGGGTTGGCGGCTTTGGCAGCCTCGACCTGCGATTCGATGGGCGGCAAGGCGGCCTGCGGAGGCGCAACAGGCTGAGCTGGCGGTGCGGCTTGCGGCTGTGGGACGGCTTGGGGCTGCGCCTGCGGCGTCGGCGGGGGCGGCGGAGGACTCACAGCAGCCGGTGATTGTGCCGGGGTCTGCTGCTGGCGAGCGGCGCGGGCGTCCTTGATTTTTTGGTAGTTGAGCGCCCCCAAATCAGTGCCGGGGTAGTTCTTGCGCACCAGTTCGATGTCGCGATCGAGCGAGCCGCCGATCTGTTTGAGGAGGATGCTGATGGACCCCAAGGCGTCACGCACATTGGTGGTCTTGTCAGGAATCCAAGCCACGAGGTCCTTGCGCTCATTGAGTGAGGTCGCGGTACCGGTGAACTCCTTTTTCTCGATGTTGAACAAGCCCGACAGCGTGTTGACGTACTCTTTGGTGTCAGGGTCAAGTTGGCCAAACGACGATTTGAACTTGTTGAACAGATCGAAGAACGTGCCGGGCGTGTCGCCGTAGCGTTCGATCATACCGGCGTGGGGCTTGCCGTCTTTGCCGGTATAGCCTTGGCCGAGCTGCATGAGCCGCGTGCCTTTGGTGTACATATCGTCGAGCGCGGTGATCTGTTTGAGTTCACCTTCAGGAGCGACGCGATGGGCAAATTGGATGTCCTCGCGGGCGCCGGCCTCAGCTTTTACTTTATCGAGCTGGAGCTGACGGTCGAGCTGGCCTGGTGATTGGGCTGGCGGTTGGCCGCCGAGTTGCTGCTGGACGGCGGCGGCGCCTTCGGGGGTCGCGACAGTAGCAAATTGCCGCTCCATCCCCTTCTCGCGGATTTTGCCCTCGTAGGCTTCGGCGTTGGCGGCCGTGATCGCGTCTTTGATGCCGGTCGGTGAAAATGGGTTGTACTGGCCAGTCGCGAGTTTGCCTGCGACGGCGGGGTCGGTGATGCCGAACGCTTGCGGGTTGGCGATCACTTGCTGCATCCACTGCTGCGGGACGTGGCCTGAGAGCTGCGTGGCGAACTGCATCGCCCTGATGCGGGCGGCGCCTTCGGGCATACCTTGCGATAAGATCGGCATGAAGCGAGTAGCGGCCAGATTGGTGATGTCCTCCAAGGCAGCCTGCTGCTCTTGTGGCGTCGAGTCAGGCATGGCGTCCTGCATGTACTTACGCAAAAGCCCCGGCTGAATCTCGCCAAGCTGCCCAGGCTTGATGTTGTCGATCACTGCGCTGGCCACAGCATTGAACTGCTTCATGCCACCGGCGAGCAGGCTGCGGTGGCGCTCCTCGGGGGTGTATTGGACGAGGTTGCTAGTGCCTTCTGGGTGGTAGCCATTCATCGAGTCAGCGGCGAGGCGAGCTGCTTGCTGTTGTGCTTGCGGCTCGGGTACTCCTGCAAGCATGAGTGCGCGCTGCTTTTCTTGTGTGAGTGCTTGCCAGTATTCTTGCTTGTATGCTTTGAAGCGAGACTCGTCGATAGCTGGAGCGAGGTCGCCGCCTTTCGCCTGCCAGTTTGCATACTCTCGCAGCACCGTGTCAGGATGGACGCGGGCAGCGCGAGCCGAGCTGAGCACCGACTCAGTAGCTTCATCACTCGACAGCTTCGAGGTCGTCACATCGCGCTTGCCGAGGGCCTCGTCGAAGTGCTTGGTGATGGGCTGGCGTAGCTTGGGGAACTGTAACCCTGATGTTTGTTCGAGGGTCTGGCCAAACTGCTTGCGCTCGGCCTGCACCATGGGCTCGGGCCGAATTGGCTGTGGCGCGTCGGCATTGAATACTTCGCCGGTCGATTGTCCAGGCTGCGTCACTTCGCCGAACTGGTTGAACTGCGGCTGCGACATTTTCATCCCAAACTGGGCGCTGTCGGGGGTCATGCGCTGGCCACCCTGAGTCAAGGCGGGCGGCGAGATCGGAGCAGCGCCACCTGATTGTTCGGTGCCAGGGTAGGCCCACGGTGCGCCACCCATCGTAGGAGGTGCGGTAGATTGAGCAGCCGCAACTTGGCCAGGCGTCCCAGCCGGAAGCTGCGACATCATTTTCTGGGCGTCGAATTGAGGCAGAGAGGGTGATGGTTGCGGCGGCTGGCCTGGCTGCGTGCCTGGCATAAAATACTGCATCATCGACGGGTCAGGAAATGCGCCGCTCTGGGGGTCCATGGCGAAGGCTCGCGTGCCCCTAAACTTGGAGGCTTCGAGAGCGCGATCGTAGCCAGGCGTCCCACTATAGGCCCCTTGCATATGCTGGAGAGTTTGCCAGTCATTCGACTTGGCCATCTCGTCCATTTCTTTTTGGCGTTGCTTGGCGTCGGCTTCCTCAGCCTTGCGTTTGGCTGCATCCTCGCGCGACGAGGCCGCCATCTGGTAGCCGGCATAGATACTGAGCGCGCCGAGTGCAGGTCCAATCAGCAGTGGTAACATACGTGTTTACCCTCCCCCTCCACCACCGCCACCAAAATTAAAGCTGGTCGTCGGAATCGGCCGCATCATCCCCTGGAGCAATGCCGTTTGGTATTGCCCTTGGGCTTGGGTCTGGGTGTTGATCCGGCTCGCTTCGGCGCCCGTCGCGCTGCTCATCCCCCCCATCGCGGTGTTGCCCGCTCCCACTGCTGCGTTGGCGACGATCGGCAAGAACCATTGATAAAAGTTCGGGGTGACGTTCGCGACGGACGATTCGCCGGCCATAGCTTGGTCCGCGAGGATGCGCTGACCGAAGGGGGTTCCGGCGAGACGGTACTTGGCCATTTGATCCACGGTCGATTGTTTGCCCTTCGAGTACGCGGACTTGGCGGCTTGTGTCATCGTGTTGAGCATCGGCGAGGCTGAGGTCATCCCTCCTGTTTTGAGGAGTTCCGTCCCCTGTCCCATCAAGCTCGACATGAATGGTGTGATTTGGTTCATCCACTGTTGGCTCACGTCGGCCTGCTGTTTCGCGTACTGATTTTCTTGAGCTTTGGGGCCTGACATGGCGAGCCTCCTCAAATGCGCGTTTGGTGAGTATGACGATCCATGCAGAGTCGCCATCCCAGGCGTTAGGTAGTTCTTCCGAGACAGTGTACCCTAGTTGGATATGCGCATCAAGTAATGCGGGTTGTTTGGTGACGCCGAACACGACGCCCCAGGTGTCGAGGGCGACCTCCAAACAGCGGAGGACAAACGCCATGCTGTCTTTGCTGGCGCGCAAGTCTGGGTGAATCCACATACCACCTTCGGCGCCAACCTGCATGGAGGGTGAGAACCAGGCCGCACGACAGACTTCGCCTCCATCGTTGAGCTGAAACACTAGCTCGACTGGCCTGGCAAACGAAGCCAAAAAACTACTCAAGCTGTGCTGGCTTGCTGGAAAGAGCTTGTGTAGCTCGTCGGTGTCGCATAAAAATTTCCACCAGCCTGCCACCAGCACGTCTTGCTCGCTGTGTGGTTGATACCCATAGATTTGTTGCATGCCCTAGCCCCTTCCTGTGGATGGTTCGCCCCCTGGAACATACAGATCCATTTCAAGCCCAAAGAGTTCGACGACCGCACTGACGCTACCAGACAATCTGATGCCCACTAAGCGGCAGGTGTGCCCGATGGAAAATTCGACCACCTCACGAGTCGCGGTTAAAAACGTCGGGAGTTCGATGGTGGTGTTATCAAGAATCAGTGTCGGGGTGATAAGTTGCCCGCGTGTGTCGATGTCGATAAACACACGCTGCACCGTGGTGCGTTGGGAGATGTCAGAAAGCGTCGCCCCGAGTTCCCATTCAATCTCGATGGCGTCGTTGCCGTCTGTGGTGGTGTTGTATTCTTCGAGGGTATACACGCCGAAATTGAAACTGGCGAGGACATTTTCGGTATCTTCCTCGGCAAAGAGTCCTGTGCATCCGAGCCCTAAATCGCGCCAGGTGCCCAAGCGGAGATTGAAAGCCAAGGTTTGTACACCATCACTGATGAGATATTCTTCTTTTGCGTAGGTCGCGACCTGCCCTACGAATGGGGACAAATTTTCGAGTGTTTGCCCCCGAAAAATCGGCCCAAGTTGCTCAAATCCAATTAGCTCACTAGAGTTGCCGTCAAATCGACGTACTCCATCGAAGGATTGGTACACCACACCGAATGGCGTCACCACGAGTGTTTTGGGGTGGATGGTGCCGGGGATTTGAAATACTTTGCGCGCGATGTACGGTTCATCGTCGCCCACAATACGATAGAGGTTCTTTTGCGTCATGACCCAGTTGGATTCCGCAAAGGTAAACCCCACCTGACACGGATCATCCGTGTTGGTGACATCGACAAAGCCTTTGACGGCTTCAGGGCGGCCGACTGGTGAATAGTACGCACGGCCTTCAGCTCCACTTGTAGGATCACCACACCACCACATCTGGCCTTCGTGTGCCCAGGCTTCGCGGTATTGAGCAGTCGGCGGGTCGTTGTCGGTTTGGAGTTGGATCGAATCGAGATCGGCATCGGCGATGTTATCGGTATAACTTGTCGCGGTGTTGTCATTAATGGTGGCGGCAAGGAAGTAAATCTGACCATCCATTTGGGTGCGGTAAATTTCGCGCGTCGTGACTTGTGGATCGGTCGATACAGGAATACTGGTTAAGGCGACCGCGCTTGGTCCACTGGCGATGGTGATGGAGGACTCGACAAGATGACTGTTCGAGCGAGTGCCGGTTGTGGTGTTGCGGAAGATGACTTTGTAGCGATAGGTGCCATTGGGAAGCACCCCGGTGCCGGCTGAGGTTTCAGCGAGCGACGCAGGTCCAGACGGCTCGACCAAGCCCCAGTTGGTAATACTCCCCGCGCCGTCCATTTTTTTGAGGGGGCCGCCACCGGCAATGAACAGCGAGTCTTGAAGCCCAGACTGCGCCGGGAGTGACACCATACGCAGGCGAGCCCCAGAAAATCCTGCGTAGACAGCCACACCGTTTTGATACAGAGACGTGCCGGCGCCTTGAATACGCACATCAGTAAAGCGATAGAGCGAGTGTGCGTCGATGGGGTAGAGGAGATGGCTACCATCGCGTGAGCGGAGATGAGGGGTGCGGATGGCGTGCGCACCTCGGGCGCGCCGCACAAACCCTTTCATGGTGTGCTCTTTGCCACCGACGGACCAGAGGGCTTTGGAGAAATCGTGCCAAGCGGCGCGCATTATAAATCCTCGTCAGACAAGGGTTCTGAATCCTCAATTCTGATTTTTTCGATGCGCGACAACATCGTGTAGCTCATACCTTGACAGATGCGATAATCACCTTTGTAGCGAAAGTTTTCCTGAAAGCTGTCAGAGTCATATTCGCGCCGACCCATAAATACAAAATCTTTGTAGCGTGATTCAAGTTCATTGAGGAGTGCGTTTGTGGTTACTAATTCAAGGTTCATAGCAAATTTCCTGTGGGAAT
>OFRO01000772.1_pt1 | contig 10356 bp, 20 predicted proteins | sample 1543091 | NCBI WGS metagenome assembly OFRO01 (sample SAMN07774217, study PRJEB24372) | wastewater metagenome | isolation source: Exp Tend NO 10WW | collected 2016-02
TGTTGCGCAAGTCCTCGCACACGTTCGCGGCGCTCAGATGCCAGCACGTCCGCCCGTTTTTGCACGAGCACTGCTGCGTGCCGAGGTCAACGCGGTAAACCGTTCCGGCTTGCGTGCGGCTTTCAACGAGCCACACGCCGAAGCCGGCATAGCGCGGGGCGTTGCCCTTCACGAGTTCCATCGCAGCTTTGTCGAGGGCGCGCATCGTCGCCTCGTGGGCGCGGCGCTCTTCGTCGGTGGACGCGCCGACGGCGAGTTGCTGATGGTGCTGAGCGCGCTCAACGCAGAGCGCGATGGTGGGGTTGATGTCGATGGTGGTCATGTGTGTTTCAAATGAGGCCGGTGGATGCCCTCGCGCCAGTGCCGCTGACCCATAGCCGGATGGCGCGCTGGATGGTCGCGCCGGCCTCACTGCGTCGTGACGGCGCTTTTATTGCGCCGGAATCACCTCGTCCAGAAGCGGCGCTTCGCGGTCGTAATCGATCATGGCGTCGATGCTGTGCTGCGCAGCGGCCATCGCCGGCGTCACCTTCGTTTCGGTGATCGTCGGCAAGCCGCGCAGCGCCAACTGCGCGTTGATGGCAGTGACCATCTCGCGAAACTTCGCGGCGAAAGCCCGCTTTTGTTCGTCAGTCGGCGTCGCGCCGAGTTTGGCGACCACATCACGCGCTTCGTTCAGCGCGTCAAGCAGCGCGCTCACGGCAGCGCGGTCAGCCTGGCTCGCCGGCTTGAGGTCGGATGCGCTGCCCTGCTCATCGTCGTCGCCGTAGTAGTTCATCTCCGCCGCGCCACTCACACCGGATTCAACGACGCGATAAGGGCTTTCGACGGTTGATTCGCTGGCCGGCTCGTCTGCCTGCAACTGCACGCCGCCGTAGTTGCGCGTATCAGGCGCGGCGAAGCCGCCGATGTTGAGCGCCTTCTGGAGTGCGCGCTTTTGCGCGCGGTCTTGGCGCGAGAATTTAGAGTCGTCGCCGAATTTCTCGCCGGCCTTCACGATGCCGACGGCGCGTGTCTCTGGTGCAGTCTTGCCACAGCGATTGTTTAGTTCGGCTTCGAGTTCGGCACGTTGATAGCCCAGCGCCTTGAGTTCATCAATGACCTGCAAGCGCCACTTGAAATACTCATTGCGTTGCTTGCTTGAGATGATGATGCACACCTCAGCCACGTCGCCGCGTTCCAGCTTGATTTGCTGGCATTCAGGGTGCAACTCGGTCAGCATCTCAAAACGAATGTTGAGCGTGTTGCCGTGTGCGGCTGCCCATGCGATAGCATCAGCCGCTTTTATTTTTGAAGCGACGCTGATACCGATGCCGGGGATGTAGAAAATTTCTCCGCGAAAAGGATTCAAGCCAGAAAACTTTGATGCAATGATGAGGGCGCGCAGGCCTTCCGGCGGCGCATTCAATCTCGGGAATGCCGCGCGCAGGATACCCATCTCCTGCTGGATGTCGGCCTCGTTGTAGCGGGTCGAAACTTGCGCGTTGTTGTCGCGGACGGCGAGTTGCTTATCGTTGCTCATGTCTGTGTTCCTGTAGACAAAACGGCGCGTGTCCGAAACTCGGACACGCGCCATGCTGTTAGACCAAATCGCTGGGATTGTTCTCGCGCCGGCCCATCTTGCGGGCGTTGGCTGCAAAACGGTCAGCGGCGGTGAGGATGGCGGACGCATCAAACTGCGGCTTGCACACCTGCTTCGCAGCTTCGGCGATGAGCGCCTCTGAGCGCGCATACAACGCATCGATGCGCGCTTTCGCAGCGTCGATGTCGCGGCACTTGTCGTATGCGTCCGGCGTGCCATCGGGGTTGATGACGATGAAGCGCTCGCCGTTCGTGCGGATGCTGTAGTTGCGATACTCGGTGTCGGTCGGGGTGGTTGAAATTTCGTTCATGTCTTGCTCCCAAATCTGAATCGGAATTTATCTCTAAAGAGATATTACCAAAACCTTTAGGACTTGTCAATAGGGAATTTCAAATAACCTTTGGAGATAGTCGCAAGACAACAAAAAAGCACCTGCCCAAAATGATCAGGTGCCGGTGGCTGATTCAGCGCGCGCGAAGCGCAGCGCAGAATATATAACTCTCTATTAACTTTTCTTCTCTTCTCTTTCTTCTGAGTAACTCTTACTAGTACTCTTATATATATAAGAGGGGAAAAACAACGGTGAAATAGCTATTTCACCCTTTCTCCGTTTTTCGCGGGTTTTGCGTCCGATTTGCAGATTTTGGGCGTTTTTGGCCGAAAGGGTGAAATAGCTGCTTCACCCATTAAGTGCATGAGAAAAGGTGAAATAGCTATTACACTGTTTCTGGAGAAAAGGTGAAATAGCTGTTTCACCCTTTCTTGCTAGGTTATACGAAAAAGGGTGAAATAGCTGTTTCACCCTTTTAAGGTCTCCGATCACCGATTCAGGAGCGAAAACCAGCCCCAAAACTCACCTGAAAACTCACTTGAGGAGGGCTTGAATGTCGGTGCGGAACTTGCTGATCTGCGCGTCGTAGTCACGCTGAATCTGCGCGGCGGGGGTGCGGGGAATGCGGCGCGCGAGCATCGTGGTGATCTGCGCGTTGGTCACGTTGGATTGCAACACGCCTGACTCATCGCTCAGCCGCTTCTGCGTCCACCCCAACTCTTTGAGCTTGGCTTTTAGCCAATCTGGGAATTCGCTTTCTTTTTGTTTGTCAGTTCCCATACCTATAGAGAATTCTATGTGTAATCTTTAAAGAGAATTATTTTGACCCCTTGACAAAATGCCTTTAGGGATTATGCTATTCTCTAAAGGTATTAGAGATTCAGGAGGTGACATGAGCGAACAGACACAAGCAAACACAAAGGAGGCATACATCGACCGGCAATGGTCGCTACTGCGGCGCAGGCCGAGCGTGGCAAAGGGCGACAAAAACGCGGTGGCGGCATGGATGCAAAGTGACGAGATCAAAATGCTGGATGCGATTGCATCCACGATGGGCATGAGCCGCAGTGAATACCTGCGTGCATCACTCATTAACAACCTCAAAGATGCCGAAGCCGCCGGCATCTCAATCGAAAACGAGACAACGCCGGTGTGAGGTGAATCACGCCGGCGTTGTCTGTCAAAGTTTGGGAACTTAAGACATGATCGATTCTACAGCAAACAACCCATCGAACAACCCCGTCAGCACTCCCGCCCCGCACTTCATCGTCGCGGGCAGGATGCTGGTCAACCTGGCGCAGGTCAACGCCATCGAACTCGGCGCAACCAGCCGCGTGGCCGCCGACACCAACATCGAAGCCGCCGTTGTGTATTTTGCGAGCGGCGACAAACGCTGGTTTTTCGGTGACGAAGCCGGCGCCCTGCGTGAAGCGCTCCAGATGTCCGCAGTGATGTCCGAGTTTCGGACATGCGCGGAGGTGCAGCGATGACTGCATACAAACCGACCGCCGTCATTGCCGATGAGTTGCTGACGCAGGTCTACGAACTGCGCACGCTTGCCAACACGCAGGCGCAGATCATCAACGAGAAGAATGACGAGATCGCGCAACTGCACGCGCACATCGCCGATCTCGAAGCCGCGCTGCATGACGCACAGTCGCACGACTACAGCGACGACCTGCAGGCCGACAGCGAAGCCGGCGCGATCAACGCCGATGAGGTGGCAGCATGAAAATCATCAACCGCTTTACGTCCGCTTTGATTTTTGAGTCTTCCGCAAAATCTATGCGGCAGACGGTGGCTGATGCCGCCGCATCCGGCGCTGACCTGAGCGGCGCTAACCTGCGCCGCGCTGACCTGAGCGGCGCTAACCTGAGCGGCGCTGACCTGAGCGGCGCTAACCTGAGCGGCGCTGACCTGAGCGGCGCTGACCTGCGCGGCGCTGACCTGAGCGGCGCTGACCTGAGCGACGCTAACCTGCGCCGCGCTGACCTGAGCGGCGCTAACCTGAGCGGCGCTAACCTGAGCGGCACGAGTCTGTCATTCGATCTGCACGCCTATGCGCGCCAGTTTGCGCAGACGTGCAAGCCGGTTGGCCGGCACGGTGGGCGCATCGTCTACCGCACTGCGACCAGCGCGCATGCTGGCAACACCCAATATATCGCCGGCAAAACATTTGTCGCGCCGGTTTTGTCGTGGGATGCTGCGACAGCGTGTCATCCTGGCATCTATGCATTCGGCGCGCTCGCAGAGTTGCGCGCCGAATTCCCATCAGCTCAGTATGTGCGCTGCTACGTGCGCGACGGAGACTACACCATCACGGCAAAAATGGCGATTCGCTGCAAGCGCATTCGCGTGTTGAGTGAGGTAAATCCATGAGCATCACTGGGACGCAACTCGCATTCGTGCCGCCTGCCCCACCGACGAACGGCACGCCTACCAGCAACGCCGCCGCCGAGCGCATCGAGCCGACCGCCGGCACCCTGCGCGCGCAACTGCTGGAATACGTGCGCAACTGCAAGACGCACGGCGCAACTGACGAAGAGATGCAGATCGCGCTGGAGATGAATCCATCGACCCAGCGCCCGCGCAGGCAGGAGCTGGAGAAGATGGGCTTCATCCGGCGCATGGATAGATTCACCCGCCCGACGCGCTCGGGTCGCAGTGCGGTGATCTTCATCGCGATGGAGGCGCAGTGATGCGTGACACGCGCAATCACAATCCAACGCCGGCGCTTGACGTGCAACGGTTGCGCAACGCATCGCCGTTGCAGACGCTGCATGTCAGGCCAGCCGGCCGTCGCGCCCTGAGCAAGCGCGCGGTGATTCTCTTCCTCTTGTGTGTGCTGGCGGTGATCGCCCTGATCACCGCCAGCGAGAAGGGACACGCACAGACCATCGTCGAGCCGGTGTGCTACATCTCTGCGCCGGTGCTGCCAGCGCAAGATGTTTTGAACTGCTTACAGTCTCGCGTCTTCGTGCCGCTTGTGGCGAAGGCGCGCTAGTTTCAGCAATCAGCGGCGGGCGGGTGATACCCCCCCCTCTCGCTCGCCCGCCGCTATTGCACACGAGGAACACATGGACAAAGTCATGTTACTGATCGACGTGCCAGAGATCGATTTCCCGGTCTGTCTCACACTGCCGCACGCGCCGCTTCTGGATGCCATCGCGTATGAGCTTGAGGAGATCGTGCGCCGGCAGTCGTTTGCGCGGCGCTACGGCATGACGCTCGACTGTGCGCTTGCAGGCGTGCCGCCCGCGCCGCATCTGCGCGTGAAGCTGGATTGCGGAGGCGAGCGATGAACCCCAACGACTTTGCGGGCATCTTCATGGCGATTACCGCTGGCGCGCTGTTTGTCGGCGTGGGCAGCGGCTTTGTGCTGGGTCTGTTTGTGCGCTGGTTCATGCAGCGCGAGGAGAAAAGACGATGAACAATTTCCAAATCGGAGATCGCGTCAGGGAGCGCAACGATGAGCGTCGCATCGGCACGGTCATTGCGCTGACCACGCGCGGCGTGCAGGTCGTGTTTGACGCCAGGCGTGGTGAAGTGCCGAAAAAAGAAATACTTCGCTCGCACGAACTTGCGAAAGCGAAGTGAGGAAGGCCGGCGTATGCGCGCCGGCCAGCGCGGTGAGGTGTCAACCATGCCGCGCCGGATGCAAGTGTAGATGAGATTCGATTTTTGTGAGGTGTCAAATGACAAAGACAGTTTTGATCGTATTTGCTTTTGTAGCGCTTTTGCTGGCCGCGTGTTCAAGTGGTGGCGGCGCTGACAGCTTGCGCGCAACCGCACAGGCCGCCGGCGTGGTCGTGCCATCCTCAGAGGGTAGCGCGCCGGCAGAACAGCCAACCGCGCAACCCACAGAACAGCCGGCGACCGAGCCGGCGCGCAGCGTTGACGTGCAGCAAGTTGAAGTGACGCGCATTGTCGAAGTCACTCAGCCGGCGCAGATCATCGAAACAACCCGCGTTGTGATCGTCACGGCGACGCCACTGCCTACGCCTGACATTCAAGGCTTTCAGGATTCAGGCATCGATGAGAGTGTCCAACCCTGCCCCATCAAATTTTGGAAGCGTGGACGGTGTGTGGCGAATGATGCAACAGTCGAATCCTACGCAAACGAGGTGCAGCCATGAACGATGAGACAAAGAATCAACTTGTAAGAATCGGCACGATAGTCGCAACGGTGCTGGCTATTGTGTTGGGCGTGGTCTGCTTCGTCGGCGCAGTGGCCTATGCTGCTTACAGCGTCTTCCACCTGTTTAGCGAAGTCGTGAAGGTCACGCCATTCGAGGCAAGCGCAGCGGCGCTGTCATCTGTCGGGCTGGCGGTGGGCGCGCTGTTCATCATCGTATCGAGCAGGCACAACTACAATCTGCGCGCTATGGCCGCCATCGTCCTGTTGCTGGGCGTGCTGATTACCCTGCCCCTTGTGGCCGTTGATGCCAGCCTGCGGACGGCAATCCTGACCAACATTGACGCATTGATAAACATCGGGCGCGTGATTGCGTCCATCTTGCCGGCGCTGGCGCTGGCCGCAGTCGTGGCGCTGGTGCTGAGCATGAACGACACCACCCCGCACAAGAGCGCAGCGGCGGCCATCGCCAAGTATGTCGGCTTCATCGCGAAGGGCGTGGCGATTGGTGCGAGCATCTTTGCATCGGCCTACTTCGGCCTATCGCGTGGGATTGACCCGATTCTGGCCGTCCTATGCGGCGCGCTGTTGGAGTCTGCTTTTCTGTGGAGCTACTTCGCGCTGAAGAAGGCACGCGAGGCGCAGGACGGTTTTGATATTGCGCTGTGGTCGGTGGCCGTGCTGACCTTCGGCGCGTTCATCGCCGCCGTGAGCGTGGAAACCCTCTCCACCCTCGCGCGCATTGAGGTGCCAATCGTGGCGGCGCTGGGCGAAGTCGGCGCATCGCTGTATGTCAGCGCAGTCGGGTTGTCACTGGTGCTGACGGTGGTCACGCACTTGCTGACGCAGGCGATTGACATGCCGGCGCGCAATGGCACGGTCACAGTCAGGCAGCCGGCAGCCAGCCGCGTAGCCAGCGCCATTCGCGGCGCGAAGGCCGGCGCGGGTGAGATTGGCGACGCCCTGCGCGGCAAGCCCGCGAAGGCCGGCGCGCCGCAATTGACCTCGGCGACGACGGCGACACTGGCGAGCGAACATAAACCAGCGTCGGCAAAGCTCAGCGAGAACGGCACGCCATACGACGACACGGGCTTGATCGTGTCGCCAGAGGAGGGCGAGGAGCTGATGCGCCGGCATCGCGTGATGCTGGAGCAGACAGCAAAAAAATAGACGCGCCGGCGATGGTGAATAGCGTCTCTGGCACACCTGAAAACGATGTGCCAGAGACGGCGTTGTCGGCACAGGATGACGATAAAAACGCGGAATCTGACCCTCCACAAAACAGCATTGAAATGGCTGGATTTGGTGGGGTCAATGGTGGGGTCAATGGTGGGGTCAATGGTGGAGACGATCTAGATGAGTTGCTGTCAGAACTTCGCGCTGTCCCCCCAGGCGCAAAGCTCTACGGCAAGGAGCATCATGGAAACTATTACGCAGTGTATCGGTGGTTTGAAGATCGCGTCGTGGCCGGCGCGACAAAGCGAACACGTCCTATGCGATATGTCGCGCCGATCAAGCCAAAGCGAAAAACCAAGAGGTCTCTAAATTATGACCAACACAAAGAAATCAAGTCTAACAGCCGAGCGCGCCAGCGACGTGATCGTCGGCGCGATTAGAGCCGGCAGGATTACGGCGCTCTTCAAGGCGTTGGGCATGACCGGCGCGAAGCTGGTTACGGATCAAGGCGAGTGGGAGTTGCCCGACGGCGACTTCCTGTTTTTGCTGATGAACACACGCGCAACTGACCCCACATTTGGCGCGGAGATGGTGGGGTCAAAGGCGGTGGGTGATGCCGAGAAAATCAACGGGTGAATACCCGCCGAACTGGAAGGAGATCGCGCAGGCCGTGAAGGATCAGGCCAGCTGGAAGTGCATCCGCATCGGACGTGAGCGCGACGACATGAGCCGCGTGTGCCCGATCTGCGGCAGGTTTGTGCTAGGCGCGGATCGCAAACGAAGCAGGAGGATGAAATGAGTCCGCGAAGCAATCCAATTCAATACATGGAAGACGGTGTGTATCTGGATACAACCGATCTGAGCGCCACCAGCAGCGTGCGGTTGTTTACCGAGCGAGAAGGCGGCGCACACGAGATTTGGCTTTCCAAGTCAGTCATCAGCCGGCTGCATGACAAGCTGATGCCGGAGCGAACCATCAGCGCGTTCTATCACGAGGTCTGCCGGCGTGCCGAGCGCAAGATGGTGCAGACCGGCAAACTGGAAGGCGCGCATTACGCGAGCATGGTCGAGATCATGCGCGAGATGGGGTTGATGAACGAATGAACAATCTGCCAATCAAGAACCGCACCAGCACGGTGCCGCCGGAGCGCACCGCTGCGCGCATTGAGGAGATGCTGGCGAGGGCCGGCGCATCTGACATCCGCAAGCGCTACGACGCCGGCGAGTTGCGCGGCCTCGACTTCATCATCCCGACCGAACAGGGCGTGATGAGTTTCAGGATGCCTGTTGACAGCGAAGCTGCCTATCAGGTGCTTTACAACGACCGGCGGCAGCGCCGGCTATTAACAACGATGGCACAGCAGAAGGCCCTGCGCGCGCAGGCCAAGCGCACCGCGTGGAAGCTGGCGCAGGAGTGGCTGGAGATTCAACTGGCGATGGTCGCCATGCAGCAAGCCGAAATCGTGCAGGTGCTGCTGCCGTATGCCGTGCGCGGCGATCAAACGTTCTTTCAGGCGTTCAAGCGCGCTGGCTACGCCGGACTGCTGGCCGCGCCGAAGGATGACCGGGATATCGACGCCGGCGATGTGGTTGAGGCAGGGTAGGGGCAATTGAACGCCGGCCACGCCGGCGAGAGATAGAACACATGAGCAACCAAGAACAAACAACAACGACATTCGAATCATGGGCGCTGGTCGAACTGATGGGTCACCAACGCATCATCGGCAAGGCGAGCGAGGTAACGCACTTCGGCGCGCCGTTGTTGCGCATCGATGTGCCGGCGCAAGGCGAGGACGCTGCCTACACCAAGTTCTATGGTGGCGGCGCGATCTACTGCATCACACCGATCAGTGAAGCCGTCGCCATGCGCATGTTGACCAACGTGCGACCCGATCCGGTGCCGGCATGGGACTTGCGCATATCGCCGGCGTTGCCGGCTGGTCAACTGCTGGACGACGAAGATGAAGATAACGCTTACTAAATTCAGATTTACTAGGCGCGATAAGCAGGCATTATCGCGCCTAGTAATGATAAGAGAAGGAAATGACAGAGATCGTCTTGCAAACACCGCTACCCATTACAGCCGCGCTCAGCGACGCCGAGAAAGACAGCATCTCGAAGTATCTGAACGCTTCGAAGGCCAACAACACTCGTCGGGCCTACGCCAAAGCTTGGCAGGCGTTCAGGACGTGGTGCGAGCAAACAACCGGGCGCGAGGCACTGCCAGCGCAACCACTGACCATCATCACCTACATATCGCACCTCGGCGACGCCGGCTACAAGGTCAGCACCATCGAGCAGGCGCTCGCCGCGATCACCTTCATGCACCAGCAGCGCCCAGGCCAATACAACCCGGGCAAGGATCAGATGGTTCGCACCGTCATGGCCGGCATTCGCCGCGAGCGTGGTGCACGGCCGGAGAAGAAAGACGCCTTCACGACTGAGCAGATCCAGACCATCATCAACGAGCTGCCGCGCGACCTGCGTGGCCAGATGGCGAAGGCGATCATCCTGCTTGGCGTCGGCAGCGCTCTGCGGCGCGGCAATCTAGCTGCGCTGAAGGTCAGCGACATCACCGTCACCTCGCACGGCATGACGATCTATATCGGGCGCTCGAAGACCGACCAGGAGGGCAAGGGCGCTGAGAAATACGTGCCGCGCCTCTATCACGATCTTTGCCCGGTCGCCGCCTACGAAGCGTGGATCACCGCGTCAGGTATTACCACCGGCGCCGCCTTTCGCAAAATCGGCCGCAATGACAAAGTTGAAGATCGCAACCATATCAACCCGGCAACGGTGGCCAAGATCGTGAAGCTGGCTGCGGAGATGGCTGGACTGGATCCGGCGCCCTTCGCCGGCCACACACTTCGCGCTACCCTCCCCACCCTCGCATCGATGGCCGGCGAGGCTGAATGGAAGATCCAAAAGCAGACCGGCCACAGGAGCGAGCGGGTGCTGCGTGGCTATATGCGCAGTGATGCTGCTGCGCAAGGCGACGTGGTGCGCGCTGCTCTGAAACCACAGAACTGACGGAGGCAACATGAGCGAAGAACGTGAGACCTACACCGCCGGCGCGCCGGCGCTTGATTTGGATGACATCGAAGCGCGTTGTTTCAGAGTCAGATACAACCT
>OFRO01000773.1_pt1 | contig 10348 bp, 12 predicted proteins | sample 1543091 | NCBI WGS metagenome assembly OFRO01 (sample SAMN07774217, study PRJEB24372) | wastewater metagenome | isolation source: Exp Tend NO 10WW | collected 2016-02
GCTCGACCTGGTTCACCCCGACGACCAGCTCCGCTTCCGCGGCGACGCCTTCGAGGAACTGCCCGCCCCGCCCGGCAAGGCGTCGCGCTCGCTGGTCCCGTGCGTCGACCGGTCGGGGACCCTGTGGGCGGTGACCGAAGAGTTCGTCAGCCGCTTCGCCGACGTCGAACGACGGGTGCGCGGCTTCCGCATCGTCGCCTACCCGACCCCGGTCGGGTGCGTCGCCGCCTACTACCCAGAGACCAACCCGCTGATCGCGTTGGGACACCGCTCGATCGAGGCGGGCACCCCGGCCTCGAAGTCGGTGCCCGTCACCCTCGGACCGACGACGTTCGACTGACCGCCTCAGGCCGAGGCTGGCGAATCAGAACAGCGCGAGCAGCTCGGCCAGCATTCGCAGCCGATCGTCCTCGGATTCGCCCATGCCGACGATGCCGCCGCCGACGATGAGCATCTTTTGCGGCACGCCCTGCAGGGCCAGTGCGCCGGTGGAGTCCACCACGCGCGGATCGTCGGGCATGAAGGGCAGGCGCACGGCCTGGCTGCCGGCGGCGATGATGGCGCGCATGGCGGCAAACGACCCGCCGCAGAGGGGGTGGGTGAAATCGTCGGACTCGATCTCGATCCGGGCCAGCAAGGCCGGATGCTTGAGTAGGCCGCCGATGATTTGCAGTTCGTTCTCGGTGTCCTGGTTCACTGGTACACCCGCCTAGCCTGCCGGTGCGCTGTCGGTGGGGTGAACGGCGTTACCGTGGCTTTGGGTTCAAACAGCCCTTGCCAGCCGTTGCGGATGGCGAGGTCGATGAGTTGTCGTGGCGAGTTGCCGCGTTGGTTGGCTTCCGCGAGGAATGCAGCCTGCTTGGTGAGGGTGGCTTCACGGCAGGTTAGCCGGCGTTCACGGCGATAGGCGATCCATTCGGCCCAAGCGGCAAGCGGGACACAGTCCGGGAGCGGGAGGGTGAGTGGATCGAAGGCGGGCGGCTTGGATGGGGTGACGGGTTCCGGTTTGGGTTCAAGCGGCCGGTCAGCGTCATCCCCCGGCAAGGGGGTAGGGGGTTCTTCTTCTGTCTCTGTCTTAGTCTCTGTCTTAGTCTCTGTGCTTCGAAGGGGGTTCGAAGGGGGTTCGAAGGGGGTTCCGTTTTCGTCGTCATTTGCAGCGTCGTTTGGCGCGGCTTTTAGATGGTAGGCTTTTGCATAACGCTTGAAAAAACAGCGCTTTATGATTCCGTCCTGCATCTTGTCAAAAGATGCCTGAACGGCTTTAACCATGTTGTCCTTCGGGTTTAGCGTATCGCCGATCTGATGCGCGGCCATTTCATGCACGAAAACCACCTCTGAAGGGTGGTCATAGGTACAAAACCCCCCTCTTGAGAGCCTTTGAAGGGCCTTCGAAGCCCCTTCCGTTGATAGTCCTGTTTCGTGAGCCATAAACATGACGGGGCAATAAAAAACGCCTTCCATGTTGGAGTGCGGGCAGGTGACCAGGTAGAGCGCCAGTAGTTGGGCTTCCAGGTCGCCACGCAGACTGCGGCCGGTTGCGCCAGTCCAGAATTGAGCTGAGACTTTTGAGTATTCGCGCATGCTATGCCGCCTCCTTCGCGGCAGCGGCTAGAATGAAATCCGCCAGCCGGCGCGCATCGTCGGGAGCCAGCTTGCAGATGTGATTGCGTCCAAAGCGGTCGACTTGAACGACAAACAGGTTGCCGTCAGCGTCGAAGTCGTAGCGGGTACGCGGGGGTGGTTTGGGGGGATTGGTGGCGTGGTTAGCCATTAGCGGATTCCTGTTTGATCGTTCAGTGAACGCCACTTGTTCAGAGTGGCGGCCAGGTACTTGAACACCGCAAACAGACGGCCCGATGCCTTAGCCCTTGCGGGCTCTTGTTCAGCAATCGCGCTACCCGGCCATAGATGAAAACCTATGGACGTAAAAAATCCGCATGTCTGACGGGTGCGGTATGCCGCTGTTTGAGGTGTGTTCAGCACCTGGGCGGCATTATACAACAGCGGTTGCAGGTTCACGCGACTTCATCCCACGATAAGTGCCGCGTGGCGCTGGCGTAGTCGCCTATGTGGAATGGGTAGTAGTTCATGCGGCGGCCTTCGACCTTGAAAGCCATAACTGCACGGCGCGGAACTCGGCGGGCTTGAGCGCGTTCAGTAGCTCAATAACCGCTGATACCCGGTCATCCGCTTTAAGGCCACTGGTGATAGCGTCCAGGGCCGTATCTGGCGACGTGATGCGCGTGGGCGGCTTGCGGAAGCCGGCGAGGATCGCGGCCGCGTTCGCCGTGAGGGTTCCGGCGTTGACCTGTTCCAACAGGTCGGGACGGTCGCGGGCTAGGCGGGCGATGTCGTAATCCCTGCCCCTAGTTTTCAAGGTAGGATTCCTATCTTGATAATCCACCTTCCGATTCCCGCCATGTAACCCCAGCGGCACAACCTCTCCACTCTTCCGCGTCAGTTCAACTGGTTCGCCTTGCTTGAGTTTTTCGAGGATCGCGGGCAGGGTATCTTCCACGATGTCGAAGTCCACCAGCAACTTGCGCTTGATAAATGCCTCGCGGCTTTTGTTGAACTCGAAACCGCCGCCCCAGTAGGTTTTCCATAACTCCAGGTCGTCCACTTCGTTGATGGCTTGCAGCAACCATTCCGCGCCCTCGTTAAAGCCCCGGCTGATCTTGGTTTGCCATTTGCCGATGACCCGGTCCAGGTCGCCCCCGTCTTGGTTTTTGGCGCTAGGGAAATCGCCTGAATCAATTACCACAGCCATGCCGGTACTCCTTCACTGCGGATCGTGGCATCCAACCGTTTCAGCCAAGCGTAATGCGCCTTGCAGATATCGAGGTTTTCCACCAAGGCACCGCAATCTCTTTTCTTGCGGGAGTTGATTTTCTTCTTGAGGTCACCGGGTAGGGATTTCTCGATGCGCCCGCCATTGGCGGTAATGGTTTTGATCGCGGCGCTGGTGACGATACTTAACGCGGCTTTAATGCTGTCTTGCCACTGGGCAATGATGGCCGGCTCCCGTAGCGGTTCGGTTTCCTTATGCCGCATGGCCTGATAAGTGGAAATCACATCCTTCCAGCCAGGGTGATCGAGGTTGCCGTGCATGGCGGAAAAATCCATGGCTGGTGATTGCATGCCGGTTGACTCCATCACTTTGAGCATGAGTTGCACACCGGGATCGCCGCTATCAATGTTTTGTAACCGCATATCGAAGATTTGAATGGTCGGCTCTTCCGGTAACTCGGGAATGTCGCCGCTGTTTTTGGGTTCGGGTGGTTCGTCATCGGCGGGCGGTCTGGCGGGCAGGGAATCCATCGCGTCCATGATGGCCGCGCCGATGTAGTTCAGCTTGGCGTATTCACTGGACGAGTCGAAATTGATATTCCCAATCACGTCTTCGCCATTAAAGCCACGGCAAACCCGCGCGGCGCGGCCGTTTTCCTGATCGTTGCTGTTATTCTTGGCGGCGCGGTTCAAATGAATGACTTCCGATACCGTGACGGAATCCAAGCCTTCACCCGCCATGCCGACATGGACCAGAACGTCCAGGGTGGGGTCACGACGGCCGGTCAGTTCATCCTTTTTTGGGCAAAACCGGCTGATGATTTCGCGGTTATCGTTGGGGTCTTTACCGTCCGCGCCCGTACCTACCCAATCAATGGACAGTTCTGGATAGAGCGCGCGGATTTGCTCACACACCAGCGCGGCATGGGAGACGCACATGGCACCGACAATCGCCTGCAGCTTCAGGCCGGTGGTCAACCGCTGTTGCAACATCCGCTCAATGGGGTGCGATACGAGCGGCGAGATATATTTTGGCGACCAGCGCATGCGGCGCTGAATCCGTAGTTTCTCAATCGCTTCCGGGGTATCGCCGCCAGCTTCCTTAGCGAGTTCATCCGTGGTGTAGGTCACCACGTCGCCGTCATCCAGAATGGCGTCAATCGCATAGCTATAGGAATGCCCGCGCAAGCGCTTAACCGCGCCTTCATCCGCCGCGTCGGTGTATTTCACGTCAATATCAGGACGGCCAAAAGCGCTGTCATCATCTGGCCGGTAGGGCGTTGCCGACATGGCCAGCAGGCAACGATACGGCAGGGCCAATACGGCTTTCCCCCAGGTTTTATCAATGCCGTAATGGTGGTATTCGTCAACGACTATCATCCAGTTGCAGGATGCCAAAAGGTCTTCCACGATGTCGCTACCGGACGATCCGCATAGGGATTGAATGGTGATAGCGAAAACCTGAGCGGCATTCTTGCGGTGTTTTTCCCTGGCATAGATACCGGAAAAGCGAATATCGACCACGGTATGCGGCCCGGTCACGCCAGCCTCAAATAGATCAACCGGCCCGTCCTGGACGAACTGCACCAGTTGCGCATCGGTCGGGAATACAAACAGCAAACGATTGATACCTTGACGCTGTTTGATGGCATAACTGGCACAGGCCGTGAAGGTTTTTCCGTAGCCGGTCGGCAGTTTTACGCACAGGTAATCGGCGCTGGCGATTTTGTTGAGAACCCGGAGTTGTCCATCGCGCGGCTTTTTCCGGAGTGACACGCCGTGCAGAGTAGTTGAAGATTGCATAGGTCAGTTTTTCCCTTGATAGAAAATGGGATGATGTGATCCGCTTCGAACTGACCGTTTAGCGCTGTACCGCAGAGATTGCAGCGGCCATCCTGGAGAATGTAGAGGATGGTTTTTTGTCGCTTACTGGCGAGTCTTTGCATAGGATCAATGTCCTCCCAAAGATTGACGAATACCCGGTTACTGCCGGGATAGATTGATGACAGTTCAAGGCGGTCATCACGCCAAAATCGCCCGCGCCATGCTCCTACCCTGCAGCACCGGCCCGCCCACGTCCGGCCCGCGCTGATAGCGGCGCATTTCGCGGGCGCTGCACAGCAGGACTACCGCGTTCAATTCGGATGATTTCAATAAACCCAGCCGTTCGGCGATTTCATACGGCATGAGACGCGTTTCGCGCCGCAGCGATTGCACCTGTGCGATCACTTCCGGCGGTAGCGTGGCAACGCGGGTATGCCCTCCAGGGACTCCGGCGGCGCTCATGCGATGTGCCGCCAGGCGCGGCCACCGATGATCTTGTTGATGGTGTTCCGATGGACCTCGAACTTTTCCGCCAGCGCTGCGTTAGTGATTCGGCGGGCTTGGGCCAACAGTTCCTCGCGCTCGTTCGCCAGCGCCTGGATCAGGCGCACGTCATCGGCGGTGAGCTTGGCGCTGGTGTGTTGCTCGCCTTTGCGCGCGCCGAGATACTTGTCACCCACCACTCGGCGGGCGGCATTGCGGCATGGTTTGCATTGGGTGGTATGCCCGTCCGGGCGGCAGGCTTCTTTATGGTAGTCAGCCAGGGGCTTGGCGGTCCCACAGGTCACGCAGGCTTTCTCCGTGCGGATGGCGGGCGGTTGGTCATGGCGGATGGGGTTACGCCGGGGCCGGCGCGGCTTTTCCCACCAGTCGGCAAAGGGGTCTGGGGTAGTCATGCGGTTAACTCCTGTACCCATTCGGCCACCGTCCAGTGTCGGCGTTGTTGCATCGTGGTGGGCGAGCGTTGGGCGCGCTGAAGCCGCTTGACCATGAAGATGGCGCGGGCTTTGGTGATGTTTTTTTTGACGACATGCCGGGCCAGCATGCGGATGACTTCTTCGCCGAGTGCGCTGACTTCGAACTCTTGCAGGGCGGTATTGGTGAAGCGTTTCCGCAGTAGATACCAGCGCTGTTCGACGCTATGCGGCGAGCGGTTCAAGTCTTCGGCTAGCTGGGTGTAGCTCAGCTTGTTGCGGTTCTGCAGCAGATAGTTGTCGTCGGTCTTAGACCAAGGGGGTGCATAGGGCATCAGCGGCCCCCAGCGGTCCGCGCTGGCTCTGGATGGCAGAGAGTCCGTGCGAGACCATACAGGCGATCTTCGAGGATGCGGCGGATGGTTTCGGACACGGCACGGTCTTCTTGCGCGGCCAAGTCTTGCAAATCTTTTTTGAGTTGTTCCGGCAGGTTGAGCCGGATGCTTTCCAGGTTCTTTTCGTGGTGCATGGTTGTTGTTTTAGGGCAGGTCAAAAAAAACCCGCCGGCCGAAAGGAGTAACGGACGACGGGGAGAGGAGGAAACAACACGATGGTGAAGTTCTGGGCTCCGTTCAGGACAAGCGACACGGTGGCCTGGCCGCGATTTGTGGAATAAAAAAGCCCCGGCCCGCGGGTGCGGGTGACGGGGCGAGTGGCTGCTGCGATGGGAAACATTTAGGCGGCTTTGTGTACGCGCTCTTGGTGCAACGAAATCAGCCTGCTGCCGATGTCGTAACTGAGCGACTTACCGCGTCGACCGTTGAGTACGTCACTGACATAACCCTGCCGACAGCCAACATGCTCAGCAATCTCGGCTTGGGTCATCCCAGCTTTTAGGAGGTCTTCGATGAGTGAGTTCCAGTTCATGAGTCACAGCATATCGCCTATGCGATTTTTCTGCAACCGCCAAAGCGGTATAAAAAGGCATCACAATAGCGATATGGAAACTTTCGCTTCTCGCTTTCGGAATCGACGCAACCATCTTGGCCTCAGCCAGAAGGAACTTGCCGCCAAGGCCAATGTGAGCCAAACCACGATTTCAGATATTGAACGCGGCAGAAATGACGCATCGCGGGAACTGTTGAGCTTGGCTAGAGCGCTTCAGGTAAATCCAGACTGGCTACAGAGCGGCATCGGTGACATGGACAACAGCCTGCAAGCCCACCTCAAAGCATCCTCCACCGTCACCGGCAAACTCACCGACAGCAACGCCGAACCCGCCCCCACCTTGGGGACTGCGCGCAAGGTGCCGGTCGTCGGCACGGCGCAGCTGGGCGACAACCACTACTGGGCCGAGTTTGAAGCGCCGACCGGGCATGGGGATGGGTATGTCATCGCCTGGGTCAAAGACCTCAACGCCTATGCCATCCGCTGCCGTGGCGATTCGATGCAGCCGCGCGTGAAGGACGGCGAGTTTGTCCTGATCGCGCCCAATCAGGAGGTGAAGCCGGGTGATGAAGTGCTTGTTAAGCACTGCGACGGCCGGGTCATGGTAAAAACCTTCCTGTATGAGCGCGACGGGCGCATCCATCTGCTGTCGGTCAATGAAGCGCACCCGCCGCAATCATTCCCACGGGATCAGGTTGAGCGCTTTAGCCCCGTCATCGGTATCCTGAAGAGCGCCATGTGGGTAGCGGAGTGACATTAAAAAGCCGCCCGGAGGCGGCTGTTTGATTTAGGCGGCTTCCTGCATGGCCTTTTCTTCATCCATAAAATCGAACAGGCTTGGCATCGCCATCTGTTCTTCGGCGGCGCGGCAATAGCCCACGCCATCAAGGAAGTAAGACGGCGACAACTCAATGCCAATGCCTTTACGGCCCTTCAGGACGGCGCGATAGGGGACGGTCATGAGGCCACCGAACGGGTCGAGCACGGTTTCTCCCGGCATGGACAGCCGCTCGATCACGCGGTCGGCCAAATCTAATTGCATAGGGCAGAGGTGCATTTGCTGACCCTTGCTGTATTGGTTGCCGTTCAGCGTCAGCATGCGGGTGATATCGGTCCACACGAACGGGCTCGTTGATTGCGGCTGCAGCAGCATGAAGCTGGTAGGGAGGCGCATTTCCGCCTCCAAGCTTTCCCCGAGTTTCACATGATGCTCGAAATCGTAGATGGATGACAGGCTGAACTCCCGGAACAGCTTATAAATCGCATCGTGCGGGATGCCTTCCAGTTCTTCCGGGGTCAGCAGCCGGTCGCCGCCGGAACGGTAGAACCCATGCGCATCTAGCTGCCAGCGGGCGCGACTGTAGCCGGTCCCCGGCTTGATGGGTTTATAGAGGTCGAAGGGAATCTCGTTCCCCTCCTTGTCTACACAGTTTGGTTTATTCTTCTTGGCCGGCTTGTCGCTGTAGCTGTTGTTATTCTCCGTGGGCGGCTTGCGGAACAACAATAGGTATTCCGGCATGCCCACGCCCATCTTCGTCGCGTCCTTGCATTGCTCTGACCATCCCAGCCGGTAGGTCTGGTTGTTCTCCCGGACTACATCGGTCACGATCGTAATCATACCCATGTAGGCGAAGCCATGGCGCGTGTAATGCTCGATACAGCGGCAATGGAACGGGTAGACCACCTGGAACCCGAGGCCGGTCATGCCGCCGGGGACGATGCGATCCTTGACGTGAATCGCCGCCATGCGGCCCGGCTGTAGTACCCGCAGAAGATTTGGCGTCAGATAATCCATCTGCTGGAAAAAATGCTCGTTATCGTCGGTGTGGCCGAAGTCGTGATAGCTGGGACTGTATTCATATTGAGTGCTAAACGGGATGCTGGTCAGAATCAGGTCCACGCTGTTATCCGCCATGGACGCGGTTTCCAGCACGCAATCGTTATTGATCGCGGTCCAGTCGCGGCCGGTGACTTCCACTCGCTCCACGCCCATGGACCGCTTCAGCATGGCGGTAATTGCTGACGTGCTCAGTCCGTACTCTTTGATGATCTCGCTCATTTTCTCCACCGTTTGGTTATGTCTGGCCCATTTGTCTTGCAGGATGCGTAAGACCTGCCGTTCGGATTCGGCGTGGATGATGTGAATCTCCACTTGCCCGGTCTGTAGGAACCGAAATATCCGGTGAATCGCCTGGATGAAATCGGCAAACTTAAAGCCGATGCCCATGAATATCGCCTTGTGGCAATGTCGTTGAAAGTTGCAGCCGCTCCCGGCAATCGAGGGTTTGGCGGCGAAGATTTGGATCTTCCCATCGGAAAAGTCGATCACGGACTGTTCCCGCTTATCAAGCGGCTGGGATCCATAAATGGTCACGGCTTCCGGGATGGTATTTTCGATCAGCTTCCGCTCGATTTCTAGGTCATGCCAGATGATGTAATGGCTGTCCGGGTCCGCGTCGATGATTTCGCGCACCTTGGCCATGCGCACCTCTAGCGTTTCGCGCTTTTCCCTGGCCGCCTCCACCACGCCGCCGGTCGCCTCCCGGAAGACCTGATACTGCCCCCACTGGTTGGGATGTGCTTCTGTGTGATCCACCGCCACCTCATGGTAGATGACTTGCATCGGCGGCAGTGCATAGCCGGTATCGTCGTACCCAAGGTCGGACGGCTTTTGTAAAAACATGCCCCATGACGCTACCCATAACCAGAACTCGCGTTCCTTATGCGGATGAATGGTCAACTTGTCGGCCTTGGTCGAGTCGCGTTTGAAAAACCGCGTCTTGGCGCCGGAAACATCCATGACTTCGAGATAGGCGGAATAGGCTAGTAGCTCAATATATTCATTGGGCGAAGGCGTTGCCGTGGCGACAAACTTGTACTTGACGCCCTCGAACAGTCGCATGAACTCACGAAAGGTTTTCGAGCCCCCAAACCCCCTAAGAACAGCCGCTTCATCTAATGAAGTGGCGTCAAACTGGCGCGGGTCCAGCTTGCCGTCGCGGATCGTTTCGTAATTGGTGATATACAAACCCGGTGCGGCCGCCTCCTCGATGGAGCGGACAAATGTGATATCCAGCCCCAGCATGCCCGCGTCGCGCTTGAACTCTTGCCTAACGCCCAAGGGGGCCACGATCAAGCCCCGGCCGCCACCGCATTGTTCCAGGCAGAGGCGCAGTATCTCTAGCTGTTGCACGCTCTTACCCAGCCCGAACGACTCGAACAGCGCCGCCCGCCCGCGTTGCACCGCCCAGCGGACGATATCCGCCTGATGCGGCTTCAGGATTGGGTGCACGTGGAGCGCCGCCGCTTGGCAGGTCTGCGGCGCGGCAATCGGCACCTTGTTCTGTAAAAACTCTGTGTAGTGCATGGTTTCCTCCATCGCCAAAATCGGCGTGGAAAAAATTATCGCATAAGCGGTTGACTCAATCAATCGCATGTGCGATATTTACACCCAGGCCAGCCACACGAGCCGGCCCCAACCGGAGACACCCATGATCGAAATCGGACAAGACGTATTAGTCAGAACCTATAGCGCAGGAGTGCATGTCGGCACCCTGCAATCCCGCGATGGCAAAGAAGTCGTGCTCACCAACGCGCGGCGCATCTGGTACTGGTCTGGCGCGGCCAGCTTGTCGCAACTAGCGACCAATGGCACGAAAGACCCGAACAACTGCAAGTTTCCCTGCCCGGTCAGTGAAATCCTTCTTACTGAGGCGATTGAAATTATTCCGCTGACGCCCGCCGCTCGGCGGTCAATTGATCAGGTCCCGATATGGGAGAAATAATCAAAAAAAGCCCCGGCTCCGGCGACGGCTCCGGCGACGGCTTCGGCTTCGGCTCCGGCTCCGGCTCCGGCGACGGCTCTGGCTCTG
>OFRO01000774.1_pt1 | contig 10345 bp, 16 predicted proteins | sample 1543091 | NCBI WGS metagenome assembly OFRO01 (sample SAMN07774217, study PRJEB24372) | wastewater metagenome | isolation source: Exp Tend NO 10WW | collected 2016-02
CTGGCAGATTCTTGCTGGCGATGATTCAGGAACAGCCTCAATTGGCGGTACAAGGTGCGGTCGAGATAGAGGTAAAGGGTAACTTTGGCAGAGTGACGGAGAGGTTATGAATAGCCCTCACATCTTCCCCAATACTCCCGGCAAGAAAGCTGAATCCTGCTGGAATTGCCGCAGAAGCAATCTGGTGGACAACAAACCCGCTTGCGGAGAGGGTCATGATGGGATTGAAACCTGCAATCGATACGATGATGCGAGGAAGCAAAGATGGCTGACGCCGCTGGGGAATGGCAGATGACTCCCCGCATAGACGGCTTAGTGACCCTCTGGAAAGCATCAAGTGCTGAATACCGGGGCCAGATGCTAGGCCGGTATGACGCGGCGGATGTTCTGGAGATGCTCAAGGAATTGAAGATTAAGACCATTGGGGATTTGATGGCGGGGCTTAGAAAAAAGGGAGTCTCATGAGTTACGCGGATTTTGTAACGAAGAAATTATCAACAGTCCAGCCTGTAGGGTTAAGTGTGCCGCTGACTGTCTCTGACTTGTTCCCGCATCAATCCGATTTGGCTTCATGGGCGGTACGCCGTGGCCGCGCTGCCATATTTGCGGATACCGGGCTTGGCAAGTCGCGTATGCAATTGGCTTGGGCTGATACGGTGCGTCGGGAAACGGGTCATGACGTGCTGATATTGGCCCCGCTGGCTGTGGCCGCGCAGACAGTCGCAGAGGGCGCGGGCATTGGCGTTGCCGTCAACCTGTGCCGCGATGACGCAGAGGTCAAGGCCGGAATCACGATCACGAACTATGACCGTCTGCACCGCTTTGACACTAGCCGATTTGGTGCTGTTGTTTTGGATGAATCCAGCATCATCAAACATCACGACGCCAAGACCCTGCAGACGCTGCTGGAAGCCTTTGCGCGGACGCCTTACAAGCTCTGCGCGACTGCGACTCCGGCCCCCAATGACTGGACGGAATTGGGAACGCACGCGGAATTCCTGGGCATCTGCTCCCGCGCTGAAATGCTCTCCGAGTTCTTTGTTCACGATGGCGGCGACACGCAGACATGGCGACTCAAGGGCCACGCAAAACGTGAGTTCTGGCGATGGGTGGCGTCATGGGCCGCGCTGGTGCGGAAACCCTCTGACTTGGGCCACGATGACAGCCGCTACAACTTGCCGCCGCTGGAAGTGGTGGAGCATCACGTCGAGGTGATCGGCGCGCAGACCAACGGCATGCTGTTCGCAATGGAAGCCTTGACGCTATCCGAGAGACGCGATGCTCGCAAGGAAAGCATCACGCATCGAGTGGCAGCATGCGCCGAGAAGGTCAACGCGGACAATCAGCCGTGGGTTGTGTGGTGCGACCTAAACGCCGAGGGTGACGCGCTCCGACAGGCTATCCCCGACGCCGTAGAGATTCGCGGCAGTGACGATGCCGAAACAAAAGAGCGCCGACTGATGGACTTTGCTGCCGGGAAAATCCGCGTTCTGGTTACCAAGCCAAGCATTGCCGGATTCGGCCTCAACTGGCAGCACTGCGCCCGCATGGCGTTTGTAGGGGTCACGGACTCCTTTGAGGCTTATTACCAAGCCGTGCGTCGTTGCTGGCGGTTTGGTCAGTCTCGCCCGGTTCAGGTTCACATCTTTGCGTCGGCGGCAGAGGGCGCGGTTGTTGCAAACCTTCGCAGAAAAGAGGCGGACGCGGTTGCAATGGCTGAGTCCCTGTCCGCAGAAACCCGCGCATTTGTGGAGTCAGCAGTCCACGGCGCGACAAGAGAAACCAACGCATACAGCCCATCTAAGGTCTTGGTGGTGCCTGGCTGGCTCAAGTCAGAGGTTGCGGCATGAATAAGCGACACCGAATAGGGGCTGAAAACCCGCTCTTTGTGAATGGAAAATCCTATGACGCCAATGGATATATCTACCTTTCATCTAAGGCACACGGAGCAAATCATGGAAGGCGAGAGCATCGAGTGGTAATGGAGACGGTGCTTGGCAGGAAGTTGTTGCCATCCGAGATAGTTCACCACATCAATGGCGATAAGGCGGACAACCGGCCCGAAAACCTCTCGCTTGAGACTCGCGCATCACATAACAGAGAGCATGGAGCTGGCTCTCTCATGCGCTGCGGGATGTGCGGAAAAGAGAAGTGGTATAGCCCGGCGAATGCGATAAAGCTCAGGGCCGACTACAAATGCCGTATATGCAAATACGGTCACACATGGAATAACGGAAGGGTCAAAAAATGAAAGTTATCGATCAGGTGGTGACTGACCAATATAGCATTACGAATGGTGATTGCGTCGAAGTCTTGAAGGGGCTGCCGGACGAGTCTATCGGTTATTCCATCTTCTCCCCGCCGTTCTCCAGCCTCTACACGTACTCGAACAGCCCGCGAGACATGGGCAACTGCAAGAATGACGATGAGTTTTTTGAACACTTCGGCTATCTGGTGGACGAACTCAAGCGCGTCATGAAGCCGGGGCGGAATATCAGCTTCCATTGCATGTTGCTCCCGGCCAGCAAAACGCATGACGGATTCATCGGCCTGAAAGACTTTCGCGGGGATCTGATTCGCGCATTCACGAGCAAGGGCTTTATCCATCACTCCGAGGTTGTGATTTGGAAAGACCCGGTAACTGCCATGCAGCGCACAAAGGCGCTTGGGTTATTGCACAAGACGGTGCGTGAAAACTCCAGCATGAGTCGTCAAGGAATCCCTGACTACTTGGTGACTGTTCGCGCCCCTGGTGACGTTGACGACCGCGTGAAGCATGACGACTACCCGGTGCAGGAATGGCAAAACATCGCCTCACCTATCTGGATGGACATTGACCCGAATGACACGCTGCAATATCGCTCTGCCCGCGAGCATGACGACGAGAAGCACATCTGCCCGCTACAACTGGAAGTCATCCGGCGTGGCATCCGTCTTTGGTCGAATCCTGGCGACATTGTGCTGTCACCGTTTACCGGCATCGGCTCGGAGGGCTATGTGGCCGTCCAGATGCAGCGGCGATTTGTGGGCGCTGAATTGAAGGCCAGCTATTACCGGCAGGCAGTAGCGAACCTTGCGAACGCAATGAAAGACACTGGTGATCTATTTGCGGCAGCATCATGAGCGGACGCCCATCAACCAAGGTAGAAAACGAATCCTGCTGGAACTGCCATCACAGCATTGCCGGTAAGGTGCACGGCACGCTGCAATGCAGAGAAAAGTCTAGCGTCGTTCGCGGGCCTGAACGCGATGGCTGCGACAGCTACAAGGACAGCCGGAAGCAGTCCGAAGTGATGCCGATGAAGGGGTGGTGATGAGTATCGATGTTTCGGTGATGTGCGGCTTGGCGGTCTGCAACCCAAGGATGGCTGCCCAGATAGTCGGGTTCCACAGTCACGGCCTGCTTACCGAAGTTCGCCATGATGAAATTACTTGGCTGCCGGTTGCAAAGCCGGACAAATGGTTATGCCTCTACTGTGGCGGGAAAGTAGCCCATACCCGCGAGAAATGCCCAAGTTGTGGAGCGCCGGAAAAATGATCCGCATGACACTCGACTTCAACGAAGCCGACTTCCCCGCCGTATCCGGGGAGGATGCCGCCCGCTTTTTCGCCATCGAAATGCTCAAAAACGCCGGTTTTGCCGGTGCGGTCGCGGAGCGTATCGAGGTAAAGACACCGGATAGCGCCTACAGCGCCAAGGTGAGCGAATGCAACTAATCCTTCCCTATCCCCCGAGCAACAACCGCTATTACCGGCACGCGAAGGGGCGCACGTACCTGAGTGATGAAGGGTCGGAGTATCGGCTGGCCGTCTTTTCTGCTCGCCCTCGCTCCGGCTGGCCGATGGAAGGCCGTCTTGCCGTGACGATTGAAGTATTCCCGCAGCGGGCAGCCAGCCAGGACGTGGACAACATACCCAAGGCAATTCTGGATTCATTGCAGCACGCGAAGATTTACCGGAACGACTCTCAGATTGACGAGTTGCATGTCATTCGTCGCAGAAAAGTGAAGTCGGCCCATGTGGTTGTGAACGTGGAGGCGCTGTGATCCCGAAAGAAAACCTCTACCGCAATCCGGCCATCACGGAAGCCGCGAACGGCGCACCGTGCGCCAACTGCGGCACCGAAGATGGAACTATCGTTTGGGCGCACTCCAACATGGGCATACACGGCAAAGGCAAGTCCATGAAGGCACATGACTGCCTCGGCGCTGAACTCTGCGTCAAGTGTCATGCCTGGTTGGATCAGGGGGCGGGCTTTGACCCGACCAATCTGTATTGCGGCACGCGCCCCGAAAAAGAGGAAATGTTCCGCCGCGCCATGGAGCGAACGTTACTGCGCCGGTTCCGGCTTGGCGTGTATCGGGTGGCCGCATGATCTACATCGTAAGGGATAACCGCATCAAAGTCCGCGCCCTGACGCATCTTGAAGAACTGCCGTACCCCTACCGCATCAAGATTCAGGAAGGGGAGGGCCGCAACCTTGACCAGAACGCCAAGTTCCACGCCATTTGCAGCGATTTGGCGAAGTCTGACCTGACATGGGCAGGCAGGCGGCGTGACGCGGACGAATGGAAAGCGTTGCTGGTATCCGGTCATGCCGTGGCGACCAAAGCGGGCGGGGAAGTCGTCCCCGGCCTGGAGGGCGAGTTTGTCAGCATCCGCGAATCCACATCGCAGATGAACAAGACAAGGGCATCCAGCCTTATTGAATACGCCGTTGCATTTTGCGCGGCGCACGGAATCGAGGCGTGACGTGCAACGCAAAGCCGGACGTGAAGCTGCCTGCGCCGGGAAAGTTCAGATCCCAGACGCCCCGCACGCGGTCAAGGCAGCGAAGCGCCGGCACGGTCGGCATCTGTACCACTGCAAGTTCTGCGGGCACTGGCACACCGGAACGCCAAACAACATGACGGACAGGGCTTACAAGATTCGGAAACAGGAATTGAGGATGAAAGAATGAGCGCGACATTTACAAAGCTGTTTTCCGGCCTAACCGAAAGCACGGTTTGGGTCGAGGCATACCCAACCCGCATTCTGTGGGTCGCCATGCTGTCATGGGCTGACCAGCACGGCCGCGTGTATGGGGCGCTGCCAGGAATCGCACGACGGGCCGGGATCACGCTGGAAGAAGCGGAGGCCGCAATGCAGTCGTTCATGTCCCCGGACAGGTACAGCCGCACCAAAGAACACGAAGGACGCCGCGCAGAGGCCATTGAAGGCGGCTGGCGACTGCTCAATTATCAGAAGTACCGCGACATGCGCGACGAAGAAAAGAGGCGCGAGCAAAACAGGGAAGCGCAGGCCAAATATCGGGAAAAGAAACTTGCTGACGCATTGCTTATGGATGCTGACAGTAAGCAAGGTAATCAGGTATCAGCCCAAGCAGAAGCAGAAGCAGAGAAAACAATACCTCATCGCGCATCGTTGCAAGATAGAGAGAGTGGCGACTTATCCACAAGTTGTGCGCTACCTGCTGTGGATAACCCCTCTCAACCCAGGACGGTAGCGGAGATTCTCGGACTGCCACCATCGGACATCGGGAAGGCCAGCGAACGCGGGGCCATGTCGGCGCTACTGCTGGCAAACGGAGTCAGGGGCACCACACCCGGCCATCCGCTCATCGCGGAGTGGATCGGAAAGGGCGTGACGCGGGAACACCTTGCCGAAGCGGTTGCCAGAGCCAGGGTGCATAAGCCGAAACCGGCCAGCATTCCGATTGCCTACCTCGCGCCGATTGTTGAGGAAGTCATGGCCGGCCCGAAGGTCAAAGACCCTGCGGCGGGCTGGATGCACGACGAACAAGCCGCGTTGCTCAAAGGCAAGGAGCTTGGCATCAGCCCCGGACTGGCGGAAGATTGGCACAGTTTCAGGGGCCGAATACGTGGCGCGATTGAATCACGCGGGCGTCAACAGGTGGCGGCGTAACTGCGACAAAATGTCTCACATCATCAAAGGTTTGAAACCGTAACGGAAAATGGGTAAACGAGGCGCAAAACCGGGCAACAAAAACGCCGCTCACGGCAAGCCGTGGACGGATGCGTTGCGTCGTGCGTTGGCGCAGTATGAGAATGAAACGCTAGGCATCAAACGCGGGCAGGCACTGGATCGTATCGCTGAAAACGTGGTCAAGTTGGCATGCGTGCAGCCGGATAGGGATGTGATCCGTGAGCTTGGTGATCGCCTGGAAGGCAAGCCAAAGCAGGCCATCGACCTGGACGCGAAGGTGGCAGTCGTGCCCGAAGTCGCCCTGACCCTATCGAGCATGGTGGAAAAATAACGCTGTTGCGCCTTATAACTGACTTGGGTACACTCGCGCAAAAATCATAACTTGCAGGGATAAGGGGAGGACGGGGCAAACCCGTTGCAAACGATCTCCCTTGATCTTCCGCTGCACCCGCGCCAATTCGATGTTTGGCGCTCGCCTGCCACTGAAATCCTGTTCGGTGGCGCTGCTGGTGGTGGAAAGTCTTTCGTTCTCCGTGCACTCGCCATCACTTGGGCCTGGATGTTTCCTGGCCTGCAAATCTACCTGTTCCGCCGTATCTCCGATGATCTGGTCAAGAACCACATGGAAGGCCCGAAGGGCTTTCGCGCCATGCTGGCCCCTTGGGTCGAGGCTGGCCTGTGCCAGATCGTGGAAGGTGAGATTCGTTTCACATGGAACAAGAGCAAGATTTTCCTCTGCCACTGCCAAGAGGAAAAAGACCGCTTCAAGTATCAAGGCGCGGAAATCCATGTTCTGCTGATTGATGAGCTGACCCACTTCACCGAAGTCATCTACCGATTCCTGCGCTCTCGCGTCCGCATGGTGGGCATGAGCATCCCGGCAGAGGTGGCGGCACGGTTCCCCCGCATCATCTGCGGATCGAACCCGGGCAACGTGGGGCACCAGTGGGTGAAACAGACATTTATTGATGGTTCCGTGCCCGGTGATCTGCGCCAGATGGGGCCGGACGAAGGGGGAATGCTCCGGCAGTACATCCCCGCGAAGCTGGACGATAACCCGTCGCTTCTCTCCGACGATCCCAACTACGAATCCAAGTTGGCTGGTATGGGTTCCGTCGCGCTGGTCAAGGCCATGCGTGATGGCGACTGGTCAGCGATCGAAGGCGCGTACTTCGATTGCTGGTCATCGGAGCGGCATGTTCTCTCGCCATTCCCGATTCCTGACCACTGGCTCAAGTTCCAGTCATTCGACTGGGGCAGCTATTCCCCGTTCTCCGTGGGCTGGTGGGCCGTGGCGTCTGAGGATTTCAAGACGGACGGGCACGACATCCCTAAGGGCGCATTGATTCGCTACCGCGAATGGTACGGAGCCAAAGGCCCGAATCAGGGCGTTAAGCTGACCGTTGCCGAAGTGGCCCAGGGCATCAAGGCCCGCGAGGCCGAAAAGATCACGTACCGCACGGCAGACCCGGCCATCTTCAAAGAGGACGGCGGCCCGTCCATCGGTGAAACCTTCCACGCGCACGGCATCAACTTCATGCGGGCCGATAACGCACGTCTTGCGGGTTGGACGCAGATGCGTGATCGCCTTGTCGGTGACAGTGAAGGCCGGTCGATGCTCTATGTATTCGACACCTGTACGGACTTCATCCGCACCGTGCCCGCCCTCATGCACGACGACAAACGCCCGGAGGATGTGGACAGTGACGGAGAGGATCATGCCGCCGATGAATCGCGTTACGCCTGCATGTCCCGCCCATGGACAAAGCCCGCCCCACAGAAACCGCTGACACCCGAGGAAAAGCGCGCCTTGTATCTACCCAAACCCATCACGATGGCTGAACTGACTGAAAGGCTCTGCCGATGAAAGACGCCGCCTGGTGGGCAGAGGAAGTCAAGCGTAGCCACAACTCGTGGCAGACGTACCGCACCCGCGCCCGCGATGTCATCAAGCGTTATCAGTCCGAGCGCGAAGATGAAATGTATAAAGCGGATCGGGCGGAATTCAACATTCTGTTCTCGAACACGCAGACGCTGCGCCCCGCCGTCTATTCGAAGAAACCGAATCCCGACATTCGTCGCCGCTTCGCACAGAAAGACCCGCTTTCTCGCGTGACGGCGGACATCCTGCAACGCGCTGTGTCGTACTGCAATGATGTGTACGACTTCCACGGCGAGCTTGTCGCCGTCAACGATGATTACACGTTGCCGGGCTTCGGCGTGGCCCGAATTGTCTATCGCCCCTTCATGAAGCAGCGGCCAGCGGAAAAGCTGGAGGCGGTTGAGGAAGGCACGATTGATCCGACCGTCGAGCAGGAAGCGGACGCCGCTGTTGCTGATGGCGAAGCGACGGTGACAGAGGAAAAGGTTTACGAGGAAGTCCGCGTGGAGCATGTCGAGTGGGACAGGTTTGCCATGTCACGCTCTCCGCAGTGGCGCAAGGTCTGGTGGGTGGCTTTCGCAGAGGACTTGACGCAGGACGAAGTAAAGGCCGCATTCGGTGCCGAAATCGCGGCAAGTCTCCAGTATTCGCACAAGGAAACCATTCAGGGTTTCGACGGCACCCAACAAGACGACAGCCGCAACACGGCTCGCGTGTGGGAAGTATGGGACAAGCGCAGCAGAAAGCGTTTCGCTGTCGCGGACGGCTTCGACAAGTTCCTGCTTCCCCCGGAAGATGACCCGCTGAAGCTGGAAGGCTTCTTTCCTTGCCCGAAACCCTTGTGGGCGATTCGCAAAAACAACAACCTTGTCCCGCAGCCTGAGTTTTTGGTGTATCGGGATCAGGCCATTGAGCTGGATCGCATCACGCAACGCCTGCAAGTCCTGATTGAAGCCCTGAAAAGACGCGGCGTGTATGACGGGGCAAACAAGGACGTACTCGCACAGATCGCCAACGCCAGCCAGGACAACCTGTTTGTGCCTGTCGAGCAGTGGCAAGCCCTCATGGAAAAGGGCGGCTTGCAGAACATCATCGCGGAAATGCCGATTGAAGGTATTGCGAAGGTGGTTCTCCAGCTCTACGACTACCGCGACCGCTGCAAGGCCATCATTTACGAAGTCACCGGCATGTCCGACATCATCCGTGGGGCTTCCATTGCCACGGAAACGGCGGCGGCGCAGCAGATCAAGGCGCAATTCGCGTCACTCCGCATTTCTGACAGGAAAGACAGGTTTGCCGAGTTCGCTCGGGACTTGATCCGCATGAAAGCGGAGGTCATCGCGGAGCGTTTCGACGCGGGCACGCTCCAGATGATCTCTGGTATCGAACTGTTCGAAACCAACGAACAGAAGATGCAAGCGCAGCAAGCCTTGGGGGCCGCGCAACAGGGTCAACAAATCCCCGGCCTTACCCCGGAAGTCGCAGAAATGGCGAAAAAGCCCACTTGGGAAGATGTCATCGGCCTGCTTCGCAACCAGAAGCTGCGCGCATTCAAGATCGACATTGAAACGGACTCCACGGTGATGGGTGACGCGCAGATCGAGCAGAAAAACCGCACGGAATTCTTAGGTGCTGTTGCCGCATTCATCCAACAAGCAGGGCAGGCAGTTCAGGCTGGCGCTATGTCGAAAGACGCAGCGAAAGCCCTGCTTGGCTTTGGCGTCCGCGCCTTCCGTGTCGGCTCAGAGGTCGAAGATGCGCTGGATGAAATTGGCGACCAGCCACAACAAGACCCGCGCATGGCGCAGATGCAGCAGGAAATGCAGAAGAAGGAAGCCGAGATTCAGCAGCGCGAAATGCAGATCAAGGACGCGGAACATGCTGCCGAAATGGCCGCAAAGGACGCGCAGATTCAGCGCGAACGCATGCTCAGACAGGAAACCGAACTCAAGTACCGCGAAGAACTGCTTGCCATCAAGGAGCAGATCGCGGGCCAACTCATTCCACAGGAGGCATAAATGTACGCCCCACTCTCCCCCGACAACACCGTCATTCTTTCCTGCTCCGGGTCAACTGCGAGCGTCGCCATTCCTTCTGGCGGCAACCAAGTCGAACTCTCAAATGATGGCTCTGTCGCCATCTTTGTGCGCCTGGGCGAATCGGCTGTAACCAGTACCGTACCCAACGGAACAACGGGCGGTTACTACGTTGGCCCCGGTCAGTCCAAGGTGGTCAGCCGAAATCCACAAACGCAGACCTATGTTGCAGGGATTACTGGCGGCACGGCAGCAACCCTTTACATCAGCGTTGGCGACGGCCAGTGATTCGTTCGCGTCTCAGGCAGGCCAAACGCGGATCGTCTGGATTCAATTTCCCCGGCGCTCCGTTCCCGGTTTCTTTTGCCTATGACTTCCTTTCATCGGCCAACCCTGTCATCGGCGGCGGCACAACCGCGACCGTTATCGACGCAGACGGCACTTATATAAACAGCGCCGGGATAATTACGCAAAAGACCGC
>OFRO01000775.1_pt1 | contig 10300 bp, 8 predicted proteins | sample 1543091 | NCBI WGS metagenome assembly OFRO01 (sample SAMN07774217, study PRJEB24372) | wastewater metagenome | isolation source: Exp Tend NO 10WW | collected 2016-02
TTTAACGACGGACCAACTACTACTGGAGATCGATACTGTATGAACGGTATCTGCCTCGACCTGAAACCCTAGTAGAGATGGTTTGCGCTCGGACCGTTTTCTGGTAGATTGAAGCAATGAAATCAGAGTACCAAATACTCCTCTTCTATAAATACGTTCACATCGACAATCCTGAGCAGGTACGCGACTGGTTCCGCGGATTGTGTGAAAAGTTCAAGCTCACAGGGCGACTTATTATTGCGACAGAGGGTATCAACATCACCCTTGAGGGCGTGACAGAACATACAGAAGCGTTCATCAAAGAAATGGAGACCGATCCTCGCTTCTTGAACATCCATATGAAGCGGTCAGCTGGCACCGGAACTGCCTTCCCAAAACTCTCGGTAAAAGTTCGCCCAGAGATTGTCTCAGCACATCTCGGAGTGTGCGATGTCGATCCGAACCAGACAACGGGTATTCATCTCAAACCAGAAGAGCTTCACGAGTGGATTGCAAGCGGTAAAGAGTTTTACATTGTCGATATGCGCAATGCATATGAACACGCAGTGGGACATTTCAAAGGATCAATTTGTCCACCGATGAACAACTTTCGTGATCTTCAAAAAATTACAAAAGGACTTTCGCATCTCAAACACAAGACAGTGGTCACGGTTTGTACTGGTGGCGTGCGCTGTGAGAAGGCAAGTGGGTATCTCATTACGCAAGGCTTCACTGATGTGTACCAGCTCGATGGTGGTATCGTCTCATATATGGAACAGTATCCCAATGAAGACTTTCACGGTAAGCTCTACGTATTCGACGGCCGAGTTATGATGGGATTTTATACAGATGATCCGAAACACGTGATTGTTGGTCGCTGTGAAGTCTGTGGGACACAATCAGAAAATATTGTTGATTGTCGAAGCGGCAGTTGTAATGGGCAATTCATCATTTGTGAAAAATGTGAAAAGGCTCAAATAGCAAAAAGGGGAATGACACATTGTCCAAAGGGGTGCCATACTCGCGTATCTCTACTTAAGAAACTCTTTGGTACACTACAAGTATTGTTCAAGAAATAGTATGGAAATTCCTCAAGGGGCATTGCACCCGCTCACACTCATAACCGAAGAAATACTTGCACTCTTTGAAGCACAAGGATTTTCAGTCGCGCTTGGACCAGAGCTCGAGGATGAGTGGCACAACTTCGACGCACTCAACGTACCCAAGGATCATCCTGCGCGTGATATGCAAGACACGTTTTGGATCAAAGATCGTCCTGGGTTTGTGATGCGTACACATACTTCACCAGTGCAAATCAGGTATATGCAGTCGCATACGCCACCATTTGCGATTGTCGCCCCTGGAAAAGTATTTCGAAATGAGGCAACTGACGCGACCCACGAGATGCAGTTTCATCAGCTCGAAGGTTTAGTTGTCGGGGAGGAGATTACTGTAGCGCACCTCAAGGGAACACTCCTCGGTTTCTTCAAGAAGCTATTTGGAGATGAGACAGAGATTCGTCTTCGTCCAAGCTTCTTTCCATTTGTCGAACCAGGATTTGAGGTTGACGTGAAAGTGGGAGAAAGATGGCTTGAGGTCTGTGGTGCTGGCATGGTGCATCCGAATGTACTTAAGAATGTTGGTTATGATCCAGACAAAGTGACCGGCTTCGCATTCGGTATGGGAATCGATCGACTTGCGAATGTGAAGTTTGGCATTCCTGATGTGCGCCTCGCATATCACGGAGACCTCAGGTTCAATCAGTTTTAATTATGAAAATCTCATATCGCTGGCTACAACGACATATTGAAGAACCACTCCCGTCTCCTGAAATTATTCGTGAGACTATAATCTTTCACGCGTTTGAGGTTGAGTCTATAGATCGGATTGATGACGATGTGGTGTTCGATATCAAAGTGCTGCCTGATCGAGCGCACGATTGTCTCTCACATCGTGGAATCGCACGAGAGCTTGCGGGGTTGCTCAAGCTCACACTCAAGCCGTATGAATTCCCAGCGCTCCCATTTCCACCAAGTGGGCCAGATCTTCCGCTGAAGCTAGAGGTACAGACAGACGTCTGCCGTCGGTATATTGGGGTGGTCATGGAGGGTGTGCGAGTTGAAGCATCTCCATCGTGGTTAACGACACTCCTCACTGCTGTTGGACAAAAAAGTATTAACAACATTGTTGATCTTACCAATTTTATCTTGCTTGATGTCGGTCAACCTGTCCATGTATTTGATCTTGAGTCGATCGATGGGGGAATTGTTGTTCGCAGTGCACATGACGGTGAGAAAATAATCACACTCTCAGACGAAGAAAAGCAGCTCACCGAATCTATGTCAGTGATCGCTGACTATGTTGGCGCACTCGCAATCGCTGGGGTGAAAGGGGGGAAGACTGCAGAAGTGAATGAGAAAACAACCAAAATTTTTCTTGAAATTGCAAACTTCGATCCGGCAATCGTTCGAAAAACTGCGCGCTCGCTCGGGCTTGTTACTGACGCATCGAAGCGCTTCGAAAATGATCTCACCCCCGAACGTGCACTCGGTGCTGCGCAAGCGCTTGTCGCAGAAGTCCAAAAGCTTGCAGGAGGAACAATCGCTGGTGCACATGATTGGTATCCGCACCAAGTAGAAAAACGAACTATCTCATTCACTCTTGCATCCATTGTACGAATACTCGGACCTTCAATTACTGAGGCGCATATCGATGAAGTATTTACCCGATATCACTATGAGTATGTAAAACAAGACGGCACGTATGTACTCACTGTTCCTTCAGAACGACTTGACCTCGTAGGTCCGTATGATATTGCAGAAGAAATCGGGCGCGTTGTTGGATATGAACATATAGTGCCAGCAGAACTTCCCGCTATATATACAGTGGAGCAAAATACTACCTATCAACAAATACGTGCAGTTCGCACGTACCTTCTCGGAGGAGGGTTCCGCGAAGTAATGACCTATACATTTCGCAAAAAGGGTGAGGTATATGTCGCGCGCGGTCCCAAAGATAAGAGCGCACTTCGAACCAATCTCTCTGATGCACTACAAGAAAGTTATGAATTGAATCGACTCAACGCGCCACTGCTTGGGTTGACTGATATCAAGTTGTTTGAAATTGGTACGGTATTTTCTGCAGACAAAGAAGAAATACGTGTTGCAACAATAGATAAGGGAACAGTGCAAGAATTACCACTTGAAACATTTATTACCGAACACGGCGTCCCGGACAACATAGATTTTAGTAGACCGTCATCAGTTTCTGGTAGGTTCGTACCATGGTCAGTGTATCCATTCATCACTCGGGATATTGCAGTGTGGGTTAGTACCACTGAAGATAAAAAAATACTTGAGCAAATTGTCACTGCGTTCGCAGAGAAGTACTGTGCACGCCCTGCGCAATTGTTTGATACATTTGAAAAAGAAGGAAAGACCAGTGTTGCATACCGACTTGTATTTCAAGCGCCCGATAAAACACTGACCGAACAAGAAGTAGAAACATATTTCCAAGAGCTTACGAAGTGTATTATAGAAAAAAAGATATTCAGTATACGGTAAAATCTATTTTTAAACCCCTTGTATGTGATAAAATGAGAAGGTAATGTTTGCGTATTGCGTCAAGCTATTTCGTCAGAACCGCCGAACACTGTTCGCACTTCTATTTGTAGGAGCTTTTTCTCTCACTGTTGTCTACGCCACCCCTCCAGGATCTCCCTATAGCTCTGGTGCAACTCTTGATCCCGCATGTGCGCCAGGGGACACGAACTGTACGGTATCCTTAGGAGATCTATGGACAACGTCTGGTTCTGATATTTATTACGATTCAGGGAATGTTTCTATTGGAACAAACACCGCAACTGCGACATTAACAGTGGTGGCAGGAACAATTACAACAACTATTGCACCTCCTACAAATGTGACCGCAACTGGACAATACCCTGGATCTGGTGGGTATATTGCCGGAGGTTCCACACATCAGTACAGAGTGTACTCATATCGAGACACCCTCTCTGGGAGAATTTATTCTTCTTCTTACGCAACGCTCTCGATTCCATTTCAGGACGATGTTTCTAGAGACCCGTACAGCATTTTAGTTTCCTGGACTGCCGCTACAAATGCTGATGGGTATCGTGTCTTAAAATCTGACGACTACAACGGATTTGCATTTGATGGAGGGTACGATCTTACATCTACTTCATTCGTAGATGATAACTGTGGACTAGTGTGCTTTGATGATACTATGGTTGATACAACCCCAACCTCAGGGAGCATTAGTGCTGACGCCGCTTCTTTTGAAGGGAATGTTTCTGTTAATAATGGAGGGTTGACTATTGATGGATCCCCTGTGGTTTCTGGTTCTGCAACCGCAGCACAAGAACTTGCGTTTTGGGATAGCACAGGATCTATAACTGGTAACACAAAATTCTACGTAAATTCATCTACAGGACTTATAAGTATCGGTCAACAACCGACGATTAGTGCTGCGACTGGGCTACAGATTGGGATAGCATCATCTCTCTTTAGTGAATATGTCAATGGAAGTGGCGCAACACATGCAAACACTGGGCTCGCTTCGAATGCTGCGTGGAATCCAAACGGCAACTGGATTCGTATGACAGACAACAATGCTGCAGGTCTCTTTGAGATTAATCCTAATGGCGACACACACTCGTTGTTTGGATTTTTTGTTGCGGGGGACGCAGGAGCTGCGGCTGGTGCTTCTATTCCATGGAAGTATGCAGCAGGTATTGGTGTTGGAAGAATTGGCCTAATCGGACAGAGTAATACAAATCTTATCGATATTGTAACGCCTGCAACGCCAAATAATTGGACACTGACACTTCCGACTTCTGGTGGAACAAATAATTATGTGTTAACAACCAATGGTTCTGGTGTCTCTTCTTGGTCTCAGGTAGCGCTGACAAGTGCGGTGACCGGGACGCTTCCTGTAGCAAATGGAGGAACAGGATCTGGAACTACCTTTACTACTGGATCTATCGTGTTTGCTGGTGCTTCTGGCGTGTACAGCCAAGACAACACAAACCTCTTTTGGGATGATACATCTAATCGTCTCGGCATCGCCAACGCTTCTCCACAGAAAACCCTCCACGTCGGCTCCTCATCTGTCACCGACGGCACCGCTCTCCTGCGTCTCGAAGATGCAAACAGCACCTGTGACTTCAACGCCAACACCGGTGCTCCGTCCTGTGGCTCCGACCGCACCCTCAAGAAAGACATCACCGACCTAAACACCACCGACCTCCTTACCAAGGTTGCTGCACTCACCCCCGTCGCATACCATTGGAATACACAAGCAGATACTGATCCACTCCAGTACGGATTCATTGCCCAAGACGTTCAAGCACAGTTTCCTGATCTCGTACACGAAGACACCTGGATTGATGGTTCAACAAAACTCTTCCTCAACACTGGAGGACTCATGCCGTATGTGGTGGGAGCGGTGAAGGAGCTCAATATTAAAGTCGCAACACTTCCAATACTTACTGATCAGACATTTGTTGATCGCTTGAAAACTTTCCTCCAAAGTATTGCAGAGGCAGGAGTGGCGATCGTGGATTCAGTTAAAACAAAAAAGGTGCAAACACAAGAACTCTGTGTTGGAGATGATGCTGACCAGGTATGCGTTACAAAGGACCAACTTCGCACCCTCATACAAGGAACGAATTCTCCGATAGATGGGGGAGCTTCTATTCCTGATACAAATCCTACCGATCCGCAGGTATCGGGTGTTAGCTCTGTAGGCAATCAAACTCCTTCAGCTGATCAAGGGAATCAACCTGTTGAGACATTGGTTGATATAAACCCTCCAGTAGATACGCCCGCGCAGTAATTGAACATTGGGTGATTTCAGGTATAATCAACAGGTATGAAATACATATGGGTGATTATCGTACTCGTTCTTGTTGGAGCGGTATTATGGTTTGCAAAGCAAGATACTCAAAAACAAATTAATACTGACGCAACTGATTTTCCTCCTTCTGCGACCACTCTTGCTGGTCCGCAGGAACCACTCCCTATTGATACTCATACACCCAAAACAGCATTACCAAAACATCGACTTATTGTAAAAGATAATATGAAAATAGAAGTTACAACAGAAGGAACGGGAGAAGCGATTATCAACAATCAAACAGCAATTGTGGAGTATGTCGGTAAGTTAACTGACGGTACTATTTTTGACGCGAGCAAAAAGCACGGGCAGCCGTTTGGATTTATCCTTGGTACAGGACAAGTAATTAAGGGATGGGATGAGGGTGTACTCGGAATGAAGGTGGGCGAGACACGCATCCTTACAATCCCTTCTGATCTTGCGTATGGACCCGCTGGAATTCCTGGGGTGATTCCTCCAAACGCGACACTTATCTTTGAGGTAACACTTGTTGCGATTAAATAATGAATATGATTGAAAGTACAGGTATAAAATTGCGCGCTTTTGCTACGAGGATTCAAACGTGGTGGGCTGGCCAATCAACGAAAAAAAAGATTGGTATTATTGCTGTCATTGTGGTTGTATTGTTCGCACTCTTGCGTCACGGAACAACAAACACAGGAGCAATTATTGAAACAGTAAAACGACAAAATCTTGAGCGTACTGTCGCGGCAAGTGGAACAGTGGTGAGTTCCACTGATCTTTCACTTGGCTTTGAACAGAGTAAGATGGTTTCGGATATTAGAGTGTTTGTAGGCGATAAGGTGAAAAAAGGCCAAATACTCGCAACACTTTCAAACGGTACCGAACAAGCATCAGTAACTTCTGCAAGAGGAGCACTTCTTGCCGCTCGTGCTCGATACAATAAAGTATTGGAAGGATCTTCAAACGAAGAAATTGCACTTGCAAAAGTCCAAGTTGAAAATGCCCGGAGAAAACTACTGAGTGATGGGCTTGTCGCAAAACCAGAAAGTGCTGATTATAGCGATACTACACCTATTATTTCCGGAACATATATTGGTTCTGAGGGGCAGTATCGGATTGAGCTTAATGTGCTCGGTCAGAATGAGCTTGAATATAGTGGTATTGAGCGAGGTGTTACAAAAGCAAGTGATACTACTCTCGAGCCTTTGGGTACAAAAGGATTATTTATTCAATTCCCGAGTGGTTCTCGCACGAGTTTCACCCAAGGGAGTGTCTGGACCATCGCTATTCCAAATACTGAGACAACAACTTACACAGCAAACAAGGCAGACCTTGCAGAAAAAGAAGCAACACTTGCGATTAAGCAAGCAAGCGCACGGCAACCAGATGTCGATGCAGCGCTTGCAGATATTGTGACTGCACAAGCAGCCCTTGATAGTGCGATTGCAAATTATGAAAAGACAATTCTCCGTGCACCAGCAGACGGTACGGTGACAGTCATTGATACAAAGGTGGGAGAAATTTCTCAGGTAGGAAAGTCCGTAATATCACTCCAAGATATTTCAAATCTTTATCTTGAAGCGAATGTGAATGAAAGTAGTATCAAAAATATTACTGTCGGACAACCGGTCACTGTCACATTTGATGCGTTTGGGACAGACACCTACCACGCGACAGTTTCATCTATTGATCCTGCTGCCACGATTACTGATAACGTTGTTAATTACAAAATCAAAGCACTTCTTGCTGATACGATGAATATTCGTCCTGGGATGACTGCAAACATGACAATCCTTACCGCGGAGGCGCCAAATGTGCTCGTCATCCCTGATCGAGTTATAACTACGAAGGATGGTAAAAGCACTGTCGATCGACTCACTGCAGATACGAGCGATAAGGCTACTCCAGTAGAGATTACTACCGGACTAAAAGGTGATGGAGGATTGGTCGAAGTACAATCAGGGCTTGTAGAGGGCGATCGTCTCGTGTGGACGCCACCTACTTCCAGTAAATAGTACATGCCAAAGAAAAAGACTGCCTGGAATAACCTGCGTATTGATGCTATTGTTGGTCTTTTTCTTGCGAAGCGTGATTTAAAACGCGCAAATCCATGGACCACAATTTTGATTGTGTTTGTGATGCTCCTCACATTTCTCAATCTCGTTGTTGTCAGCGGTATTCTTGTTGGGCTTATTGAAGGGTCGGTGAGTGCAGATCGACAATATTCATCGGGAGATATTCTTGTTTCTCCATTTCTCAACAAGGCGTATATTGAACACACCCCTGAAGCAGTTGCGATCGCAAAAACAGTTCCCGGGTTTGAGTCGCTTGCAGTGCGGTATACAGGAAGCGCACGAGTTGAGTCAAATTATCGTACAACTATTAAGGCGGGTGAAATTCGCGATGGTGCCGGCGCATCATTATTGGGTATCGACCCAGATAATGAAGAGGCATTTTCTGGTATTCAAAAATTTGTTATTGAAGGATCATTTTTAAGCCATGATGACGCTGATAGCGTTGTCTTGGGTAAGAACTTGCTCTATAAATATACACCGATTGAAGCCCCCGGGTTTCAGACACTCAAAGACGTGTCTATTGGTTCGCGTATTAAAATTACTATTGGCGCTATTGAAAAAGAGTACTTCGTTAAAGGAATTATTGCGAGTAAGGTAGACACGTTTGATCAATCCGTAGTGATGCTTGATAGTGAAGCGCGAAAACTTATTGGAAGAAGTGATTACAATGCAAACCAAATCGCAATCAAACTCGTCCCTGGAACCGATCCTGTTGCCGTAAAACAAATGCTTGTGCAAAGTGGATTAGGAGACGATGGACGTGTACAGACACACGACGAAGCATTGCCGAAGTTTCTCAAAGACATTCAAGCAACGTTTGCTATTTTAGGGAATGCGATTAGTTCTATTGGGTTGATCGTTGCGGCAATTACTATTTTTATTGTGATTTTTGTGAACGCAATCACTCGCCGTCGATACATCGGTATCTTGAAAGGAATTGGGATTGCACCGCGCGCGATTGCAATATCGTATATGGTGCAGTCAATTTTTTACGCACTCGCAGGTTCTCTTATTGGAAGTATTATCGTGTTTGCCGTTTTGAAACCACTGTTTGTTGCGCATCCGATTAATTTTCCGTTTTCAGATGGCATTCTTGTTGCAACAATCTTCGGAACATTTCTCCGCATGGCGATATTGATACTCGCAACAATTGTTGCTGGGTATATTCCAGCACGCATTGTTATTAAACAAAATACATTAAGTGCAATATTAGGAAGATAATATGATTACAGTAACAGGTCTATCAAAAATATTTCAAAGTGGCGATGCGGAGATTCGAGCTGTTGATAATCTTTCGTTTCAGATTCCTGAAGGACAGTTTGTTGCGATTACTGGGCGTTCTGGGTCAGGGAAGTCGACACTTCTGTATCAACTGGGACTTCTCGATCGACCGACGCACGGCACTATTGTGGTTGATGGGGTAGAGGTCACCGCGCTTTCAGATAACGACCAGACATTGATGCGACTTCACACACTCGGGTATATTTTCCAAGATTATGCAATTTTACCAAGCCTGACTGCACTCGAAAATGTCATGGTACCACTATTGATGCAAGGGGTTGACCAGGAGATTGCAGAACAAAAAGCTACACTCGCACTTACTCGAGTCGGACTCGCAGATCGCATGCATAATCTTCCGGCTGCACTTTCTGGTGGGCAACAGCAACGCGTCTCTATTGCGCGTGCGATCGCACATAACCCAAAGATTGTATTTGCTGACGAACCAACTGCGAACCTCGATTCAGAGACATCACGTACAGTTCTTGAGGTGTTCATCGAACTCAACAAGGAGGGGCAGACCATTGTAATGGTAACGCATGAGCCAGAGTACGCAGCACTCACTGATCGCATTATTCTTCTTGCAGATGGCAAAATAATTAGTGACGAATTGAACAAAAAGTGACCCTTCAAAAATGCTATACTAGAGCGTATGAATACATTTATTGAAGAAAACAAAGGAATTATCAAGCTGGTCGTACTATTCGCCGCAATATTTTTGCTTGTGGTAACTCTTGGTAAACTCAAGAGCTATCGCTATATTGGTGCAGGGATGCCGGCGACGAATACAATTAGTGTCTCAGGGCAGGGTAAGGTAGAGAAAGCCCCTGATACTGCAAAAGTATCATTTACTATTCGTGTTGAGCAGAAGACACTCAAAGCAGCACAAGATCAGGTGAGTGCAAAGGTTGATACCGTGAAGAAAGATTTGATTGCAGCTGGTGTTGAAGAGAAGTACATCAAGACTGATTCGTACGCTTCATACCCACAGTATGATTACCCACAGGTTACGTGTATGGCAATTGGTTGCCCAAAGCCAGGAACTCCAACACTTCGCGGATATGAAGTAAGCCACGCAATTACTGTCA
>OFRO01000777.1_pt1 | contig 10275 bp, 16 predicted proteins | sample 1543091 | NCBI WGS metagenome assembly OFRO01 (sample SAMN07774217, study PRJEB24372) | wastewater metagenome | isolation source: Exp Tend NO 10WW | collected 2016-02
TGGCGGCCGAGGCCGACTCCACCAGGATGGGCCGCTGGTTGGTGTCGCGCACCATCCGAAGCTCGTCCTTGAACGCCGGGTGGGCGATGACCAGGAGCTTGCTCGGGTCGAACCAGCCGCCGGTCTCCACCTTCTTGAGCACCTTGCTCAGGTTGGCGTAGGTCACGGCCGAGCGGGTCACGGCGTCCACCGAGCCGTTGTTGGTCAGCGTGACGGCGGCGCCGCCCTCGGTGGCCGACACGGTGAACGTGGTGGTGCTCGGGACGGTGATCACGAAGTACGGCGTGCCCGCGGTGGCCCCGGTGGTGGTCGTGAAGGTGCCGAACACCACGCGGTCACCGACGGCCAGGCCGTGCGGGGTGACGACGGTGAACACGCCGGTGGAGGCCACGATGGTGGCCGCACCGAGCGCGGCGCCGGCCGTCACGATGTTGGCGTTGGCGGTGTAGGACACGCCCGAGTCGGTCTGGGACAGCGCCCGGTAGACCGAGGTGAACGGGACCGTGGTGCCGTTGCCGGCCGCGCTCACGCCCAGGCAGGCGTTGTCCAGGAACGGCGCGTAGGCGTTGCCCCACTCGGCCTGCTTGGTGGCGACGGTGGAGGCCAGCGAGTCGTCGATGTCCTCTTCCGCGATGCGGAAGGCCGACCCGATCTTGCGCGCGGTCAGCACGATGTCGTCGTTGGTGGAGCTGTCCTCGCCGTAGGTGCCGCCCTTGGCGACCACTGCGACGGTGGCCGCACCGGAACGGGGGGCGCTCTTGGTGGTCGAGCCCATCGGGATGCGCGTGGCGTACCCCTCGATGGCCGACATCTGGTTGACCTGCTGGACGACGGCGGAGTCGTACTCCTCCGGAATCCAGGCCTCGAACGTGGTACGTGCCATGGTGGCGTCTCCTGGTGAGGTGATCGGGGTGGGCTTGCTACTCCCCACCCGGGCCGATCCCTACTGCCAGCTCACTCAGGCCATCCGGCCTGATCGGATCATAGCGCTGCGGTGCCCGCGGATCGATCACCCGTTGGTGGCGCGCCGTTGGACCTCGGCCCGCTGGCGTATCGCGCCCCGGGCGTAGACGAACGCGTAGGCCACCGCGGTGACGATGAACCCGTACTGATCGGTAGCGACCGCATAGGCGATCCATAGCACCTGAGCACCGACGCCGATCATCCATCCTGCTGGGCGCCCAGATCCGGCCAGCCAGAGCCCCGCGATGCCGACCGCGGCGAGCACCCAGGACCACATCACGGCTGGAGCACCTGCTGAGCGATCCGCTCGGCGCTGGACAGCTTGCGGCCACCCGGCGCGGCGGCGCGCTCGGCGGCATCCACCCGCGGCGGCTTGGCGGCCGGCGCGGCGAACAGCGCCGGGAAGTCTTTCTTGATCTCCCGGATCTGCTGGTCCAGTCCGGTCACGTCACCGTCGGCGCTGATCTCGCAGTCGCCCAGGTCGATCATGGCCAGCACGCGCGGGGAGGGGTTGCCCTGGTAGCCCGCGTCCCGGAGCGCGACTCGCGCGGCGGCCTTCACCGCGGGCGCCTTGTACTGGGCGGACAGCTCGGCCTCCAGCGCGGAGCGGATGGCCTTCTCGTCCTTCGGGCCGGGTGCGGCGGCCTTGGCGGCCTCGATCTCGCGGAGCTGTTCCTTGCGCGCTTTCGCCTGGGCAGACGCCACGGCCAGCGCCCGGGTGGTGCGCTCCCACTCGTCCGCGCTCGGCGGCTCGTACGGCGCGGGCTTGTCGGCCTCGACCTCGGGCGCGTCGTCCTTCTCCACGGCGATCTCGCTCACCTGAGCAACCTCCAGCATTGGGCCAACCGGCTAGTGGTCACCCACGATATCAGCTAGGGGTTGCTCCCGGTCGGCACCGTGCGCTGAACGAACCCGCCGCGCCCCACGGCCAGCTCGGCCTCCCGGAGCACACTCTTGGGCAGGCGCCCGCCCGCGTCCAGCAGCCGCTCGGTGGCGCGCAGCGCAGCGGCGTTGGACTCCCCGCCCGCCTCGGTCCAGCCCTTGGCCACCGAGCGCCGCGCCTCCCGCTCCAGCGCCGCCGTCATCTCGGCTGCTGCTGCCGAGCCGGGCTCGATCGGCACCTGCTGGCATCGGCAGTTGGGATGGAGCGGCGGGGCCAGCACCGGGTCGGGCGCCTTGCCGTCGCCGTAGTAGGTGCCCGCGGTGAACGCGCCCGCCTTGGCCACCCGGCCGGCGAACGCCTGGCACCGGTAGCAGGCGTCGCGCTCGGGCACCCAGAGCCGGCCGAGGTCGTGCGTCGCGGCGAGCGCCGTGCCGCCGCGGTGGGCCGAGCCGTGAGTGAACGTGACCACCAGTCGTTGCACGATCGAGACGATGGTGTGGCTCTTGCTGAACGAGCGGGCCAGGTGCGGCCAGGTAGGCGTCCAGGCGTGGCCGGAGCCCAGGGCCACCAGCGCGCGCCCCTTCATGGTCGTGGCCAGGGTGAGCGACTCCGCCACCTGCGCCCGCTCCAACGGCGTCGGCCGAGGTCGTCGCTCGGCGCTGGAGCGCACGTCGGCAATCTCAGCGGCCTGGGCCACGCCGAGAGCGAACGCCGGGCCGAGCATGGCCAGCACGGCCGGGCCGATTGACTCCAGACCCAGCGCGTCAACGCCGTCGCGAAGGTAGGCGGCGATGGCCTTGAGCGTGGCAACGTCAGCGGTGGCGTCGGCCTCCAGCGAGCCGAAAGCGCGCACCCACCGGGCGCCCGCGCCGCGCAGCAGGATCTGTAGCTGCGCCTCGAGCAGCCCGGCCGTGGCCTGGACGTTAGCGTCCTCGAGCGCGGCGAGCGCGTCTGCGTGCTCGCCGCGCGTCAGGGACAGGATCTGCTCCGGCGTCCTACCCATGGCGATACCTGCGTGCCTCCAGCGCGACCATGCCGAAAAGGTGCGCTGCGAGCAACGTGAGGCCCCAGAGTGTCACGGCCAGGTCGACCGGTGTCAGCGTCATCGGAGCACCGCCACGGTCGCGGCATACAGAGCCCAGCAGAACGCTGCCCCGGCCGTGCCGAACAGGATGATCAGGGTGAGTAGCGCCAGGAGGATGCTTCCGCCCGGGTCGCCGTTGCTCTCTCGGTTCTGGCCGGGGTCGCCCCAGTGCTGGCACCCGTCGGCTCGCATCCGCTGTGTCATGCCACTAGGTTACCACTAGGGCATAGCATCGGCAAGCACTTCCGGGCCGGGCGGCGCAGCCTCGATCACGGGGGCGGCCGGTACCTGGACGGCCTGCGGTTCCTCGCCCAGCAGGGCGGCAACCGCGCGCTGGACCTGATCGACGCTCACCACGCCGAAGCCCACCGCGGTGCCCAGGCTCTGTGTGGCCGCGCCCAGTTCCTTGAGCGCCAGGATGCGGCGCATCAGGTCCTCGTCCTCGCTCTCGGTCAGCCACTCGTCCACCTGCTCGGTGGTGTAGCCCGCCTCGAGCAGCGCCTGGCGGGTCGGCACGCCCGCGTCGATCTTCTCGCCCACCGTCTGCCAGGCCTCGAGCCCGTCCGGCGTCTCGTTCGGCACCCAACGGACGTCGACGCTCACGTCGCCCAGGCCCATGATCTTGAGCGCCTGCGCCATGGCCCGTTTGAGCGGGGAGGCGAAGGCGACCTTGAGCGCGCCCACCGCTTTGTTCAGCCCCTCGTTGGCGACCCGGCGCGACTCCCCGGACGGCTGATCCCCGGACGGGTCGAAGTGGTGCAGGGGCACGTCGGTGGTCACCGCCATCAGGCGGACGTACAGGCTGATCGGGTCGGTGAACAGCGACGGGTCGGGCGGGTCGAACTGGCCGACCGTCTTGACGCCTTCCATGTACCAGAGCTGATCCGGCCCGGCCTTGAGCTTGCTGATCTTCTCGGCGTTGGAGTCGGCCGCCTCGGCTGCCGCGTCGTCGGCGCCGAAGTCGATCCCGGCGTCGTCGTCGCTGTCCACCGCGGCCTCGGCCAGCGCATACCGCTGGGGGCCGCTCTGGTAGTCCACGGATGCGGCGTGCGAGGTGATCAGCTTGGTGACCAGATCCTGGGCGCCCCAGGCGTCCATGTGGACCGGGCGCCCGTGCGGCCGGTCGGTGCGCAGGTGGTAGACCGGCACCTCGTCCACGCCGTCCGGGTGCGGCAGGGGCCAGGCCTCCTGGCCGCCGTCCTCGTCCTCGCCCTGGTAGGGCACCCAGTCGCCCTCTTCGCCGCCGTCCTTGCCGGCGAGGGTGATCCACTTCTCGGTGCGGTCGGCGTACAGCAGGTTCACCCGGACGGCCTTGCCGTGGCGCATCCGGAACACCGCGCACACCTTGCGGCGCGGGTTGTCCTCGGCGTACAGCACCACGGTGGTCAGCGGCGTCCGTACCCAGATGTCGGCCGTGCCGGGCTCGTCCCCGGGCCACACGGCCAGGTAGGCGTCACCGAAGCTGCACGCCTTGCGGATGGCGTTGGGCAGCTCCACGTCCAGCTCGTTGCGCTCCCACAACGCCTCGATCGCGGCGGTGGCGGGCTCGTTGCCCGGCACGGTGATGCTGGCCACCTCTAGCCGGGAGGCGAACACCTTGACCGGCACCCGGGCCAGGTTGATCTTGAAGCTGACATCGTTGGCTGCCATCGCCCGGCGCATCCGGGCCGAGGCGAACACCTCCGGCCGGGTGCCCTCCGCGTACTGCTCCGCCTTCTTGAACCCTTCGGCGTGCTCGTCCAGCTCGTGAACACCCCGGAGAAGATCAGCGATCGGCATGTGCGCAGCCTAGCGCGCCTAGTGGCTCGGCTCGGGGATCACTCGCTGGCCCAGTCTCCGCGCTCTCCGCAACTGTGACAGCCCCAGGTTCCGTCGGACCGGAAGTCCTCGATCTGCTTGCCGCACCCAGGGCAGACGAGCGCCTCCGGCTGAGCGGGAGCGGACTGGAGCGAGTCCGCAACCTTGAGCGCCTCGCTCACTGGTCCTCGCCGTCCGGGCGGCCCACCCACGCCTCGATCGTCACGCCGTCGACCTCCACCAGCGCCGGCTCGAACACCGGGTCCAGACCGCTGTCCTCGGGACCGGTGCTCACTTGCAGCGGTCCCCACAGTCGAAGTCCCCCGGGTCGGAGGACATGCCGGGGCGCTCGCCGGCCTCCACGACGGTGAAGGCCTCCGGGCACGAGCCCGACCCGTCGGGGCCGGAGCCGTTGCACGGGACGCCGCTCCAGGTGTTTGTGCTCATGGCATCACACTAGCTCAGACTCGGCGGGTGCATCGACAACGACACAGTCCCTGATCCGTACCCGATCCGCGGCGCCGTCGGACTGGACCACCCAGACGGCGGCCAGCGGCGCAGGGCTCCACACTTGGCCGCTGCGCGTTTCGTGCTCGAGGGTCATGCCGCGCAGGTAGCTCGAGTCCGCCAGCGGCGAGAACCCAAAGCTGATCCGGTACTCCACCCACATCCCGGCCTTGACCTTGGCGGTGGACGACTTGAGCTTCTGCATATACGGCATGGCCCCTATCCTAGTGGCTAACCACTAGATGAGTCAAGAGGCGTAGTCAGTCGATGCCACCCGGACGACACGCCGCTGCGGCACGCCCAGCATCTTGAGGATTGGCGTGCCCACGGCGTCCACCAAGTCGTCGTGGGCCGCGCGGGGGAAGGCCACCATCTGTTCCTCCAGCGCATTCAGCCGCTCCGCGTGCCACACCCGCCCGCGCTGGTAGTGCGCCAGCGCCCAGGCCGCCCGGGTCTCTTTCTTGGCCGACTGGTGCACAGTGTGGATCTTGACCGGGAGGCCGTGCAGGATCTGCCGCCAGAGGTCGCCGCCCTGGTTGGTCTCGATCAGCACCATGGTGATCTCGGGCCAGGTGTCCAGCAGCTCGAGCACCCGAGTGCGCAGCGCGTCACCGGTCAGCGCCGCCGCCTCCGCGGCGTACACCACCGCCTGCTTGACGGCCGGCGCGTAGCCCACGATGGCCAGGCCGGTCGGATCGGAGGCCTTGCCGGTGGTCACGGCCGGGTCGATGCTCAGCACCACCGCCGAGATCGGGCCGTCCGGCTCGCCGTACTTGAAATCGGACTCGGACCAATAGTCCCCATCGGCGCCCATCGGGTCGTTGAGGTAGTTTTTCTTGTACGTCCGGGTATGTCTGATCGACTCCAGGTAGCTCAAGGGCCACTTCTCCGGCCACACGCTCTCGCCGGCCTCGGTGATCGGCGCGTAGTAGTGCGCCCGGAACCCTTCCTCCGCGATCCACGCCGGCAGGTCCGGCTCACCCCGGGCGGCCTTCACGAGCTGGTGCACGATCGAGCCGGGCATCGTGACGGTGCCGACCAGGACGACTCGGGCGTAGACGGACAAGGGGAGCACGGCGTCCCGGATCGTGCCGAGCCGCTTGAGCGCCTGGGCCGCGGAGTAGGACGACTCGTCCGGCTCCACGTCGTCCAGGATGATCAGGTCCGGCCGCTTGTCCCCGACCTTGAGGCCGAGGTTGGAGGAGTCGATGCCGCGGGCGGCGAACACGAACCCGGCCGCCGTGATCAGCATCGCCCGGTTGTCCGCCACCGTGGAGCCGCGCGGTCGGCTCAGCGCCCGGCACAGCTCGGGGTAGTCCGCGCGCAGCAGCTCGTTGGTGTCGAGCTCGTGCTTGAACGTGCTCAGGTGCGTCTCAGCCTGAGCGGCGCTGTCCGACATGGCCGCCACGAACGAGGAGTGGCCGTGCGCCGCCGCCCACATCGGCAGGGCCAGGAACCACCATGTGCTCTTGCCCATGCTGCGCGGCGCGATGTAGGCGTCACGCTGTTCGGCCGGCGCGCTGGGCCGGGTCGTCCAGCGCTGCGCCTGGCGGCACCAGTCGAGGTGCACCTGAGACAGCGTGATCTGCCCGCCGGTGTCCGGGCTCTTGAGGTGGCGGGTCAGGTACAGCAGGGCGAACAACAGCGGCTCGTCCTGCGTGAGCGCCCGCCTACCCTCGCTGGTGTGGAGCAACGGCTCCAGCTCGGGCGGGACGACGCGGGCCAGGTAGGCCTCTAGGAGCGCCATGGATGTACCGCTAGGCGCAGTGGCGGCAGCACGCCACCTGTCCACATTCCATGCACGCACCGCCGTGGCCATCGACGTGCGGCCGGTCGCGCAGCGCAGCCCGGGCGACCTCGGCATCCGAGCCGTAGCAGACGCGATCCCCCTTCAGCCTGGTGTGCGCCTGCGCCTGCCCACCGATACGCATGGGCACGTCCTTGCCACATGCAGGGCAGATGCCGCGTGGACGATGCGTCACTCTCCAGCCTGCCGCGCCTGTTGGACCAGCGCCATCAGATCGGCCGGCACGGTGGTCACGGTCTGCTCCACCTGCTCCGGCTCGTCATAGCCCATCATCTTGGCGGCGCGTTCCTCCAGCCGCGACCAGGCGCCGAGCGCAGACGCCCGGTGCTTGGCCTCGTCGGCCATCAGCTCGTCCGCGATGGCCTGGCGCTTGCGGATCTCCACCAGGCGCGCCTCCCGGGCCTTGCGCCGCTCGGCTGCCGCCGTCCCGTACATGGCCATCAGGCACTCACCTCCGAATGATCAGCGCTGGTCAGCAGGCGCTTACCCTGAGAGATCGTCATCAGCGTCCCGCGACCGTCGATCGTGTAGCCGCACTCGTCCGCCTTGCCGTTGAGCCACTGCGCCCGCACCCACACTCGGGCATCCCCCGCGCCGCGGGTACAGCTCACCAGGATCGAGTCGACGATCTTGAACGTATCTCCGCGGGCGCTCGAGCTCGGGCCGCGGGCGTAGGTGATCTCGGTCTCCCAGCCCGCGCGCTGCGCGGCGGCTGCGAACGACCGGGCGGCGCGCGGGACGCGCTCGTCCTCGGTGGCGACCACCATGGCCCGAACCTCGGGCTCGGGAAGCGGCTCCGGCCGGGGCGGCGGCTGATGGAATGCCGCCAGCTCGGCCCGGCGCCGCTGGCGCCACCTCGGCATGGCGGCCGCTACCAGATCAGCGGGCACCCCCGCGGTCGGGCTCTCGATCTGCGTGACCACCCGGTCTACCTCCCGTTTCGCGTTCTGCTGTGCATACTCACTATAGGGCTAGTGGTGGCGGAACAACTTCTCAACGCGCCTGGAATCCTTGCGATCCATCGAACCCGCGACGTCGGCGCTCCACACGCACGTCCAGTCTGGCGGCGCCGTCTCCTCGCTGACGAACACGAGCGCACCTAGAGCCGTCCACTCGCGCATGACCTGCCAAAAAGTCTCGTGGCAAAAAGCCCCGGTGGCGGCGTAACCGAGAGTCCCGAAGTATGGGGGGTCGGCGTAAACCACGACATCGCCAGCTCCCGCCATCACGTCGCCCGATAAGTCGCGGTAATCACAACAACGCGCAGTGACGCGCGTACCAGAAAGCCTCTTCTGGTCTCGAGCGAGCACCCTTACCGACTGCTCGGCCGCGGTGAGCGCGCCGCCGTTGCGGTGCGCCTGCGCAGGCGAGTTACGTCCGTACCCGCCAAACCACTTACCACCGAAGGTGCATCCGAAACCGGCGAATCCGCGCAGCGCAGACGGGGCCTGGTCCCGCAAAGACTCATACTCGCGCTCGCAGATCGGGTGCGGGAGCCAACCGCCGAGTACGGCCTGCCATAGCAAGATCAGGTCTGGGGACAGATCGCAGAGCAGCATCTGGCCAAAGTCTCCGGCCAGTCTGGTCTCGACCGCGGCGCCGCCGACGAACGGTGATATCAGCACGCCGCGCCTTCCGCGCTCAGCCCGGATGACCTCCGCAATGCGCCTGGCCGATCTTGACTTCCCACCCGAGTACTTCACGCCGTCCTCCCCTTGCGCGCCCTGGTGGGCCGAGCTGCCAAGGACAGCGCCTCCCGCACGGCCTTGATCGCCGGACAGCGCGCGCCGGCCGGGCAGGCGCAGAACCACCCTTCCCCCGACAGCCAGGCCACGTCGTGCGACCCCGCGGCCTTACGGGCGCTGGCCCGGGCGAAGGTGACCACCCAGTTGTCCGGCGCCGTGTAGGGCTCTCCACCGGCCCCGACGACCGTGACCGGGATCTGGCACCGGTGCGCCTCCCGTTCGACCGCCAGGCGGGCGCTGGCGGCCAGCCGGGCGGCATCCTCCGCGGTGTCCCAGGCGTACGGGATCTTTTTACACCGGAACAGCATGCCGAGCCGCTGGCAGACCTCCGGGCTGGAGGACACCAGGATCTCTTCCCCCACCACCCGGATCACGATCTCGGCGTACCAGGGATCGGTCACAGGTTGCACCCCTCCAGGCATGGCCGGTCCGTCGGGCGCTGACCCCAAACGCAGCGGCTCGCCGGCACGCCGGCCGCCAGCGCTCGCGCCGCCAGGTCGTCAATCTGGTGCACCACCTCGGCCGCCGGTGGGTAGGCGCGCAGCTTGTCCAGCTCGCCCGGCTGCGCGAACGCACCGCACAGGCACTCGCCGGACATGTCGATCTCATCCGAGATCGGATTGCGCGGGATGTCGGGGAACCGGCGGCGGTAGGCGGCCAGGTCCCCGTTGGTCCAGCCGCGGAGCGGGCTCACCCACACCACGGATTTCTTGCGTTCCATGAGCGGGATCTTGCGCGCCTCCCGCCGGGCAGACTCGGTGAAGCGTCGGCCGCCGACGAACAGCACTCGCTGCTGGTAAGGGTTGGGCACCAACTCTCGATTCATGACCTCGAACGGGCTGCCCTTGATCCTGGCGTAGATGTACCCATGCCGACCCGGGCCTGGGAATCCGTTCGCCAGCACGTAGTCCTCGTAGGTCCGGCCCGGCGCCGGCTTGCGCTCCAGCAGTGGGACGCCCCACCAGGCGGCCAGGTCGCGCACGTACTGCCGGGTGGCCTCGATCCCGATGCCTGTGTTGGCGTGACCGTAGAAGTCCGTCCGCTCCCGCATCAGGTGGGCGAGCACCTGCGAGTCTTTGCCGCCGGACACCATGGTCACAATGGCGGCCAGCCGCCGGTTGCGGTTGCGCCCGTCCCGGTGCTCGGTGATGTGCTTCCGAATGGCCATGTCGATGATCGGCTGTACCGAGGCAATCTTTCGATCAAGGCTGGCCTCCCGCTCCGCGAAGGTCAGTAGCCGGCTCACCGCTCGCTCGCCTTCACGGCCGCCCAGTACAGCACGGCGCAGGCCGAACACTCCCTCCTGGCATGCTCGGCCCAGTGCTCGGGGCACCACTGGCCCTCGCAGGCGCCTCGCTCGGCCACCGGCTCCCCGCACTCCGGGACGACACACACGCTCTCGGTGGTGAGCGCCACGGCCAGGTTGAGCGCGGCCAGGTAGCTCGACACGCGGGCGATGGTGCCGCCCAGCGCGGTGGCCACCAGCCAC
>OFRO01000778.1_pt1 | contig 10266 bp, 11 predicted proteins | sample 1543091 | NCBI WGS metagenome assembly OFRO01 (sample SAMN07774217, study PRJEB24372) | wastewater metagenome | isolation source: Exp Tend NO 10WW | collected 2016-02
CGCGCGCCTGCAAGTAATCGTTGAGGTCTTTGCCTTCCGGGGCCGCCACCACCTTCACCACCTTCGATTGCCCGCGGAACCACCAGATGGCCTTGTCGAAGGCCTTGCGGGCGGCGGCGTTGTCGGCGTCGTTGTCGCGGATCAACACCACGGTCTTGACGAATTCCGGCAGGCGCACATGCGCCATGTTGGCGAGCGACACGCTCGAGGCCACGCGCCGTTCCGGCCACGCGCACGCATAGGTGAGCGCGTTCTCGATGCCCTCGGCGATGCAGATCTTGTCGAAGGCCTCGCTATCCCACCGGCCGCTCGCCATGCGGTCGTGCACGGCCGAAAGGATCGGGCCCGGTTTGATCCAGCCGGTCTTACGCTCGATCATCTGGCCGTTGCTTAACCGGATGAGGCCGCCCTGCGGCGAGGCCTTGGTCAGCTTGGCGTCGATCTTCTTGTCAGTCTCGGTCTGTAGCGCGTTGGCGACCGGGGGCACGGCTTGGCGGCCGTCGATCATCCGCTGGTACATGGCGACTTGCTCGGAACCCGAGGCGGTATTCCACGGGTTCACGAAGGACTCGTTCGCCCAGAGCGTCAAGCCCCCGCAGGTCTGCCGGTGGGTCTCCATGAGCCGGATGGTGCGGGCGTTGTTGCCGTCCGGGACGTGCTTGTACCCGCTGAACTTTGTGGCGTCGGCAGTGATGCGCCCACACGGGTTGTACGAGGTGAAGATCGCGGCCCGGCTCTGCGCCCATGTCGCCATGCCGTGCTGCCACCCAGCCAGAAACAGGGCATCATCAGCGGCCTCAGTCCACCGCTCACCAGAGGGTTGGTCGGTGATCGCCGACTTGATGTTGTCCTGGATCGACCACTGCTTGAGACAAGGCTCCATGTAGTGCGTCGAGGCCCAGCCATAGTCGACCTCTTTGATGATCGTCTTGCTGCCGAATGTGGTGTGCAGGCGCGCGTAGAACTCCCCGATGCGCGTGGCGTAGGGGGCCAGCCACCAGCGCACCATGCCGCCGGAATAGGGTCGCCCGGCGTACCCCAGGTACTCGAACGAGTTCGGCGCCCCCGAGGGCGCCGGGGCGCCCGTGGTGCCGGCGGGGAAGTTGGCCTGTCCGTCGTTGAACCACCAGCGCATGGTGCCGGCCTCGGCGCGAACCCAATCGGGCGCGTACAGGCCCACGCGCGGGCGAAGGTGCACGTTGAGTGGCTTGCCGGTGACGCCCGTGTTGTTGGCGCACCAGTCCAGCCACGTGTTCAGCTGCGCGACCGCGGATGCGTCGAACGAGGTCGCCGAGGACGGCTGAATCCAGGACCACTCGAAGTCGATCACGACACCAGTGATGACCTGCCGGAGTCCACCTTGGGCGGCGTCGATGTTGCGCGCAGTCGGCCCCCAGCAGAACCCGCGTGGCAGGGTCGTCGGCGACGGTGGCGGTGAGACAGTGCCGCCAGCGTTGGGCGCGCCACCCTTGAGCCGGACGCGGATATGCCCCGGCATCAGGGCGCGACCTCGAGCGGCAGGTCCAGCGTGAGGTAGGAGGGGCCGTGGCTGCCGACTCCGCGCTTGATGGGCAGCGCCCACGAGATCCAGGTGGCCGCGGACAGTGACGGGGTGCCGCCCGTCAGCCCGTAGGTGACCTGCGCGGGGGAGACGTTCGCGGCAAGGTCGGTGAGCGAGGTCTGGACGCCCGCGCCGTAGTCGCCGGTGCCGGTGCCGCGGTTGGTGACGGCCTTCCCGGCGTCCACGAGGTCACCGGGGCCGCCGGTGACGGTGAGGGTGTACCCGTCCTCGCCGTTCTTGAGCCGGTACGCGGCACCCAGAAGCACGGCATCCGCGGCGTAGGTTTGCGTCGTCGTCGGGGAGGTGACCGTGGTCCCGGAGTTCTCGGCGAGCGTCGGCGTCCAGTACACGGTGCCGGGGTCGGAGAGCGACGCCCCCGTGACGACGGTCGCCGTGATGATGGGTGAGACGGCCGAGGAGAACGTGACCGCCGTCGATAGGCCGCTGGACCACTCGGCCTTGTAGATGAGCACCTGCAGGTAGGTGCCCGGCGACCCGGACGCGAGGGCGGCCTTGGAGTCCACGAGCGTCCACCCGGCGGGCATCGTGGCCGTGACTTGGACTGGCCCGGCAGCCTGGTTGAGGCAGGCGATTGACACGATCACCACATCACCCACCGACCCGGACGGCTTGGTGAACGTGTGGTTGAGGTTGGCTGTCGTCGCCCCGGCGCCGTACACCGTGGTCGCGCCGAACGCCGCCTGCGTGCCCGACCCGGACGCGGGCGGCGGCACCGACACGATCCGGCCCCTCAGCAGCGTCCCCGCGGCGAGGGACTGCACGGTGGGCGCGGACCCGAGCGCACTGGTCCCGTTCGGCGGGATCGTGGGCTTGGACGCGCCGTACAGGGATGACCACGTGGCACCCGAGTCAGTGGACGCCTCCACGTCGACCACCGTGTCGGTGGCGCCGTAGTCGTCCATCTGCAGCAGCGGTGGGTGGTTGGCGACACACGCGGTCGGAAGCCGCTTGGAGAAGGTGACCTGCCCGCCGGCCAGCGCCGTGCCGAACCACTCGCAGCCGAGCTCGATGATGCCGCCGCCCGTGGCTGCGCCGGAGCCGTCCTTGAGTGCCTGCACGTCGTCGAGCAGGGAGTCGGGGATCTGCGACAGGGGCACGTCGCCGTTGCCGTCGAGGGAGGCGACGCTCACCCCGACCGCGGACGGTGAGAGCGCCGACGCGGCCGCGGTCTGAGCGGCCTGAGCCGCCGACGAGGCGGCGGTCGCCGACTGTGCGGCCTGTGAGGCGGCCGTGAGCGCCTGAGCCGCTATGGTCCCCGCCTGCGAGGCGGCGATCAGGCTCTCCGAGGAGATCACCGTGGAGCCGGTGGTCACGTCGTCGACCGCGGAGATGAGGATCACGTCAGCGTCGAAGGTGACCTCGGGCACGTACCCGTAGTCGTCGGCGATGATCGTGCCGAGAGGCGCGTGCGTGGCGTGGTCCCACACGTAGAGCGTGGTGCCTGCGATGGGGCGCTTGACCTGGCCGGACTCGGCCGGGTCAGGCGTCTCGACGGTCAGGCCGATGATGTCCTTGCTGCTGAACGTGGGCATGTCAGACCTCCAAGGCCAGGGCGTCGAAACTGATCCAGGTGTTGGCCGGGATCGAATATGAGGTGGCCGTCTGTGAGGCCGGGGAGCGGAGCAGCACCTGGCCGGACGGGTTGACCACGAGCGTGAGCGGCCCCTGCCCGGTCAGCACGAGCGTGTTGCGCGTGCCCGCGGGCAGCACCTCGGCGGGGATCGTGCCGACGAGCGTTGTCGTGCCACCCGAGAGGGTGATCGTGGCCCCGGACCGCTTGCACGTGCCCGATAGGCGGATCTGCCCGAGCGCGTCGATCCTGACCTCGGGTGGGGCGCCCGGAGGGTCCAACACCCAGCCGGTGGTGAGTGTGATCTGCGCTGTCGTGGACGGCGCGGCGAGCACCCGCACCCACGTCGGGCCGGACGGGCTCGGGCGGCGCACCCACTCCTCGCCGGTCACGGTGCGCAGCGTCGACCCGATCGGCGCGTCCTCCGGCGCGGCGCTCACCGAGGCGGCCATGAGGTGATCCCCGGTCCAGGCGCGCAAGTCCCGCACCACGGACGCGGACAGGATCGTGGAAGCGGTGCGGTCCACCTCGAAGAGGGGGACGATGCGCTGAGCGCCCGTCAACGCCGCGAGCAGCGTCGCCTTCACCCCGGAGACGAGCGCGATCTGCCCCACGGTGTTTTCGAGGGCGAAGTCGACCTTGAGCCCGATCAGGTACGTCGTTGGGGACGACACCGCCGCCAACGTCACCGACTCGGCCACGCTGATCTCGTGGAGCACCCCGTCGATGCGGTACTGGCCGAGGCCGATCGTGCCCGCGTCCGCGCCCGTCACTGCGAACGCGTACGAGCCGCCCGTGAGGTCGTTCACGATGCCGTCGCCGACGTCCTGGATCACGCGCCACTGAGCGCCTGTCAGGGCCGCTCCAACGAGGGGATACGAGGTCTGAGTCACTGTGCCGCCACCTTCCGGGCCTGCCGATCAAGCGCCAAGAGGCGGCGCTGGTCCATGTCGAGGTCAGCGCCCTGCACGGACGCGATTACGGTCTTGTAGGTGGTGCGCTGCGGCGTGATCGTGGTCGTCAGCGACCTGACCCGCTCGGTGATCTGCACCCCATCGAGGTCCACCGTCACCAGGGCACCCACTGGCAGCGGCTCGTCGATGCTGGCCGTGATCTTGACGACCGGTTGAGCGTCCGCCACCGCGTCGTCCCCGGCCTTGTCGGCCTCCGCGCTCTGGTCGGTCTGCCGCTGATCCACGAACACCTCAGCGCGACCCCACGCGGTCAGCGCGCCCGTTCCGTCCAACCGCTCCCGCAGCATCCGCGACGTCAGCTCACCCTGCGCGCCGACCAGGGCCGCCGTCGCCGCGGGACGGGTCACCTCATACGACCAGTCCGACAACAAGCCAGGACCGCCATAGCCGGGGATGCCCAGCGAGCGCGCCGCGGGCACGGGCGCCGGTTGCGTCACCTCCACGGTGAGCGTCGGCGAGTCTGGGGAGGTTTGCACGATGCGCCACCGCAGACCGTCCGGCTCGAGGATGCTCGCCACGAGAGCCCCGAGCACGTCGAAACGCGCGGTGCGGGTCTGCGAGGTGCCGCGGCCCGACCCGGCAGGGACGGTCAGCCCGGTCAGCCGGCGAGCCGTCAGCGCGCCCGCGCCCAGGTTGGCGTCAAGGTAGGCCAGCGCGATGCTCTCAGCCGGGCCCGTGCGACGGTCATAGGCCGCTGTCTGCGATGCCCACGCCTGCGTCGGGTTGGCGTACGCCAGACGGCGCCACGCCACCCCCGTGTCAGCCTCCAACGTCACGGTCGCCGTCGTCGTCGAGGACCGCACCCACTGCACGCTCACACCCGAGATCACCGAGCCGTCACCGAGCACCACGCACGCCCCGTGACCCGCCTGCATCAACGGCAGCAACTCGGCCTGCGGAGCCGTGATCTGCACCGTGTCCGGGGCGTTGAACCGCTCAACGAGGACGACCTGGCGGTGACCCTGGACCAACGCGCCGCGAGACAGATCAGGCGCGCGATGCCAGATCGTCACCACGGCGACTCCCACAACGAGTCGCCCCACACGCGCACCCGAGTCGCCGCCGTGGCACCCGTCGCCACCACCGAGATCGTCGTCGCACCCGGAGCCAGCGGAGCCCACCGCGGAGACGCACCCAACAGACCCCACGCCTCAGAACCGTTGAGCGTCACCGACACTCGCCGGCGCGTATCCAGGCGGAACGACTCGCCCGCGCCAATCGCGCCGATGGTCACCGACATGCCAGACGGGGAGGTGACGGTCGTCGAGGTCGCCGGGCCAACAATGTCCAGCACGGGCGCTGACGGAACGTCACCCTGCACATCGACCGGCATGTTCGCGCCGATCGCCACAGACGGCGCGAGCGTCCGAGGCCACGGGTGCGCGCCACTGGTCGAGAGGAACGGCGGGGTAGTGTCCACGCCAACCAGCGGCGTTGTCCATTCGCCGCCGCGCCAGTAGGGGTCAACCGCGATCCAGCGCAGCACGAATGACGCCCAACCGCGGCCACGATCCCCATACGAGCCCTCAGCGCCGTCGACGTAGGCCACCCGAAGACGGCGCGTCACACCCTCGTCGGTCGTGGCGATGATGTCCGCGTGCCCATCGTTCGCGGCATAGTCGACCCGGCGATAGTCGAGCACGGTGCGCAAGCGCGCGATCTGCGCCCTCATGTCCCAGCACTGCCCCGACTCTGGGCGCACCATCAAGGGCGTCACAACGTCTTTGGGGAGGTCGTTGATCTGCGCGATGCGCCCACCCGGCAAGCCGATGATGCGATCGGTGACGAGTTCCCGAGGGGTGAGGTCGATGCCCGTCGTGCCGCGCCTGTTGATCCAGACCTCCGAGTCGCAGACGATCAGCTCGGAGCCGTCCAGCGCCGCGAAGTCCAGGCGGCACGTCGGCCCGTTGTCAACGACAGGAGTAGAGGTGGGGGTGTCGAGGATGGCAAAGATTGGCACGGCGCGGACCTCCTAGTAGGCCGGGTGCAAGGCAGCGTCCATCGCCTCATGCGCGCGCAACTGCCGCAGGAGATCCTCGGGCGCGGGAATGACGCCGACGTTGTAGGTGGTGGACCGGGTAGAGCCAGCCTGGGAGGACGGGGACCCTGCCAAGCCAAGGCCGCCGCCGACCTCGACGCTCGGAGTGACGAGCGAGCGCGTGAACCGGCCAAGGCTGGACCGCGCGGCCCCATACTCAGCCTCAAGTCCCCGCACGAAGCCCTGGATCACGAGCCGCCCGTTTCCGGTGAGCAACGAGGCGTCCCGAGACGGCGGCCCTTTCCAGTCGGTCAGGCTTGAGGTGAGGTCGCCGAGGGTGTCCCGCACCGAGCCCAGCATGTTCTTGATGCCGTCGATGAAGCCCTGGATCAGGCTCTTGCCAGCATTGAGGAGGGTGGAGCCGATGTTGCCGAGTGCTTCAAGGGCTCGACCCGGCAGGCTGCGCAGCAGCGTGACCAACTCGACGAGTTTGCCCGCGGCGGCGTCTTTGGCGGCACCGAACCAGGCGCCGAAGCGGCCAGGGAGCGATCCGAACCACCCGATGACGCCACGGATACTCGCCACGGCCCCGGCGATGAATGCCTTGATCTGGCCCCAATGGCTGATGACGATACCGAGCGGCGTGAAGCGCAAGAACGCGCTCTTGATCCACTCGAACGCTGCGGGGATGGCGGACCGCAGCCAGGCCACGGCCGCGCCGACTCCGCTCTTGATCGCAGACCACGCGCCGAGGACCACATTGCGGAAGGTCTCGCTCTTGTTCCAGGCGACGACGATCGCGGCGACGAGGGCGGCTATCGCGATGACCACGAGCGAGATTGGGTTCGCGGCTAGTGCTGCGTTGAGCAACCACTGCACGCCAGCCCATACTTTGGCAGCGCCGGCGGCGATAGCCTGCATGGCCGTCCATGCTGCGGTGGCGGCGTTGACGGCCCACACGGCGATGACGAGGCCGCCGATAACGGCAGCGAGCGTGAGGACCGCGGTGCTGTTGTCCGATACCCACCCTGCCAGGCCGGCGAGCGCCGACGCTACGGCTGCAATCGCTGGGAGCAGCGCCGTGCCGAGTTTGGCTCGCGCGTTGTCCCATTGCGCGTTGGCGATCCGCTGCGCGTTGGCAGCCTCACCCGAGGTATTCGTGAAGTCGCCCTGCGTCTTTGCGGTCTGCTTCATCAGCAGCGCGTACCGGGCCTGGACCTTCTGCGCCTCAGTCAGCGGCTTGCCTGCCGCGGCGATGCCCTCGGCGTAGGCGTACGCCTGCACCTTCGCCGCCGAGAGGTCTATGCCGAACTTGCGCAGCGGCTCGGTCTCACCCGCGAGGCCAGACTGGAACTTCTCGGCCGCCTGTGCCACGTCGAGGTTCATCACCGACGCGAAGTCAGCGATGCGAGTGCTCATGTCGTCGAGCACCTGCACAGACTTCGCGCCGCCGCCGCCGATCTGGTCGGTGAACGCCGAGAACTGCACCGCCATGCTGTTGAACTCACTGCTACTGAGTCCGACCGAGGTGGCCGCCTTCTTGGACAGCGCCTCAACCGCGGCGGCCTGCGCGCCGAACGTCACCCGCACCGCGTTCGCGGACTCGTTGAGGTCCGACGCGGAATCGGACGCCAGCTTGCCGAGGCTGAGTAGACCCGTGCCGATCGCCGTCGCCGGGCCGAGGGCAGTCTGGAAACCGGAGCGGATCTTCCCGAGTCGCGTCTGGGCCTGGTCGAGACCAGAGGTGAAGCCCTTGACGTCAGAGAGAATCCTGACCTTGATGATCGACGACTTACCCGCCACTCAGGCTCACCTCCGCTTCATCCGCTTCTGCAGCGTCCGCGATCTGTGGTCGAGATACTCGGTCACGGTGGCGTAGAGATCCCCGTCGTGAAGCATCGCCTCATACGGGACGCCGGCCCCGGACTCGACGGCTGCGGCGACTAGCCCCCAGAGGGCTGAGTCTCGGGCGCTGCGAAAGGGGCTCCGCCCTCGTCGTCGACCGGCTCGAGTTCGTCCACGCGGTCAAGCCACTCATCGAAGGTGCCGTTCGCGCCGCTCGCGTGCCAGGCGATCCACATCAGCTCGGTCATGCCCAGCGAGTCGCCGGTGATCTTTGCCTTGTGGGTGCGCTCGAACGCGACGATCGAGCGCGGGTGAGCGGTGACCTGCTCGCTCTGGCCGTCCATGTAGTTGATGTCGAACGTGAGTTTCATCCGGTGACTCCTCCTGTGGTGACGTCCAGCCCCGCCGCGCGGGCCTGAGCGTCGATATCTGCATGGAACTTCGCCAGCACCTCATCGGCGCGCGCATCGGCGGCCGAGTAGAGGAACGGCTGCGGGGCGATGTGATGGGCGGGCCACCCGAAGTGGACGACGCCCGCGTAGGGCACGGCGGCGCGGCCTGCGCGCACCACACCAGCGCCGATCTGACCCGCGGAGCGGATGGACGCGGCCAGGGTGCCCGAGCGGCGCGGGACGATCCGCTGAGCCTCGTCCGCGACGATCTGCGCGGCGCTGGCGTGGGTCGCTCGAAGTCCAGACTTGGCGGCGTCCCCGAGGCGGCGCAGTGCGCGCCGAACCTCGCGGTCACCCTCAACCTGGATTCGCCCGCTCACGTCGTGGCGAACACCGGCTCGCCGACACTCGACAGTTCGAGGGTGTACTCGGTCACGCCCCCGACTTCAGCGTCGATGAGCGGGATGCTCGGAATGTACGCGCTGAACGTCGCGGTCGGGTTCCCCGGCGACGCCACCCCATCTTTCGGGGCCACGACGACCGCGACCTTGGTCTTGCGCAGCGCGTGCAGCGTGTTCCACGAGCCCGTGTCGCTGCCCTCGGTATAGGACAGCTTGAGGTCGACCGAGCACTTCCACGAGGTCGAGCCGGGGCGCGTACCTCCGGGGTTGCAGAACGTCTCGACGTCCACCTCGGAGTCCTCGGGGACGAGCGCGACCTTCTTGGACGCACACACGTAGTCCACGCCGTCGATGGTGATCTTGGGGTCAGTGATGACGGTCGGGTCAGCCATTGCCATGATGAGGCTCCTTCTTCTGAGCGACGAAACCGCCGCTGGTCAGCCGCTCGAAGTAGCGGTCGGGGGTGTAGGTTTCGCCCTTCCGGTAGGCGATGCAGTTGATGGTGAAGTCACGAACGGCGACGAATGTCTTGGGTTTGGGGGGTCGGGGCACCAGATACCTCCTATGTCGCGTAGGTGGGCGACAGGCGCACGCGCACCGCGAGCACATCGACCCCATTCAGGGTCGCCGAGTACACCTCGGCGAAAGACTCGACGGTGACGCCCGTACAGGCGCCCCCACACTTGGGATCGGCCTTCAACGCCGCGCCGACCGCCTCGATGCCCTCAGATATCCAGTCCAGCGAGGCGAGGTAGTCAGTCAACGGCGCGTGGAGCACCACGTCGAACCGCAACGCCGCGGCTGAGTACGTCTGCGCGGTACCGCCGGCCATGACGACCATCGCCGAGAACGGTGCGGCGCCAGGGTTGGGCGTCGGATAGACCGCGGTGAAGTACCCGCCCCTCGTCAGAGCGTCCGCGATACCGCGGGCGACCTTCCCGATGCCAACCTTCACGGCTCGGCGCTCACGGCATAGCGGTGAATGAGGCGGGCATAGTCTGGGTCATCCCGGCTCACGCGAGCGAACAACTCACCGGAGGCGATCACGCCATTGGCCGACTGCCGGCGCGAGTCGATACGGGCCGCAAGGATGATGACCGCCAGGCGCACCCCATCAGGGCAGCGCTTCATCGCGTCTGGGTCGCTCTGATCCGGCATCTTGGAGGGGTCAAGATCGGCCCACACCGCGTCCACGGTCGCCCCGACGATCATGTCGAACAGCGCCTCGCGCTCATCCGACACGGAGGCCGTTGAAAGCCGCAGCCACTCGGTCAGGTCAGATCCGGTGGGCCAGGCAGCCATCAGGTGCGGCGCTTCCTCTTCGGCGCGGCGGGCACCTCGGAGACAGGCTCGGCCTTCGCCCGGCCCGTCGCGTTCTCGGCGAACCACTGCTCAGCCGGCACACAGTCCGCGGCGTCGATGTGCGGGGGGAGGTTGTCGGCGTCGTACTGCGCGCCGTTGGCGATCACAAGTCGCATCGCGTCTCCTACAGGCTCGGCCGTGACCCCGCCGCCCAGGAGGTAG
>OFRO01000780.1_pt1 | contig 10249 bp, 16 predicted proteins | sample 1543091 | NCBI WGS metagenome assembly OFRO01 (sample SAMN07774217, study PRJEB24372) | wastewater metagenome | isolation source: Exp Tend NO 10WW | collected 2016-02
GCCGATGGCCCGCGAAGGCGGTAAATCGGGCGATGGTGGCGTTTTTTCGGTCATGCCAACCCCTCGGGCACGTTAATCTCGTCGCCCAACTTGCTGGCGACGTAGCAGCGCATGGCGGCGATGAGTGGAGTGGGGCCGGTTACGACATCCTCCGCAGCAACCGCATACACGGTCCCGCAGGGGTCACCGTACCCGTTGTGCGACTCATCGTCGCTGTGACGGGTACCAACCACAGCTCCCCACACGGGCTCGTGCTTGTCTTGCCAAAAGCCCTTCGCATCTGGAATGCTCTTGTCCTCAACGCGGATGAGTGTGATGTTCTCCCGCTCAATGATCGGGCCACCTTGCGTCCAATTGGTGTCGTAACACCATGTCTTCGCAGCGTGCTGGTCCTTGTACCCATCAGGGTCGATGCGGCATATCGAGTCCTTCATCCCGGCGCGAATCTCAGCATGCACGGCGGCATGCTTCTCCAGCTCGTCGGGGGTTGCGCCGTCAGTGAATCGGAGCCACTGCTGTTCGGCAGAGATGATGCCGACGTTGTGACCTTCGGCCTTCGCTACCGCGTATCTCAGGGCGGGACCGCTCAGCTCACTTGTCTTGATCTTCATATCTGTCTCCTTAAAGGTCGAGTACGGCCAACAGCAGCACGGCCACTGCTAGCCCGAGGATGGCTGGGATCATCGGACCACCCCCGATGGTTTCAGCCGGTATGTCCACCCGATGGGGCGATCGCTCAGTTTTTCACCGAGTAGGTTCCGATCGAACACGGGCACGATCTCGTGACGATCGCGGCACCATTGGGTGAATGGTTGCTGATGCAGCATGTCGCGCGCCACCTTGCGCGATGGGCATACGCCGATCATGAGTGATGCACCATCAACGCATCGGCAGTGCGGTAACCCGCGGCGCGTGCGATGGCGGCGAACACGTCGGGGTAGTAGGAGTCACCCGTCCCCCCGAAGTCGAACGAGCGAGTCATGTCGACCGGCTCACCGTCGCGCGGCCTGGCGCGTCCGTACAACGCGATGCCGGCCGAACGCACAGCATCGGCGATGGCTGCGGATTCTTTGTGATACCCGTACCCGCCGGCCGATCCGCGCCCCGAGGTCCACTGACCGTCGGCGCACTGAACCCAAACACACGCATACACCATCGATGCGTTGACACTGGCGCTCATGTAGACCCGCACAGTGATCGCCTCGCGCATGGTGCCCTTGTGGCGGACAATGTACGAGTATGCGTCGATCAATGGTTTGCCAGGCTGCTTGGCGTTCTCGGCATGGGTAATGGTGGCTTTGAGTGTCGGTTTCGTCATGATCTCATTCTCCTAAGTGTTTGCGATTGCCCACCGGTAGGCCGCGATGAGCGGACCCGCTGTGCGAGGATTACGGACTGCCTCAGCTAGCAGGCGTTCCCGATACTCGTCGTGTTGTGCGATAAACCACGCCAATTGCGTGCGCTCGTAAGTCATGAGTCGCGCAACCTTTGGCGCGCTCTGCGCCGTTGCGTTGCCGTTGCACATGTCAATTACCCCTTAACCAATTGACCATTACGATAGATTGGGTCAGTGTGACCCAATCGGCGGACCTCTGCGACTGTGGCGCGGATGGTGCGATGCGTGCCACCGGGCGAACAGTAGCCCACCACTGGCGATCCCGTTGTGGCATCGGGACCACTGCACCAGTACGCGCGGACGAAGCCCGGGCGTTCGTTGTGCAGGTCTTCCCAGATCTGGATGATGGATGCCAACATCACAGCACCCCCACGATGGTGAGCCACAGGCCGAACTCGGCGCGCGACATCCCGCGCCTCGTGTAGTACTTCTCCGACCACACCACGCCGAACGTGCGCAGTGTGTCGGCGAACAAGTGAGAGAAACGGACCTCGCGATTGCCTTGCATGACGATTACCTCTTAACGGTGACAGTGCCTAGCGCACTCCAATGCGCCCGGTCAGGGGCGCAATCGAGTGTGTTAGTTCGACTCACGCAGGGATTCGTTGTACTGCTGCATCCATGCATCGCGCAGAGATTCGGCCTTGTGGGCATCGCCGATGCGAATCGCAAGGTCTGTCGTCGCGTCGGTCCGGTCCTTGTCTGTGACCGCGTTGCTCATCTCATCATTGAACCGATCGAGTGCTTCATCGTATGTCATGGTGTCTGTCCTCTGTGTTGCCCTGCGCCCTTCGCAGTGCATGGATGACATTGTGAGCCCTTTGCTCCAATGGTGCAAGGGGTAAATGCTCCACTGGAGCAACTGTTACACTTTCAGGACAACTCATCTGAATTCTGCAAACGGGGAACTCGGATTCAGCGGAATCCAGGTTTTCACGGGGTTATGCAAAAAGAACATAAAGAAGAAGAAGATTCCAGGATATCTTCCCCGCGGAGTGATTTTGACGACTCGTTGTAACAATGCACCATTGGAGCGTTTTCCGGTCAATCCGCCCCACTGGAGCACTGTTTCCGTGCTCCAGTGGTGCAAAGTCGGTCAGAAACACGGGTTTCGGCTTTTCGGACCCCCCGAAACCTGTCAACCTGTCAATGAAGTGTAAAAAACAGGGTGAAATCCTGTTACAATTCAATGACGGGGTTTTGGTAGATCGTCGGAGAATTGTAACAATGACGCACAGACAACCCGAACTCCACTGGAGCATGCACCAGTGGAGCAAGAAACCAGCTGGATTGTCATGCTCCACTGGTGCACGGGCTCAATCGATGCCCTGCAGTGCTCGGCCGCCAGGTTAAGTTAGTCAGTGCTCACTGACCCTGCGCCATGTGAGTGAGTGCTCACGGGGGTGGGGGGCCAGGGCCCTGCGAGTCGAGGATCTGTACAGGTGGACCCGTGAACAATTTTTAAAATTTCCCCATAGAACCCGAGCACCAGTGGAGCACCACCCCCACGGTCACTTCCCACCCACAAAGACACCGTGATACAGTGACAGCCATGGACGTCGAAGCACCACCTGACTGGCTATCCGCGGGCGACGCATTGAGCCAACTCGAATGCACCAAGGGCGCCCCGATCGCCCCGATCCAGGACATCAACTCGATGCGCTACGACGCCATGTTCGAGCGCATCCTTGATGCGACCTCGAACGGCATCCCGTTGACCGCGTTCCTGCGCACCGATGCCCGCGACATCTCGGCGTCGTCCCTGATGCGCTGGATCAACAAGGACGAGACCCGCAAGCAGCGGTTCTACGATGCCCAGGAGGCCGGCAGTGACGTACTGGCCTCTGAGGCACTGGAGATCGCGGACGGCTCGCACAACCCCTTGGAGGACGTGCAGCGGTCGATGCTCAAGGTCAACACTCGCAAGTGGCTCGTGGGCGTGTGGAACAGGCGCAGGTACGGTGACGTGAAGCAGATCGAGCTGGCCGGCACCATCAGCATCGCCGCCGCGCTGGCGAACGCACAGAACCGCGTGATCGAGGGCATGGTCACCGAGGTGGTCGAGGCGCCGGTGCGCGAGGTGATGAGGTTGCCGACGATGCCGATGGAGAGCGATGAGGGCGAGGACTGATGCGGAAGCGCCTTCCATGGCTCGATCGGCGCATCGCCGCTGCTGGTCCGTACTTGATGCTGTGCCTGCACGCAGATGAGCTGCACGCGGCCATGCGGTCATGCGGCCTGCACGATCGGCCCCCACTGACAAACGACGGATGCGGCGGCACGCTGCACCACGCCAAGAATAACAAGGGCGAATCGGTGTGCATGGTTGGCCTGGCTGGCTGGCAAGGCCGCGATCCTGTCGAGGTGTGCGGGCTGCTGGTGCATGAGGCCGTCCACGTCTGGCAGCAGTATTGCGCCGACATCGGCGAGGACCACCCGGGCGATGAGCAGGAGGCATACGCGGTGCAGGCCATCGCGCAGGAACTGATGGCCGAGTTTCGACGGAGAACCACCTGATGCAGAAGCCCGTCTACTCGGCCGCGGATGAGCAGACCCTGATGGAGCGCCTGTGGGCGCCGCAGATTGCGGACGACCCCGAGGCGTTTGTCCTGTTCGCGTTCCCATGGGGTCAGAAGAACACCCCACTCGAACAGTTCAAAGGACCACGGGCGTGGCAGCGCAGAGTCTTGCGCGACATGGCCGAGCACATCCGGATGAACCGGGGCGCGGACGCGATCGGGCTGGCCCTGGGCGCACTGCGCATGGCCACGGCCTCGGGTCGGGGCATCGGCAAGAGCGCACTCGTCAGTTGGCTGATCCTGTGGATGCTGTCCACGCGGATCGGGTCGAGTGTGATCGTCTCGGCGAACAGCGAGAACCAGTTGCGCACGGTCACTTGGGGTGAGTTGACCAAGTGGTCCACCATGATCATCAACTCGCACTGGTGGGAGATTTCAGCGACGAAGTTGGTCCCTGCGACGTGGCTCACCGACCTGGTGGAGCGCGACCTCAAGAAGGGCACCCGGTATTGGGCCGCTGAGGGCAAGCTGTGGAGCGAAGAGAACCCCGACTCGTATGCCGGTGTGCACAACTACGACGGGATGATGGTGATCTTCGACGAGGCGAGCGGCATTCCGGACTCGATTTGGTCGGTTGCTGCTGGGTTTTTCACTGAGAACATCGTCGACCGGTACTGGTTGTCGTTTTCCAATCCTCGGCGTAATTCGGGGTACTTTTTCGAGTGTTTTAACTCGAAACGGGACTTCTGGGTTGGTCATCAGATCGATGCACGCACGGTTGAGGGTACCGACAAGGGCATTTATGAGGAGATCATCGCTGAATATGGTGAGGATTCTCGTGAAGCGCGCATCGAGGTCTATGGTGAGTTCCCGCACACCGGGGATGACCAGTTCATCTCGCCCCTGACCGTCGATGAGGCGTTCAAACGACCCGCACACCGGGACAAAACGGCGCCGGTGGTCATCGGAGTGGACCCCGCGCGCAGCGGCGCCGACTCGACCGTCATCGTGGTGCGTGCCGGGCGCGACGTGATCGCCACCAAGCGGTACAAGGGCGACGACACCATGACCGTTGTGGGTCACGTGATCGACGCCATCGAGACATACCAACCCGTTTTGACCGTAATCGACGAGGGTGGGCTCGGTTACGGCATACTTGACAGGCTCACCGAGCAACGGTACAAGGTGCGCGGTGTGAACTTCGGCTGGAAGTCGAAGAACCCCGCGATGTGGGGCAACAAACGTGCCGAGATGTGGGGTTCGATGCGAGAATGGCTTCGATCGGCATCGATTCCGCTTGATCGGCGACTGAAATCGGACCTCACGGGGCCGAAGACGAAGCCCAACTCGTCAGGGACCATCTTCCTGGAAGGCAAGAAAGAGATGAAGGCACGCGGACTCGCCAGCCCTGACGCAGCAGACGCCCTGTGTGTCACCTTCGCCTATCCGGTGGCCACTCGCAAGGCGATCGACAAGCCCGTGACACTGGTCCGGCAGTCCGGTGGTGGCGCAGTCGCTGCCGGCTGGATGGGGGCCTGAGATGTCTGACAAGACCGACCTTCTCGCAACGATGCGCACCCGGCTGGAGACAGCCATCGCCGCCTACAGCGAGAGTCGCGAGAGCGAGCTTGACGACCTGCGGTTCTATGCCGGCTCCAGCGACAACCAGTGGCAGTGGCCCTCGGACGTGCTCGCCACGCGAGGCAGCGCGCAGGCGGCGACCACCATCGCGCGACCGTGCTTGACGATCAACAAGCTGCCGCAGCACGTGCGCCAGGTCACCAACGATCAGCGGCAGAACCGCCCCTCGGGCAAGGTGATCCCGGTCGACGACAAGGCCGACGTCAAGGTCGCCGAGATCTACGACGGCATGGTGCGTCACATCGAGTACGTCAGCGACGCCGATGTGGCCTACGACACAGCCTGCGAGAACCAGGTCACCTACGGTGAAGGGTTCATCCGGATCCTGACCGACTACTGCGACGAGAACTCGTTCGACCAGGATCTGCGCATCGGGCGGGTGCGCAACAGCTTCTCGGTCTACATGGACCCGCTGATCCAAGACCCCTGCGGCGCGGACGCGCAGTGGTGCTTCGTCACGCAGGACATACCGAAGGACGAGTACGAGCGCGAGTACCCGAAGGCCAAGGCCATCACGTCGATCGAGTCGATGGGGGTGGGTGACCAGGGCCTGAGCAACTGGCTCGCGGAGAAGACGATCCGCATCGCGGAGTACTTCTACATCACCCATGAGAGCGCCACGCTGAACCTGTACCCCGGCAATCTGGTTGCGTTCGAGGGTGAGCCCGAGGATCGGGAGCTTCGTGCCGCGTTCGTCAAGCCGGTGCGCACGCGCCGCGTCGACAAGCGCAAGGTCATGTGGATCAAGACCAACGGGTACGAGGTGCTGGAGGAACGCGAGTGGGCGGGCAAGTGGATACCCGTGATCCGCGTCATCGGCAATGAGTTCGAGGTCGAGGGGCGCATCTACATCTCGGGCCTGGTGCGCAACGCGAAAGACGCGCAGCGCATGTACAACTACTGGACCTCGCAAGAGGCCGAGATGCTGGCCCTGGCCCCCAAGGCGCCGTTCATCGGCTACAGCGGCCAGTTCGAGGGCTACGAGCACCAGTGGAAGACCGCCAACACGACAAACTGGCCCTACCTGGAGGCCAACGCTGATGCTACAGACGGTGCGGGCAACCCCCTGCCACTGCCCCAGCGGTCCCTGCCCCCGATGGCCCAGACAGGCCTGATTCAGGCCAAGATGGGTGCCTCGGACGACATCAAGTCGACCACGGGGCAGTACGACTCCAGCCTGGGCGCCACGTCGAACGAACGCTCGGGCAAGGCGATCCTCGCCCGCGAGCGTCAGACGGACACCGGCACCTACCACTACGTCGACAACCTGGCGCGCTCGGTGCGCCACGTGACCCGGCAACTGGTGGACCTGATCCCGAAGATCTACGACACCCAGCGCATCGCCCGGATCATCGGCGAGGACGGCACGACCGACATGGTGAAGGTCGACCCGAACCAGCAGGAGCCTGTGCGCGAGATCCGCGACCAGTCGGGCATCGTGATCGAGAAGATCTACAACCCGAGCGTCGGCAAGTACGACGTGATGGTCACCACGGGTCCAAGCTACATGACCAAGCGCCAAGAGGCGCTGGAGTCGATGTCGAACCTGCTGCAGGGCAACCCGGAACTGTGGGCCGTGGCCGGCGACCTGTTCGTCAAGAACATGGACTGGCCGGGCGCGCAGGAGATGTCCAAGCGCCTCGCCAAGACCATCGACCCGAAACTGCTCGGTGACTCCGACGACGAGTCGCCGGAACTGCAGGCCGCGAAGCAGCAGATGCAGGCCATGGCGCAGGAGATGGAGCAGATGCACCAGATGCTGCAGAACGTGTCCAAGTCGATCGAGGTGCAGGAACTGCAGATCAAGGAGTACGACGCCGAGACCAAGCGGATCAGTGCTCTGTCGGCCGGCATGACGCCCGAGCAGATCCAGGAGATCGTGCTTGGCACGATTCACGGCATGATGGCGAACGGGGATCTCCAGGAGACCCCGCAGCACGAGATGCTTGAGGGTGAGGTGGGCGCGTGAACCTCAGTCCGCACTTCACCCTGGCTGAACTGACCGTCAGCGAGACAGCGGCGCGTGCTGGCATCGACAACGATCCGTCACCTGAGGCGATCGAGCGGCTGAAGAAGTTGTGCCAGTTGCTTGAGGCCGTGCGCGTCCGACTCGGTGGTGCACCGATCGTCGTCAACAGCGGGTACCGCTCACCCAAGGTCAACGCGCTGGTGCGCGGCGCCCCGACGAGTCAGCACTGCCGGGGCGAGGCTGCGGACTTCATCGTTCCGCGCTTCGGCCATCCGGTTCAGGTCTGCACGGCGCTGCGCGACAGCGGCATCGAGTACGACCAGTTGATCCTGGAATTCGGGCGCTGGACGCATATCAGTGTGGCCGACAAGCCGCGCCACCAGGCCCTGACAATTGACGCGAGCGGCGCCCGGCCGATGTTCACATGAACCCGCTGATCGTCGCCCCTGTCCTCGACATCGGCCGCACGCTGATCGACCGGTTCTTCCCGAACAAGGAGGAGGCGCGCAAGGCCGAGGCTGAGTTCCTGACGATGGCGGCTGAGGGTGAACTGAAGCAGGTCATCGCGCAGCTCGAAATCAACGCCCGCGAGGCCGCCCACCCGAGCGTGTTCGTCGCTGGATGGCGCCCATTCTTCGGCTGGGCCGGCGGCATCGGGTTCATCTACGCGACGATGCTGCAGCCACTGCTGACATGGTGGGCTCAGATCAAGGGTGTGCCTGCTCCACCCATCCTGAACATCGACCTGCTCTGGGTGGTGATCACCGGGATGCTTGGGATCGGTGGACTCAGGACGTTCGAGAAGTCGAAGGGTGTGGCGAAATGAACAACGCTCAAGCGCAGCCAGGCACCATGACGGCCGTTATTCAAATCACCCGCAAAGCAACCGGCGCAGTGGAGGAGTACACCCTCGTTCTGACGCCACAACTGGAGTCTGATGATGGCAGTGACCCACAGCGCGACGCTGCGCAACACGATCGCGACAGCGGTCAAGGACGCGATTGACGGTGGTGCAGGTGCTGGGAAGCTGGTTTTCCGGCTGACTGGCACTGTTGGATCGCCGGGCACAGCCGTCGCGACGCTGACCCTCACGGATCCGTGCGGTAGCGTCACGGCTGAAGTGCTGACCTTCTCGTCGATCACCAGTGACACGAACGCCACCGGCAACGCATCACCTGTGGCCGCTGCGACGCTGCAGACCAGCGCCGACACCGTGTGTGTCCACTGCGCCGTTGCTGCCTCAGCCAGCGACATCAACCTGAGCGGCGGGCTGACAGTGGCATCGGGCGACACGGTTGCCTGTTCGTCGCTGACCTACACTGCGCCGGTCTGAGGAGACGACATGACACCGCAACAACTCGTGACCCTGCGCGACGCCATCCTTGCGGATGCCGCACTCGCTGCACAGCCGAATACGCCCGCAGGGCACGCCATCATTGCGGCGACTCTCAACGCTGCTGCGACGCCGGAATTCATTGTCTGGAAAACATCCGTTGTCGCCGACGGGATTATGCGCAACGGCATGGATTGGGCGCGGGTTGACAACCTGACGCCTGGGAAAGCTCGCATTTGGGAATGGATGACGCGACTCGGCACATTCGACGCGAGCAAGGCCAACGTGCGCGCCGGCATCGACGCAACATGGGTAGGCACGGCTGCGGACCTCGCGGTGCGTGCTCAGGTCTACACCCACTGCAAGCGCCCGGCACTGCGGATCGAAAAGGTCTACGCGACCGGGACAGGGTCGACTGCTGACCCGGCGACGATGACGCGCGAGGGTACGGTATCGATGGACGAGGTTGAGCAGGCGAGGGCTCTGTAATGGCCGGCACCATCGTCGCGGACTATGCCGCCTCCGTCGCAATGACGGTGACGAACCTGCACTCGCTCGCATCTGACAACGCAACGGGATTCCCGCTCATTGGGTGGTCAAGTGCTAGCGTCAACAACACGTCCAACGAGTATCTTGACTATCTGGTGTCGGGCACATTCACGACGAACGCCAGCAACCGGCAGGCTGGCAACGTCTATGTCTACATCGTCGGTGCGCTGAACGACACGCCGACATGGCCCGCAGCGGCTACGGGCACATGGGGCACAGAAGGTGCCGCGTCGTTCGTGGACACGGAAGAACGCGACGGGTTCGCGCGGTTTTTGGTTGCGCTCGCTGTGGACACCACGGCCAGCGCCATCGTCGGATTCCCGCCGACCTCGATCGCGCAGCTATTCGGCGGATGGGTGCCGCCCTATTGGGCCGTGTTCGTGAGCACAAGCGCGACGACGACCACGACCGCGGGTCTTGCTGCGACCGGCAGCGCGGTGTATTACACCCCGGTCGCAGCTCGCTACACCTGACGCGCGATGAGCTTCGTTCGTCCTGTCCCGTGGACGCAGCAGCCGCAGATAGCGTCTCCGTTGGCGCCGCTGTGGAGAAACAACGCCAAATTTTTTTGGTCTATCTCGAACGATGGAGGGGTAGGCAAAGATCTGGTAAGCGGAAGAACGCCGACAGTGACCGGAACGGCTGTCCGAACACCAACAACATCAGGCATCGCACATGGCGGCGGGGTTTACTACAACTACTCCACGTTAGGAGTATTTTCAGGAAGTACACAATCATGGGCCGCGCTAGTGGCGCCAGAGTACACGGCAAACCTTCGCTCCCTATTTTCGCAACGCGACGGCGGGTCCGCCCGATTCGATACCTATTTCAATATCACAGAA
>OFRO01000783.1_pt1 | contig 10247 bp, 10 predicted proteins | sample 1543091 | NCBI WGS metagenome assembly OFRO01 (sample SAMN07774217, study PRJEB24372) | wastewater metagenome | isolation source: Exp Tend NO 10WW | collected 2016-02
GAGCCATACCTGCCGCTAATTTGAACGCGATCTCTGATGAGTCCACCTCGTGGAATGACCCATCGTAAAGCTCACAAGACACATCCACCATTTTAAATCCTGCGATGATACCTCTATCCATGTTTTCCTTTAGACCTTTCTCAACTGCTGGGATGAACTCTTGAGGTACTGCTCCACCCTTTATCGCATTGATAAATTCAAAGTGATCATAACGTTTAGTATTTTTAGGTAAATCCTCACTAGCAACTGTATAGTCTATTGGCTTTACACGAATGCGAACATGTCCATATTGACCACGACCTCCTGACTGCTTGATGTATTTACCTTCTGCCTCTGCATCACCGAGTATAGTCTCACGATATGCCACCTGTGGTTTACCTGTTGTACATTCAACATTGAACTCACGCTTCATACGATCGATGATAATTTCGAGGTGTAGTTCTCCCATACCTGCGATGATGGTTTCCATTGTTTCAGGGTCAGTAGAGACCTTAAAGGTTGGGTCTTCTTGTGCAAGACGGTTGAGCGCAAGACCCATTTTTTCTTGGTCTGCTTTTGTTTTTGGTTCGATACGAAGCGAGATCACTGGTTCTGGGAACTTGATACGATCAAGTACGATTGGTGATTTTTCATCACAGAGCGTATCAGAAGTGATTACATCTTTGAGCCCAACTGCTGCAGCGATTTCTCCTGCGAATACTTTTTGTACTTCTTCACGCTGATCTGCTTGCATTCGCACGATACGACTGATGCGTTCTCGGTTGCGCGTACGTGGGTTGTATACATACGAACCTGCCTCCAGTGTTCCTGAGTACACACGGAAGAACACGAGCTGTCCGACGAATGGATCTGCCATGAGTTTGAATGCGAGTGCTGCAAATGGTTCCTTGTCATCAGCTTTGCGTTCAAGTGGAGCTTCTGTTTCTGGATCGGTTCCCTTCATTGCTGCAATGTCGGTCGGCGCAGGGAGATAATCAACCACCGCATCGAGCACGAGTTGGACACCTTTGTTCTTGAGTGCACTTCCGCAATATACCGGGAAAATGGCATTTGCAATCACCGCCTTACGAAGGGTCTTTTTGAGATCTTCAATAGATGGCTCTTTGCCTTCGAGATAGTCATTCATTTGTGCCTCGTCATTTTCAACGATGCGTTCAATAAGCTCCGCGCGGTACTTTTGTGCATCAGCTTTGAGATTTTCAGGGATCTCTTTTTGGACCACCTTGTTCCCCATATCACCTTCGAAATAGTATGCTTTCATCTCAAGGAGGTCGATGACACCTTCATGGTTGTCTTCAAGACCGATTGGAAGCTGTGCGCGAACTGCCTTCTTCGAAAGACGCTCGAGAATCGTTTTGTATGAGTGTTCAAATGATGCACCAGTTCGGTCGAGTTTGTTCACAAAACAGATACGAGGCACGTTTGCTTCATCAGCATAGCGCCAGTTGGTTTCTGATTGTGGTTCTACTCCTGCAACACCATCGAAGACCACCACGGCACCGTCGAGCACACGAAGTGATCGCTTTACTTCAACGGTGAAGTCGATGTGTCCCGGGGTATCAATGATATTGAATCGGACGCTCTTACTCTTGTCCCCTCCTGCGTATGTCGGAATCCATGAACACGTCACTGCAGCTGCAGTAATCGTGATACCGCGCTCACGTTCTTGTTCCATCCAGTCGGTGGTTGTTTCACCGTCGTGAACCTCACCGATCTTGTGACTCATTCCAGTGTAGAAGAGCACGCGTTCTGATGTCGTGGTTTTGCCGGCATCGATGTGAGCGATGATACCGAAGTTGCGAACTTTGTTGAGTGGATAATCTCGTTCCATAAATGATTGTTGAATAATTACGAAGGGTTAATAAGAATAAAAAAAGCGCCGATACGCTGACGAAACTATACTAAATAAGGTTCATTTTTGCAACAAAGCAAAAATAAAGCCCGGGTAGAAACCCGGGCTCGGTGTAACGATGAACCAAAACGATAGCTATGAGAAAATGGAAAAGTTCTGAACAGTAGTATACTCTGTGTATAAACATCTGACAACAAAAAACCTCCTACCAAACGGTAGGAGGTTTTTTGCTTTACCAAGCAAAGTGAGCAAATGCCTTGTTGGATTCTGCCATCTTGTGGGTATCCTTCTTTTTCTTGACTGCGTTTCCTTCACCTTTTGCAGCGAGCATGAACTCTTCAGCGAGTGCTTGTGCAGCTTTCATCCCCTTGCGTGCACGAGCTGCTTCGATGATCCAACGCATTGCAAGCGCAATACGTCGTTCGGTACGAACTTCTCGAGGAACTTGGTAGTTTGCTCCACCGATACGTCGTGAGCGCACTTCAACAAGCGGACCAGCATTCTTCAGCGCCATATCGAATACTTCAAGTGGATTCTCGGTCGCCTCTTTTTCTTTCACGATATCAAGTGCATCGTAAACAATAGTACGTGCGGTGTTTTTCTTACCATCATGCATGATAGAGTTGATGAACTTCTCAAGCGTTGTTGAATCAAACTTGATGTCCGGCTTTACGATATTTCGATTGGTTACTTTTCTTCGCATAGATTAAAAATGAGTGATTATTTTGCTTTTGGACGCTTGGTACCATATGCACTGCGACTCTTGCGACGCTTATCGATCCCTTGGGTATCGAGCACCCCACGGACGATGTGGTAGCGAACCCCGATCAAGTCTTTCACGCGACCGCCACGAAGCATCACGACTGAGTGTTCTTGGAGGTTGTGTCCTTCACCTGGAATATATGCGGTCACGGTGTCTCCGTTGGTGAGACGTACACGAGCAATCTTTCGAATCGCTGAGTTCGGCTTCTTTGGAGTGGTTGTCGAAACCTTTACACACACGCCTCGCTTGAACGGTGACGCGTAAAATACCGGACGATTGTGAATCGCATTGAATCCGCGTGAGAGTGTAATCGCCTTCGACTTGCGAGGAGCGACTTTGCGCGGTTTCTTTATAAGCTGGTTTATCGTAGCCATGTCCCGCTATGCTACTACATGACCCCGGATAAATCAAGTACCTATATGGGCTAGAGCGAGATCCCAGTCAAAAGACTATAGAGCGTGAACCCGAATGGTGCTATCACCTTCCATCCCACCAAGAGGAATATCAGAAGAAGTGGGAGCGAGTACTGCTCAACCAGACGCATCGTTGACTGGAAACGAACAGGAAGGACGGCTGAGAGGAAACGAAAGCCATCAAGAGGGGCAAACGGCATCATATTAAAGAGGGCAAGCACAATATTGATAAGCACAATAATGCTTCCGATTTCAATAAATGGTTGAGAAATAATACCGAAACCGATAGACAAGCGGATCAAGAGTCCAAAAAAGATAGCAATACTAAGATTCACAATAACCCCCGCGATTGCAACCTTTGCAATGCTTTTGTTGCCGTGCTTGAGATTGTCGGGGTTGTACGGTACTGGTTTTGCCCAGCCGATGACGAATCCTGCGTTTGAGACAATGAGAATAAATGGGAGGATGACCGATCCAAGCCAGTCGATATGCTTGAGCGGGTTGAGCGTAATACGACCAAGCACCCGTGCAGTTGGATCCCCTTCTCGCTCCGCAACAAGCCCGTGAGCTACCTCATGCACAATAATCGAGATGATAAGGACTATAAAGTAAAAAATGGAGAGTGGGCCTGACATATTGCGTATCTATAGTCTCTATGGTACCATGCGCACACCTATGGCAAAAGAATGCGTCATTACAAAGAAGAAATCTCAGGTGGGTGGAGGCTACTCGACCAAGGTTCGTGCGACCAAATTCAACCCGATCACTCCATCTCGACGTTATGCAAACCTTCAGAAGAAGCGTGTATTCGTACCTGAACTCAACAAAACCGTAATCATCACGGTTTCTACTCGTGGCCTCAAGACCATCCAAAAGAATGGTGCCTACGCCTCCCTCAAAAAAGCTGGAGTACTGAAATAAAAAATCGCCCCAGTGCGGGGCGTTTTTTTATTCTCCTGTAGTATGATGGTCTCTGATGTTGAGCTCAAGTTCTCCGAGTTTTTGATTAATGACATTCATTTCTTGTTTGATCTCATCAATCGCAAATACTTCTGTCTTGAGCTCGCTTTCGGTTTCTTTTGTTATACGCTTCTCAGTACGAAGTCCCGAAAGAATTAATTCATTCCCAATGAAACTTGAAACAAACGCACGTGTGACATAGAGAATGAGACACCCGACAACAAAGGAGAGTGGCCCGTCCCACCACGGTTGGTCGATTGTTGAGAGTGAAGAGTGGTAGTTATCGATATAGAGATGAATAAGATCTGCGCTATGCCACACTCCGCGCCAAAACAGCACAATCCCAATACCTGCAATTGTCGCATACAGATACGAATGATGGCTGAGAAATATATGGAACCGAGTAAATATTGTCTTCATATGTTCATAGTATAGCAATTATTTTTGATACCACTTCAGTCCGTCAGTTGAGAGTGTCACGGTGCCCTTATCTTGCGTCGAGATCCACGGAATCTGCAATTTCTGTAACCGATCGAGTACCTCTTGATGCGGGTGGCCGTAACGATTGTTCACGCCTGCAGAAATAAGTGCAAGTACCGGACTCGTTGCGCGCAAATATTCTTCACCTGAAGAAGTTTTTGACCCATGATGTCCAAGTTTCAATATATCGACATTGATATCCTTCGGGTATGTTTGTGCGAGATAGTGTTCAATCGAAATCGGTGAATCTCCAGTGAAAAGTGCACTTCGTTCTCCTACTTGTAATCGCCCCACGACCGATGCATTGTTTGTCTCCCAGTTCGTTGTATCACGATCAGGAAAGAGTATCGAGAATGTTGCGTTATTTTTCGCATCAAGTGTAATCATCATCCCGTTGCGAACGTAGTATGACGGTACATGTTTGTTCAAGAGCGTTGCAAACAAATCTTTGAACGTTTGTGTATCACTATCGACTCCAGAGGTGAGGAACAAACCCACATGGTATCGACGAAGGACAAGCGGGAGCCCACCGATATGGTCGGCATCGGGGTGCGTTGCGATCACTGCATCGATTGAGTGATCTCCGATCGGCATAACCTTGGCGAGCTCAGAAAGCACTGTCGCATCTCGCCCACCATCAATCAGGAGTTGCTTGCCATTTGGTGTCTGTATGAGAAAGCTGTCACCTTGACCAATATTGAGCATTGAAACTTTTGTACGGCTACCCGCAGAAACCGGATAGAGTACAACCGCAGTTATAGCCAACACCACGACACCTGCCATCATGAGTCCAAGATTCACTGTCTGTCGATTCATGTATACTAAGTGTATGTTTACCGAACAACAATTTCAAATTCCGGTACTGCAAGGTATCAGTGAGAAGACAATCGAAGAGCACAAGAAACTCTATGGGGGATACGTAAAAAACGTAAATGCAATCATAGAAAAAATGGCGGTTCTCGACAGTGAAAAAGACGCATATATTACCGGAGAACTTTTTCGACGATTTAGTTTCGAATACAACGGCATGCGCAATCACGAAGTCTACTTCAATTTACTTTCTGGTACTCCGACACCCCTTAATCCTGATAGTCCTTTAGGAAAAATGCTCCTCGGATTGTTTGGAACATATGAAAGATTTATAAAAGAATTCACTCAGCTCGCACTCACTCGAGGTATCGGATGGGCAGTGCTCTGGTATGACAAAAAAGATAATCGGTTACTTGCGTCTTGGGTTGATGAACAACACTTAGGGCAACTCAACGGATGTGACATGATCCTAGCGGTCGATATGTGGGAACACTCCTATGTCGCAGACTACTTGCCATCTGGCAAAAAACAATACGTTGAAGATTTCTTCAAGAACGTGAATTGGTCCGTAGCCGAAAACTATTTCGCACGTGCACAAGGTAGCACATAATATCGACACGGAAGAGCACCAGAAGTATCACACTATAGAAAAGTGCCATACCCCACCCCGAAAGCGGTGGGGTGTTCCATTGTGGAAGTTTGTTCAGTAGTGTGAGAACGGAGAGCACTGCATTTCCAAGAAATGAAATACAGACACCAACAACTGTTGCAAGCACTGGAATCCATGATAGAGCGATGAGAGCAACTCCGAGCACCATGACAAGTGGTGTGACAATTGCAAGAAGTACATTTGCAAACGGAGATGCAAGTGGAAACAGCCCAGAGAAATACATCGTGTATGGCAACATGAATATCGGGACCCCAATCGCAAGTATAGTAAGCTCACGAATATCGATATGATTCGTCTGTGGAATGAATGCGAAAAATCGCTCGATTCGAGGCATCACCGCAATCATAAAGAGTGTCGCAAGGAATGAGAGATGAAATCCTGGATCAGCAAACAGTGTCCCAGGAGATAAGAAAAAGAATAGTACATACGCAATACAAAGCGCACGAATTGGTTGATACGTGCGGACCAGAAGTCCTGCTGAAAGTGCGATTGATCCCATGATACCGGCACGCACCGATGCGATACCTGCACCGCTTACAAGAACCAAAAGAACAATCGCTCCTATGGTAATACCCGTGCGTATGCGGAATGAAACACTACGTAGCAAAAGTGCGAGAAATCCTGCAAGCAATGTGATGTTGTACCCCGAAAGCACGAGCACATGAAGCACCCCGGTTGTACGAAACAAATCCTGAATATATTGCGGGATTCCTCCTTGATATCCGACGACCATTCCTGCAAGTACCCCATCGATTGGAAACGAAACGTAGCGCGCAAAGATATCAGCGATTGTAAATCGCACATGCGTCGCAATACGAGAAAGCGAACCTCGCCCTGTATCAATCACCACAACAATCGCATTACGTGCAACCCCCACAATCGCCTTACTCGCAAGATATTGTCGATACCCAAATACACGCCCTGTTGTTGTAGTGAAATCTTGTGGTTTTTCTACAAGTGCACGAATACTAATGTGATCTCCGGGGAGTATATGTGGTTGCCCAGAGGTTGTTATTTGGAGATGTACGCCAAACAGTTGGTCAGAAACCACAAGATTTGTATTCTCTAGTCGACGATCAACTGATAGTACGACCGCTTCAAATGCTCGCGCTCCAAACACTGCGGAAAGGGTCGGTTGTTCGTGCCACCACACAGTGAGCGATCCGAGCACAAGAGTGGCACCGACAATGACACCGAAGAGTACCCCGCGAAGTGTGCGAAAGATTATTCCACACATCACGACACAGAGCACGCCATAATAGATGACAGTACCAAGTGCAACATGAAGCACACTATAGAGTACCGCTCCAACAGTCAAACTGATACACAGTATGACGAACATACAACAAGTATAGTATTGAGAAAACTATTAGAGAAGTGAAGCCAAAGTGTACTCTTGTATGAGCTCAGTCTCCTCTGCTTTTGAAAATACTTTTTTGTACTTGGCGCCTTTGACACCTTTGACACGCTTTTCACACAGAGCCCATGTCTTGTCCGTATACACTTTGCCGTGCACAAGGGAAACATAGGAGTATGCAGGGACATCGCTTGATTTCTTCTTTTTGGGAGTTGCTTTTTTTTCAGTCGTACCAATCTGTTTCAAAAATGATTCGTATTCTTTAAAGGTTCCCTTGAAGTGTGTCTCTTTTTTGCCAAGCGCGGCTGCGACTGCGAGTTCATCGCACCGTTCATTGTAGAGTTCTCCGCCGTGGCCTTTCACTTTTGCAATCGCCAATCGGTCGCCATATTCTTTCAAAAGTACGAGCAGTTCTTGCCATACGTCTTTGTTTTCTACAGGAGTCTTTTGCATCGTCACCCACCCCTTCTTCTCCCATCCGTATACCCACGAATTGAGTCCGTTGACGACATACGCTGAATCAGAATAGACAACGATGTCTCCTTTGTAGCTACGCGATCCACTGTCCTTGAGTACCTCAAGCACGGCTTGAAGCTCCATTTGGTTATTCGTTGCGCGTTTTGCAGACCCAGCGATTTCCATCACGTACCCGTCTGCCAATATTACTGCACCCCATCCGCCGGGACCTGGGTTCCCACGAGAAGCACCGTCTGTATATATAATGAGATTTTTTTTCATTGGTTGATTATAGCAAAGCTCCGATAATAACCGCTGCTCCTGCAATCACCATAATCGCGGTGACGAACCATCCAAGGTATGTGAGGAATGGTTTGTTGGTATGTTTGCCCATCACGTGTTTGTTTGAACTAAGATGCACAATGAAGAAAAGAATGACCGGCGCGACGAGACCATTGGCAACTGCTGAATAAATAAGTGCCTTGATTGGATCAAGCCCAATGAAATTGAGTCCGATACCGACAATCATCGCGAGAATGATCACACCATAAAATGCATAGGCGTTTTTCAGTTTTCGATAGAGACCGAATTTCCATCCGAAACTCTCTGAGACTGCATATGCTGCAGATCCGGCAAGGACCGGGATCGCGAGCATTCCCGTACCAATAATTCCAACGGCAAATAATACGTACGCGAAGTTTCCTGCGAATGGCCGAAGCGCGGCGGCTGCATCGGCAGCAGAATCAATATTGGTAATCCCGTGTGCAAAGAGTGTCGCTGCGCATGCAGTGATAATGAAAAACATCGCAACGTTGGATACAAACATCCCACTCCAAATATCAATACGCATTTTTTTAATATCACGAGGATGGATACCGTGCTGACGTTCTGCGATCGTCTTCTCACCTTTCAATATTTCTTCTTCAACTTCTTGTGATGTCTGCCAGAAGAACAGGTATGGAGAGATCGTCGTCCCGAGAATTCCACAGATGAGAAGTAACTGATCTTTTGAAAACGCGATGGTCGGAAGCACTGTATGGTGAAGAGCATCAGCCCAATTCACTTTGGTGAAAAATGCAGAGATAACATATGAAAAGAGGACAAGCGCGAGGTATTTGAGATACTTGGAATATCGCGCGTAGGTTGTAAATATTTGGAGCAATACACTAATTACTGCAAACCCGACGACGAGGAGCGCGAAGCTAAGGGTCGGGCTTAATAATTGTGCAGCCTGTGCCATCGCACCAAGATCAGCACCGATATTGAACGTATTTGCCGCAACAAGGAGAAATGTTGCGGTATAGAGTATCGGTTTCGAATAATGTTTCCGAATATTTGCTGCAAGCCCCTGCCCGGTGACCATACCAATACGTGCGCACATTTCTTGGACAATCGCCATAAGCGGGAATGTAAACAGTGAGAGCCACAACAATTGAAATCCGTATTTCGCCCCTGTTTGCGAGTATGTCGCGATCCCCGAAGGGTCATCGTCTGCTGCTCCTGTCGTAAGCCCTGGTCCGAGATTATGCCAATATTCTTTTGCTGCGGTGAACGGTTCTTTGCTGACGATTTCTTGGCCGAGTTTATTGCCGACCTCAATACCTTTTTCCAACAGTTCTGCAGGTTTTGCAATAATCTTCTCAAGTGTGTCTTCGGTCATAGGCATATTGTACCTTATAGAAGTTCCTTTATCCGAATACGAACACCACCACGCCATCCTGCTTCAAGTGTGCCCAAGAACGTCAGCGTTGCGCCCGGAACAAGCCGGTTCATAACATCTTCGTCTGCAAAAAAGGTAAATGCAGTTGCACTCCCTGTGTCGTCCCGCACGAGGCATTCGATATGCTCTTTTGTTTTCCCAAACAGTTTCGTGCTTTGCACAACAACACTATCGAATCGAAAGAGTGGTTCAGGATTACCCACACCAAATGGCGCAAATCTGCGTACTGCCGACAGGTGTCTCGTCGTCGCAGTCGCAAGTGGAATCTGGATTGCATCATGTGTCGCGCTGTGATCGGCACTGTGATCAACACCGACAAGTGCCGTATTGAGTGCGTCTTCAAGGAAATGAATTTGTTCTTTGGTCGTCGAGAATCCACCCGCCGCTTGGTGCCCTCCTGCATGCAGAAGCGTGCCCTCGGGAAGCGCTTGGAAGAGAAGCGCTGCGTGGTGCTCACTTACCATCCGACACGATCCTTTAATAGAGCCGTCTCCTGCTTCCCCCCAGACAAAAAAGCTTCGGTTGTATGTTTCTTGTAGTTTGTTGGCAACGAGACCGAGCACTGCGGGACGCCACTCGGGGTTGCCCACAACGATAATATCGCGTAGTTCTCCTGCGTGCGCAGACAAGCGGTGATCAAGACTTGCATGCGCGGATTTCACAATACGAGCAACGAGCAATTTGCGCTCTGCATTGATAGTATCGAGTCGGTCAACAATCGCACGTGCTTCTTCACGTGAATCAGTCGCAAGAAGTTGGAATGCGA
>OFRO01000785.1_pt1 | contig 10208 bp, 20 predicted proteins | sample 1543091 | NCBI WGS metagenome assembly OFRO01 (sample SAMN07774217, study PRJEB24372) | wastewater metagenome | isolation source: Exp Tend NO 10WW | collected 2016-02
AGCATTGCGTCCACAATATCCCATTGATCGCGTGTGGGGTGGAAGATGCGGGCTACGGCGTTGCGGAGTTCGTACTCTTGTCGCTCTGCGATGCGGCACTCCTCGTACACGCGATTTTCCCACTCGCCGTAGCTTTCGCCTTGGCGCGGCTTGCTCTGTGCGATCATCGTCGCGCCTTGCAGTCGTGCGCGTCCATGATCGGGCGGAGTTCGTCTTGCAGTTGCTCTTTCGTGGTGGTGTAGAGCTTGCTCCAGGTGGAGAAGATCCCGCACGTGGTGTGCCTGATGTAGACGTTGTGCTTGCGGAAGCGCGAGTGCGTTGGCACTGGCTCGCGCAGGATCACCTCCCATCCGTGATAGCGGAACACGTTGCCTTCACGGGGAGAGTTTTCACGTAGGGTGAATCCTCCTCGCGATTGCAACGTTAGGGAGATGGGTGTGCTGGGTGTGTTCACTGTTGGGTACTCTCCTGGGTGTGTGGTGTGTGCAGCGTGTGCACAGGCCCGCGCGCATGGGTATGTCGCGGGCCTGCATCCATGTGCAGGGGCTAGAGGGTGTGCCTGTAGCTGAGTTGCTTGCTCCAGAAGTACCAGCGGATGTAGGCATGGCCGTTGTCGGCGGGCAGGTTCCAGTAGTGGTGGCGCATCGCGTTAATGCGCAGGCTGAGCGGATCGGTGAGTGTGCCCTTAGCGTCTGAGAGTTTCATTAGTTGTAGCACTGATCCCGTGGGGCCATGTGGTCACGGATTGCTTGATCCGTGGGCTGCTGGGGCCATGCTGGGGTTGACCATGGGCGCTTGCATCGTGGGCAGTGGCCGAGTGCGCGGGCTGCATCGATCTGCTCTTGGACCTCTGGACGGAACATTGTGGGTTAACTCCTGTGTGGTGTGTGCGCGCGCCTTACAAGCGCACGCCCCCGCGCGCTTTGCATGTGAGTGCGCGCAGGGGCGTGTGTGTGTACGGATGTGGGTGGGTGCGGGGTGGGTTGTTATCCCCTATGTGGGGGAAAGTTGGGGGAGTTGTTGGGCAAAGGGAAGGGGTCGATCCGAGTGGATCGACCCCTTTGGGGTTAGGCGGAGTTGGGGTTAGAAGCGCGCGGGTCGCGTGGGGAGCGCTTTCGCCTTTGCGACCTTGTGGACGAGTTTCACGTCCAAGGCGTCGATCACGCGTTCCGTATAGGTGGCTTTCGTCGCTGGGTCGGTAAACTCAACGACGTTCTTCCCGTAGCGGATCAGAACGTTGATCTGACCTTCTCCGGCTCCAATCGTCACCTTGGCCGCCTTGGCGGCCCGTGAGAACGCGTTGCGCAGGGTGTTCGCGTCACCTTCATACATGGGTTCGGCGTGGGTTGCTTCCAACTTGGCGGGATCCTTGGCGAAGCGTGGCCATTGGGACAGACTCACATCTGTACCCTGCGCGGCCATGGCGAGAACCTGCGCGGCAAAGGTGACGGAGCGAGGATCCGCTCCCTTGATCTGCAGGAGGGCCATGGGGTCGAATTTTGTGTCGGTCGTTGGGGTTGTCACTTGTGGTGTACTCCGAGCATGAGATCGGGAGGGAGCTTGCGCCCTCCCGTCAAGTTCAATTATAACGTCATACCCCTTCACAAACGGATACTTATGTCATCCACCGGAAAGTTAACATTCAACATAACGTTGGGAAAGTCGAGTCTGGAGATGACATAATCCAGAGTTGTGTCGCCGGGTGCCGACATAGCGATCCACATAACGTACTCACACTTATGTCAAAGTGAACGTATATTTAGTGTAGTTATGTAGCCCCCAGACTCAGATCTTACATAACAGTGTGAGGTGGATGAACACACATCGGATCCGAATACTTAGTCTTTACATTCGACTTTGAACCTACACACTACATAACGATTGCGAGCTTATCCACATACACACATAGGTGCTATTGTCAAACTTCTATACGGATCCTTAACCCGGTGACATAATCCGAAACCGAATATATATGGGTCCCACTCGGATCCGAACCTCGGGGGTGGACTTCGACAGCGCAACAATCTATGAAATTTTTTTGAAATCGAGTTTGTGCCGATATCAGCGAACCCTGGCGGATGAGGGGGGCGGAAAGAGGCACTAGGACGCATCCAGGCACCGAAGTGGATATCTGTGTTAGGGAGCCACGGCGGGCGCGAAAAAGCGACGAGGCCGCAACTCGTCGCTCACAGAGGCTACCAGCTTTAGGACTCTGTGTCAAGCATGTATAGAAAGGTTCTATAGTACCATACTCAGGACTCTGAGCTACCGAAAAGTTGTAAACGTGTATACAAGCAGCGTTTTGTAGACACAGACTCAAAACCGAACGCCATTCGTATACAAAACCGCGCTAAAGACCCTTTACCCAGAGTTTAGAACATACATTCCCATAGACACGGCCCACACCAAGCGCTACAATCAACTGACTGAAGTCGAGTGACTGAAGGAGCCTTAACACCCTCAACGAAAATATTGAGCCAGTGATTAAGACGAGCGGATTGCGCTAATCTGTAGCGTTGTTGACAACCGTACTTCCGTGGCGTATACTAACGCAGGAGGACGTTTGCATGAGCAGTGTAGAGCGCCAAGTCGTTTTAAGGATAATCGAGCGGAACCCCGCCCATAGTAAGGAATGGATCAAGCAGGCCGTGCGCGGCCAGCTAAGGCCAGGGCGTGTCAGCGCAATCCTTGAGGACCTAGTAGAGCTTGATGCCGTAATGACGGCGGGCGGCGGCTACCATATCAACGAGTACGGGCGCAAGTTGCTGATGGCGGGGGGCGTGGTGGGTAACCGTGGCGCCTCGGCGGAGCGCGGATTAGCCGTAGAGTGAACATCGCCCTCACCCACAAGCTGGAGTTCGATTCAAGTACGCCGCCCACGTTGCAGGAGCTTCAAGCGCTGATTAACGCCGCCAAGCAGGCCGGGTTCGCAGATGACGCCGCCGTCCACATCCGAGCAGCTGACGATCAGCGTGACGGCTACTACTTTAAGGCCACGGTTCTAGCAAACGGAGCACAGAGTTAGTGCTAACCTGTGACTGGTGTGAGGACGAGCCGTCCGCATTGGCGATCACCAATGATCTTGGCGGCTGGGACAAAATTGGGCTTAAGTGTCAGGCGGAGATGCTGGCCCAAATCATGGATGAGTACAAGGCGAAGCTGGTGCGCGAGGAGCAGGAGGATGCGCTCCGCCGAGGCTTAAAGTCCCATCTAGCGGTGGGCAGGTAGCAGGATGACGGTCTAGCGTCCTAGGCTAGCGTTACATCCGGGCACTGGTTATAGAGATTAAAGGGGGCTTCGAGACCCCCGGCCCGCGACTCCGCAAGGGGAAGCGGGCTTCTCTCTATCTAGGGGGTGTGGAGATGGTGGGTTGACAATATGCGTGGGTGTATGTTAGAATATGCGGAGGCACGCTAGCCTAGAAAGAAGACCCCGTTGACCCAAGATCAGCAATTCCTCCGATGGGTGCATGACCGCCTCTCGAAGGTCTACAAAGAGAATCCGAACATGGACTACATGCAGAAGCTCATCGCGATTGCCGAAGCTCTGCCGCAGGGCGTGGATACGCCTGTAATGTCCCCGGTGCCAGAACGGAGCTTCTATCGTGCACCAAAGATGAAGAAGCCGGTCAAGGTTAAGCGTGGCAAGTTCACCACCTTTGTCGGCACTCTCAGCGAAGATGGCGATCAAGTGCTCAGAGACGCCGGTGTGCTACCCACGCCGATCCCGAAGGAGTCGCCGACGATTGACGAGATGCTCGACAAGATAATCGCTGAGGCCGAGAAGCCCGCTGAGCCGCTGACCGTGGCCGATATGATGTCGGCTAAGGAGCAGCTGCAGGAATCGGCCATTGCGTCGCTCATGGCACGGATGAAGCCCAATGTCAATATCAACCCGCTGCCGGGAATGATGACCGCGTCCGAGTCCGCGGCCATGGATCCGGCTGTACGCCAGGATCATGTTGACCACGCGGTCCTCGATAAGCTGGGAGCCGCCTACCACAAGAACGCCGTTGACCACGGCTGGTGGGATGACGATCCGGCCAAGATCAAGGCAATGGGCGAGCTTGGCGAGTTCTTCACGAATCTGCCCGTGGTCACGTTTACTGGCGAGGGTGGCGAAGAGGGCGATTGGCGCCTGATCAACCTGCCCAAAGCTGGCCCCACCGTGGATGATATCCTCAACCGCAACTGGCCTGAGCGCAGTGTGGGCGAATTGCTGATGTTGGTCGTCACCGAGATCGCCGAAGCCTACGAAGAGTATCGGGACGGCAAGTTCGATGAGGTCTACTACGCCGAGGGCAGCACCAAGCCTGAGGGTGGCCCAATCGAGATGAGTGACGCCATCATCAGGATCCTGGAGCTTGCCCACAAGCGCGGATGGCGCATGGGGGCCGCAACCAAGACCAAGGCCGACTACAACAAGGGACGCCCGTATCGGCACGGTGGCAAACTTGCCTGACGAACGCTGGATCCCTACGTTGCCCATGGTGCGCAAGGAGTACTACTGTTTTCCGCTTAAGCCTCGCGCCGACGCTACCCTAACTTGTAGCGCACGCCCGCGCTACGAGGATGGCCAGGACATCTGTGGCAAGGCCGCTGTCATCCTGATTCGCATTCACACGTACAGGGCCGTTAAAGGCGGGCACCGCGTGAATAATGTGTACCTGTGCCTAGATCACATCTCGCCCAAGTACAAGTCGATGTTTGGCCTGATGCACGCGGGGCACGCCGAGTGGCTGGGGCGCACCGAAGTCGTCCACAAGGAACCGTCGCCCGCCGACTATACGCCAGTTGGCTACGGAAACGTCGTAGGAGGAGGAAAATCATGACCTGGATGCTGGTTGCACAAATTGCGGTGCTTGAGGCGGTGACGAGTAGCTTCATCGTCGTTCTCATTGATCGGTGGCGTGGCCGTGGCCGCTAGGATACCGAGCCATCGACTGCGCGGGACCTTCTTGCTATGGTTCCGCGAATTCTGTCAGGGCAAGACCCACGACGAGATCGCGGTCGCGTGTGGGATTGCCATGAACACCAGTCGCCAGTACACCGGCACCGTAAGTAATATCTTGGGCGTGCCGGATCAGGATCTGCGCCGCGTAGTCATGGAGGCGCTGTACATCATCGCCAAGGCGGGCCGCAAGCCGGGGGAGGTCGTTGTGAAGCGGGCGCTTTCTACCGATGACCCCGAGTTTGAGCTTGAGTACCTCATTGAGGACGTAATCGTCTTCGACAAGGGGGCGTAGCGAGTGGAAGCGCCTTATAAGATCATCCGCCACGCGTACGCTGGGTGCGATAGCGGCTGCTGTGGCTATCACTCCATACTTGTGGAGCCAAACGGCGAAGAGACGTATCTCGACTTCGTCTACGATCACCCTGACATCTGGGATCCAGTCCGCAAGGTGTACGTCCGAGATGTAGACGGGGACGAAGCGTGGGGGACGATTATCCGCGAGTTCGCCCGCGGCTCGTTGGGCGTCGAGGACCTCAACTTAGAAGAATCGGAGATCAGCTACAGTGACTGATAGCGCCAAAATTCTGCATAAATGGAGCAGCGTCGGCAACGGTCAGTGGGTTTGCTTTCGCTGTCAGTCTCAGACGTTCGCATCGCCGCCAGATGAGCCGCCAGCAGACAGCTTCGGAGGCTGCACTTGGAAGGAGACTATCGCCACCCTGACAGCCGAGCGGGACACCTATCTCAAACGGCTTAACATCAGTCCGCAGGGTGACGACGAGATAGATGCGTTGGAATCCTGCATTGGATTTCTTCGGCACGACATTGAGGTGCTGACAGCCGAGCGGGATACGCGAGTATCCGAAATCGGGCTAGTAACACGGATGCTGAACGGAGCGCCACCTGATGAGCTAGCCAACGACTACGGCGGGCTTGGGCTGGAACTGCTGCCACTGGCAGAGTCTGCTGCCAAGGTAATCCGTGAGCGGGACGAGTTACGCACCAAGCTAGGAAACGCTAAGCAACACGCCAAGGGCATCGTTCAAGGAGGTTCGCTGCTTGAGATTGCGGAAGCCATCCTTGGCGAGCACGAAGAAAACCGGCCCCGTGGCGCATCCGGCGAACGACTGGATAGCGAACTGTGCCGGGTCTGTGCTCTCGCCAGCTTAATCAAGCGAGGCGAGGTTCAGCGGGATGCGCTTAGAACGACGCTGGAGGATCGGCAAACCGCAGCGCACACTTACGGGATCGCTTGGGCCAAATACACCAATCGGAACCCATCTCATCGCGAGCCAATGGAGTTCTGTCCTTCGCCGGGATGCGTCCGCGCCCGTGAAGCCTTGGGAGAGAAGCTGTGACTTCCCCAAGCTGGCCCCGTGATAGTAGTTGTCACGGGGCCAAGATCCCGTGGGTGGACTATGAGGCCAATGATGGGAGCCTGCGGCGTCTTTGTAAGTTCTGCCGAGGCCTGCATCCAGGCGATCTGTTCGAGTTTCTCAACTTTGGATGTCGGCTTCTGCCAATTCAGTCTAACCCCTATGCTGCCGGCTTCGTGATCGGTGAGTACCGCTGGTTCCCGCAGCACTTGCAGGATGAGGGATATAATCCTGACGCTAAGGCCACGTTGAAGGATGCAATCTTGCGGAGTAGTGGGTTTTGGTTTGAGGAGGGGCACGGTGGCCCGGTGAGGTGGGGCTTCGGGGGCCGACAAGCCTCTAGCGCTTCTCGGTAGCGTCCCTTATAATGGGGCGTATGGACGAGCTAGGCGACATTCCGCTGAGTCCCCGCAGAACGCACGGGACGCCGAGATCTGCGACTTCTAAGCTGTTGAAAGCCCGGTGGATGGCCAATAATCCCACGCCGGGCGAGTCTGCGTTCCATCTGTTGCTGGTGGCGCTTAAGGTTGATGCCGAGTTTCAAATACAGGCGCAGTTGGCGGGATATATTCCTGACTTCTATCATCCAGGGTTGCGCACGGATGGGCGGTTGTGTAAGCCGTTCATTGTGGAGATTGACGGCGCGAGCCATTTTACGGCTGCTGGGAAGGCAGCGGATAAGAAGCGGACCGCCGTTTTTTCGCGCATGGGGATTAAGGTAATCAGGTTCACGAATAGCCAGGTTGTGCGGGAACGGGCATCTGTGGCTAAAGTGGTGATGGAAGCGTTGAATGACACGCGACCGGGGTTGGCGCGATGACGCAGCCAATTGACAGCCTATCTCTGTTTATGGAGCAGCTTTCAGCCGGCATTGAGGGGCTGAAAGGCGATGAGCTTCGTGCGTACGAGGATCTGGAGTTCTACAGCCGGTATGTCATCGGTTATGGGAACCCTGACTATAAGGAAAATAGCCGGTTCATTAAGCGCATCTACAATAGCTTGCAGTATGACGAGGATGAAGAGGAGTTTCTTATCCTTGGCCCACGGCAGAGCGCTAAGAGCCAAGCAGTCACCATCACGTATACGACCTGGATGATTGGCCGGAATCCGCTGATTCGGTTCTTGTTGGCGTTTGCGAGCATGGACGTGCAGGGTTTGGCCTTCGCGCGGCAGCTTGATCAGATCATTACGGGCAACGAGCGCTACATTAACATCTTTGGGGCGCTTAAGCCCGATAAGCCCGAAAAGTGGGATGCTCGCGAGAAAATCGTGGCCAGGGATACGCCTCCCGGTGGTTTGAAGGACCCCACCATTAGTGTTGTGGGTTTAGGGAGCGCGGTGCCGTCGAAGCGCGCCGATGTGATCATCTGTGATGACTTGGTGACTGGCGAGAACGCGTACAGCCCCGCGTTGCGGAAGATGGTAAGCAGCTTTGTGAAGCAGTCGCTGATGCCCATCCTTGTGCCCGGTGGCAAGACTATCATCGTTGGGAGCCGCTGGGATCCTAGGGATATTTATGCTGAGTTGGCTGGCGACTGGGATCTCAAGTTTCCACGCACGGTTCCGATCGATACGAGCGTCTTGTATGAGTTGAGCGGCGGTGATAACATGACCGAAGAAGAGTATCAGGAGTTTATGGACGATGTCCCTGACGACAGCTAACTTTGAGGCTATTCCGATAGATCCGCCCATGTGCCGGTTTGGAGAGGGTTCGTACGCGCATTTTCGGGCGTATCTGAGTGAGGGCTGTGTGGCTTTTCCAGACGACCGATATCAGGATTTGTGTCCTACACACTGGCGTGGCGCGACACCGCACGGGACAATGTGTACAGTAGCGCTCTATAGCCCCTTTGCCGCCGAGATCCTGGAGATGGTCGGTGGTTCGGTCTGTAAAGAGGAGCACCCCGTTGGCTAAGCTCATTTATGAACGTGCCATTCATGTGCACCCTCAGACCGGGGAACTGATCTCCTACTGGCCCGAGCATTGGCCTATCGAGAACCTGGCGCGGAAGTGGCGGGCTGTGAGTAGCGGCCCCTTTGGGGCTGGATATCAGAATGACCCGAATGCGCTGTCAGGAAATGCGTTGCAGCGCGACTGGCTTCACTTCTATGACAAGGACGACCTGGATGCTCATCGTAGGACGCTGGGCGTGCAAAGAGGGACTCAGCACGCTGGGGCCGACCCCACGAGGGGCGGTTCTGGGCGAGATCCTGACTTCTTCGCGACAATCCTCGCTGAGAGGTTGGAGAATCGTTGCTATTTCATCGATTTCTTCAATGAGCGCCTAAACATCGATAAACAGGCCCAATTCTTGGAGGACTGGCTCGATGTGAGAGGTGGCATTGTCACTGGCGTCATCGAGGACACCAGTGAGAAGGGTTACGTCTGGAACGACCTCCAGATGGTCAATCCGGTGCTGGATAAGAACGGCGTGCAGATTGGTCCCGCTCGGGGGACGAAGTATCCGTGGGTTGTTGAGAAGGCGCAGGGCCGTAGTGCGGTGGGGGCGAAGGAGTTGCGATATCTCGCGATGGCTCCGCGGTTCAAGAACGCGCAAATCATGATCCCTGGCACGCGTCATGGAGATGGTTGGCTCGTTGACCCGAAATGGGACATCTTTGTGCAGGAATGGTGCGCGTTTCCAAGCGGTCACGACGACTTGTTGGATGCGGCGTTTTGGTGCGCATTTGCCGTCTTTGGGAAGGAAGCGCCAGCGAGTGGGTTTAAGAGCGCTAATCCTAGTGCTGGATCCAAGGTGCAGGAAGAGATCAAGGGGCTGCTCTGTGAGAGGCCCGCTCATATTCGGTTCGGGAAGCCGCTTGACCAGTGTGCTCGCTGCGTGCAAGAGTTCGTTGAACGTCAACTGGCCGGTCGTGACTCTCAAGGCTCGCAACCGGCACACCGGTCAGTTGATGTTATCCAATCGACGAGAAGCCACGTCGGGGTTGGATTGCTAAGGAGGCGTTAGCACGCAAGCAGCGTGGTGCGCTAGGAGAAGGTAATGTTTGCACGCCGCGAAGAAGTTGAGCCGCTGGGCTGGACCGAATTTATCCCGCCTGTTAACCCAGATGTGGACTACGGGGAGTTCGAGATCTACGGGATTGCGCCGCTGGACAGCGGGACACTGTGGATCTCCTTCGATAAGGTAGACACCAACAGCACATACACGCTGACTGTTGGCGCGCGCTGGCCTGATGGCATGCGCAAGGTGACCAGGGCTGATATCACATTTAGCAAGCCGAAGCCGGGTTGGCCGATGTGCCTGCTGGTGAACGAGGAGCCGCAGCGCTTTGATGGGCTGCTCGATGTCGGCTTCAAGATCTACCCCTTTGAGCGAGTTGTACGCATCGTGCAGACTCGCGGCGTAGCTAAGCCGTTGCGCTTTGCTGCCTTGACTGGCGTTTACGAGTCCCCTAGTGTAAGCGCATGAGTGCTCCCCTGCTGCCCCGAAATGTGTCCGAAGGCTACGGCTCCCTGCCCGTGCCCTACGAGACCGCGCGCAAAGAAGATAAGGGTTGGCGCAACATCGGCGCTAACGGCAACGGGCGCGAGCTTCCGCAGTACCTCCAAGACCAGATGATCGTCAACAGCTTCAAGGCGTTCCGCACGAACCCTATGGCTAAGAGATTGATTGAGATCCAGAACAACTTCATCCTGGGCAACGGGTTGAGTGTCAACAGTGAAGACGAAGAAACGGCGGCCGCGGTTTATCAGTGGTGGCACGACCGGTATAACAACTGGCCGCGAAAGATCGTACGTCGCGTACGGGATCTATCCATATACGGGGAGTGGCTTCACCGTCCCCTTATCGACCGGGACGGCTTCGTGCGAATTGCGGATGTCCAGCCGGATAACATCGAGACGGTACGCGCAGATCC
>OFRO01000787.1_pt1 | contig 10182 bp, 13 predicted proteins | sample 1543091 | NCBI WGS metagenome assembly OFRO01 (sample SAMN07774217, study PRJEB24372) | wastewater metagenome | isolation source: Exp Tend NO 10WW | collected 2016-02
TGCGTAGTGGACACGCTAAAAGTACAGCCGAACGAAATTAAACTCACGGCAAACGTGCAGGGCGTTACCCTCACAGCCGAAAACAGTGAAACGGTACTAACGGCAAGCCCGACGGAAATAGCTCTCAATTTGCAATCGCAGGAAGTAGCTTTAACGTTAAAAGAGCAGGTGGTCAGACTTAACGCGCTTACGGGCGCAACGATAAACAACTACGGTTCGTCTGACATAGTAGTCGGTGAAAGCCCTAACGGTACTATTAACGGCTCGAACGCCACTTTTACGACGGATTATGACTTTGTACCTGAGAGTGTTTTATTTTTCCGGAATGGATTAGCACAATACAATCCGACACATTACACCACAAGCGGGACAACTACTATAAATTTGAATTTTAGCCCTATTGTAGGGGATGTTTTGACGGTTAATTACACAAAAGCATAATATGGCAGAAAATACTATAACACGTGACCAAATACGGGACGGCGCAATTAACGATGACAAGGTAGGTGCAGGCGCGGCGATTGCCACATCTAAACTTGCATTGAATGGCACTATTATATTCAAAGATGGTTCGGTCGCTTTCACAGGCGACCAATCAATGGGTAATAATAAAATCACGTCCTTGGCAACGCCTTCAAGTGGCACAGACGCGGCAAATAAGGACTACGTAGATAACTCTATCACTACAGCCCTTTCACCGTTTACAGCCAAAGGGACGGTAAGAGTAGCAACTACTGCGAATATCACATTGTCAGGCGCTCAAACTATCGACGGCATATCGGTAATTGCTAATGATAGAGTTTTAGTAAAAAACCAAAGCGCGCCCGCTGAGAATGGTATTTATCTTTGCGCGGCTGGCAGTTGGTCACGTGCCACTGACATGGATTCTTGGTCAGAAATTCCCGGCGCATGGGTGACGGTGCAAGTTGGAACGGCAAACGCAGACACTGTTTGGCTTGCTACGGCGGACCTGGGCGGGACTTTGAACACTACAGCCGTTACCTTCATAAACCCATTATCAAGTATCGGACTTACAAGCTCAAATTTTGTGCATGATGAAACACCAAGCGGAACTATTAACGGCTCAAATGCGAGCTTTACCATTGCGAATACACCTACAAGCGGAACGCTGAGAGTGTTCCGTAACGGATTGAGAGTATTGCAAGGCAGCGGCAACGGATACACGCTTTCGGGTACGACAATAACAATGACCACCGCGCCAAATAGTGGTGATTCTCTCAGAGTTGATTATATGAAATAATGGCTGAAAATTTACTTGGCATAAATCAAGGTGGCACGAACGCAACTACAAAAGGCGCGGCGGTGGCGAATTTGCTAGCCCAAACCGTAACACTCGCGAATTGCTCTAATACATCCACCGAAACAACGGTAATGAGTGTGACGATACCTGCAAATACATGGGCAGACGGTGAAGAGGTTGGTATTTCCATAATTGCACGGCATAAACAAAATTCAGGTGGCGCAATAGCTATAACGTACAAAGTCAAGGTAAATGCAAGTTCACTTACGACATTATCGGCAAGCTCTGTGAGTAATTCGGCAACTGAGGGTAAAACGCGCAGAAGTTTCTTTTTTACTCGCATTGGTAGCGATGTTTACTATACTGGCAACGGCGCGGCTTACGGCGATATGAGCAGTACAGCATCAGTTTACGGCGCGGTAATAAGTACGGCAGATTACTACGGTTCGGGTAATGGAAACATATACACATCGGTAGATTTTACGTCGGATGTGGTATTGACTTTTACCGTGCAGTGGGCAAGTGCAAACGCAAATGTTTATTGGAATCCTATTTGGGCTAAATGCCGCAAGCAATGACAAAACAATCTAAAATCGCCCAAATCAAACGAGAAGCAGCCGAACGAATAAACGATATTTGTCCGGCTTGGAAACAATCGAATTTGAACGCGCGGGCGAATGATTTAAACGGGATACGATTTGAGCGGAACTGGACAAGTGAGGAAGCCGCCGAATGGTCGCAAATGATGGATTTATGGCAGACGGTAAAGCAAATCCGGATTGACAGTAATATTGCGGAAAACACGGTAAACGGATTGCAAACTATTGAAGAAATCGAGCAGTTCTCATGGTAAGAAATTACTTCATAGCAGCCCTTGCCGGCGCGGTAGTGGCAATTATTGCCCTTAGAGCTTGCGACGGTGAAACTAAGCCCGAAATTCGCACCGAAACGCGCATAGATACGGTGTTTGAAAATGTGTATGTGCCAGTAGTACAAGGAACGGCAAAAGCAACGAAATTTACTTACGGCGGGATGGTGCATGATACGATAACTGAGCGTATTTACATCACAACCGAACGCGGTGATACCATACCCGAATTTACGGCAATACTTGACACTATTCAAAGCACTGATACGTTACATTTGGAATATACTTATCCGTCTTCGATGTTCAAATACTCACTTAGCCGCGCTCCTATCGAATACAGATACACGAACACGGTAACAACCAAAACAATCACATTAGAGCCGTCGAAATTTAGCTGGGGATTGCAGGCAGGATTCGGATATTTAGTGAGCTTTAGGACGGGGCAAAGTGCGATAGGTGCTTACTTTGGTATAGGTGGTAACTATAGATTATAGTACTACTATATAATATAATAAACGCGAAAAAATAAACTCTAATAAGAAAAGATTAGGGTATAGGGTGAACTATGGAAGGTTTGGAAATACAACACAATACAACACGTAAAAGAGCGATGCTTGCAGCCCTTGAAAAGAGCTACGGCATTGTTACTAAGGCGGCTAAATCTATAGACTTAGACAGAACCACACACTACAGATGGCTTGAAGAGGATGCCGAATATCGCAAAGCAGTCGAGGAACTTGATAACGTCGCACTTGACCACAGCGAAGACAAATTGCACCAATTGATAGAAGGCGTTTGGATTCAAGGCAAGCCCGATGAAGACGGCGAAACTCAAGTTTATCAAGTACCGCCAAACGTATCGGCGGTAATTTTCCACTTAAAAACACGTGGCAAAAAGCGCGGTTACGTAGAGAAAGAAACAACAGCTCCAACGGATGCCGAAACAATCCAACCGCCACCAATTACTTACAACGTCGTAGATATGAGTTTGCCAAAAGATGGAATTTGATATTAGCCCAAAGCAGCACCAAGTATTAACCTCTAAATTTGAAGAGGTTTTTGTAATTGCGGGCGTAGGGTTCGGGAAGTCTTTACTCGGTGGTATGTTTTCAAACAATGAATCTGCTTTAAAGGGCAGTTTAGGGCTGATAACAGCGCCGACAACAGACACGCTCAATAACAGTACGATGCCACAATTGAAGCATATTTGGGCGCAACTTGGACTTATAGAAGACGTTCATTATGTACTTGGTCGTATGCCTCCAAAAGATTGGGGGGTTCCAAATTACACCAAATACAACGGTAAAATATTAACGTGGAGGTGGGGCAGTTATGCTATTATTGATGGTTCGGAGAATTATAATAAACACAGAGGTTTGGAGCTTGATTGGGTTTTTGCCGATGAGTTAAGAGATATTCGGGACGGCGCATGGGAAATGTACCGCGGTAGAATGAGAGGCAAGGCAAAGAAGGCTATTAAATCCATGTATCGAATGTTAGGGGTTACAACGCCACCGGATAACCCAAAGAAGATTCAAAAGCTAATTAACCATAAAGTAGAGGTAATACGCGGCACGTCGTACGATAACGAAAAGAATTTACCCGATGGTTACATCGAAGGATTAAAAGAGCGATACGACGAATTAACGTTTAATCGTGAGGTTTTAGGGCAGTTGGTTAATGCGGGCGGTATGCTTGCTTACTATGCTTTCAAACGAGAGCGCAACGTGGTAAGGATGGATTTTCGCAAGGATGCGCGTACTATTATGTTTTGGGATTTTAACGCAAGTGCAAAAAAACCAATGGCAACCGGTATATTGCAGGAAATTGAAGGCGTGTGGTATGTAACAAAAGAATTTATTTTCAAAAATAGCAATACAGATGAGCAATGTAGAAAAATACTTGACTTTTTTCAGGAAACAAATTTCAGCGGAACACTTGAAATCACAGGGGATTCTGCAGGACATAGAAGGGAGTCGAACGCTACAAGGTCTGATTATGCTATTATTGAGTATTATTTTAGTAATTTTGCCAACTATTTATTACGAACGCGCCCGACGAAAGCCGTTAAAGACAGAATTGCCGCTACAAATGCAATGTTTCGTAGTATGGCTGGAAACACCAGGCTTTATATCGACGAACGCTGTACTAAGCTGATAGAAGACTTAGAAGAAACACGATGGAAAGAAAACGGTATCGAACTTGACGATACAGACCCCGAAAGAACACATCCATCGGATGCACTTTCGTATATGCCTTATAATTATTTCCCTATTGGATTTAGTGAGCCGATAATATCATGAGCCAAATAAAACCGATAAAAAACCCCGATTATGTAAATGCGTTTCGTGACGGATTTACTACTATTTGGGGTGGCACGCCACTTGCAAATGAAGTGGAAAATTTATCTTATTTCCGTTCTTTTACGTGCTTTCTTGGTACTGAGGAAGAGGATTTAAAAGACCGCCGCAAACTGGTATATGAGTATTTGAGCAATGATTTTGCTACGGCTTTACATACCGATACCATTGTCGATTTATACAACATCTTGCCGATTGAACAATCACTAACACGTATAATGCGCAATCTTTGCACGTTATACAAGCAAGCACCGACACGGGTTTTTTCAAGTGATACACCTATCGAATGGTACGATGAAGCGGACGTTAATTCAGCAATGAAATTAGCACATCATGTGGCAAAATTATGCAATAGCGCGTTGTTAATGCCGGTAGTTCGACAGGGTAAAATGGAAATCGATGTTTTACCACCTGATTTGTTTCGCGTGGTAAGTGACCCGAAAGATTATAAGAAAATAACTGAAATTTGGATTCCATACAGTGAGGTGAACAAATACGGCGAGGAAGTTCGTTATTTTAAAGTTTGGACTGATTATGATTATTCCAAGCGCGATTTGGATGGTAGGGTAATCGAGTTCGAGCCAAATCCTTACGGTCGTATTCCTGCTGTGATATTGCAGTTTTCAGGTGCAAGAACGGATTTTTACGGCGGGGGGATGTGGGAGCTTTTGCTTGCCACTTTGGACGATAATAAGCTGAAATTTTTAGTTGACAATGACGTAGTTTATTCGGCTTTTTCGGTATGGATTGCCACGAACTTCGGCAAATCGAATGTGTCTATTGCGCCGAATCGGCTTATTAAAGTTGACAGTGTTATCAATCCTGACGTCGGACAGCTTACACCGCCGTCGTTGGAAAGCATCGCAGGAAATGCCTCTTTTCTTAGTATCGAAGAGTTAAGAGATATACGCTATAAAAGAGCGCTACGCAAAGAAGGATTGCCCGAGAGTATGATTTCAGGTGACCCGTCAATGGCAGCGGCAAGCGGCGTAGCGATGGAAATTGACAGAGCCGAATTGAACGAATTGCGTATCGCTGATGAAATGATTATGCGCCGTTTTGAGCGCGAATTTTACAAGCTATTTGCGATGGTGGCGAATAAGAATCTCGCAGCCGGTTTACCTATTGATGGCGAATTGTCCATTAACTACGTGGATATGCCACGTTATCACGACGCGGCAACAGCAGCCGAAACGAACGAAAAGAATTTCCGCGCGGGTTATATTGGTGCAAAGGAATTTTTATCGACTATTATTGACGATGATTCGATTGCAGACGATAAAGCAGCGATTAAGTATATAAATGACAATTTAATATTATTAAGCACGTTAGGGGGAAGTAATGGCACAGATACCACCGGACCGGACGGAGAAACTAACCAAGTTCAGGAACAAAGTCAGGGCAGCACTTTACAATCTCAGCCCTGACAGTGAGCAGTTTAAAAAAATAGCGGAAATATTAGGGATAAAACCCGAATAAGCCACAGCACAGAATATTAATTCACAGCACAGGCGCAAACAATCTCAAGTGAGGTCGTTTGCGCCTTTTACATTTTAAAGGAAAAAACAATGGCAGACACAGGCGTGGAAAGTTCCACAGAACAAAAGCCAAGTGGCACAGAGCAAGGCGGTAATGTTACCGACCTGCAAAAACAGTTAGAGCAAGCAATTGCCGAACGCAAGAAAGCTAATGAAGAGGCGGCGGCGTATCGTTTGAAGGAAAAAGAGCGGCTCGAAAAAGAGCAAGCCGAACAGGGCAAATTCCAAGAACTAACGGCAACGCTTCAAAAAGAACGTGACGAACAAGCTGCAAAGTTGCAAGCACTCGAAGCACAACACACAGAGGCAATAGGTAAATTGACCGCTATCGAAACAGCCCGCAAGACGGAGTTACTAAATAAAATTCCCGAAAACCTGCGCGCTGATTTCCAAAATTTCGACTTAAACGGACTCGAAACGGCGGTAAAACTTGTGATTGTGAATACTAATTCGACAGGGAGTGAGAGGGGCAACGGCGCGGCGGCTGCAACTCAAAATAACACTCCGACCGTACCTTTTGCAGGTAACAACTCCGCGCTAATTAACAAACTCACATCTTTGATAGGATAATACAATGGCAAATACAAGCTATGACTTAGCTAATCCGAAACGTGACGTACAAGAGGCATTCGATATGCTTGTCGTATCACGTCCTAATTTTCTTTCTCTTATTCCACGCGGCGCAAATGCTACTCAAACAAAAGTAGAGTGGTATGAAGATTCCATGACACCGCTCTCGACTACAATCAGCTCTTTCGATTCCAACAACGGCAGCGGAACAGGTATTAACGTTGCATCGACTACTGGCATGGTAGCAGGGCAGTTGTTACGTTTTGAAAGCTCTACAGGCGCAGACCACGGCGAAATCGTCCGTATTGTATCGGTGGATAGCTCGACAGACCTTACCGTAACACGTGGCGTTGGTGGTACTGACACAACTGCGCTTACCTGCAATCACGTTGTTTACCGTGTTTCAACTCCGAAAAACGAAGGCACGTCGGCAAGCGCAGGGGCTACACGCGAAGGTACAATTAACTACAATTATACTCAAATCTTTGACCGTACCGCAAAGCTCTCGAAAACAGCATTGCAAGCCGACAGATACGGCGCAACAAATCAGATGGCGTATCAAATATCCAAGGAAATGATGGATATTAACTACGAGCTTAACAGCGCACTTATTTACGGCGAGCGGGAAGAGCGCACTTCAAGTATCGAAGGCGCAATGGGTGGGCTTATGAGCTTTTTGCGTGGTGGCAATACCGACACAACGGGTTCTGCTATTTCGGCAACCATCATTAACAATCTATTTAAATTGATTTATGATGATGGTGCAGGAATGGGTAACTATGCGATTTTGTGCAATGCGAATCAGGCGCGTAAAATTTCAGCATTTAATTCAGCTGGTACAAATCCGATTATCAGCGTTCCACAAGGAAGCCAAACTACGGGCGGTTATATTTCCACTTTTGTAGGTGACTTGCCAAGCATGAATGGATTTACAGCGCGTGTAGTTGTTGACCCAATGTTCCCGAAAGATAAGGTTGCACTTGTCGATTTGAACTTCTTAGAGCTTGCTTATTTACGTCCGTTTACGACTACGATTGCACACTTGCCGTCCGATGACTTTGAGGCGCAACGTATCTTAGGTGAACTTACCTTGAGAATGAAAAATGGCACGAAAGCACACGCGCTCGCAACTGGTCTAACGGTGTAATATGAAGCGCGGTTATGGCATACTGACAGCGGAGGCGTTAGGGATTCACCCTTCGACCGTTTCGCGCAATAAAGAACGTCCCGACGTGGTGCAAAAATCCATAATTCTTGAAAAACTTAACGATTTGAACAAAAATGACATACAGCCAAATAACAGCGACAGCGGCAACAATACGGAGCGGTAACGACGATGTTCTAACTGCTGAAAAGTACACGGACCCGGCATTACTCGCACTGAATTACACGGCTGCGCTTGCTGAAATGAAGTTAGACCTTCAAAGCGCGTTAAGTTTGGATTATGACGATACAACTACTTTGGATGAAGTTGCTGATATGTATTCCTTGCGTCTTGGTAGGGCATTAGCTTACAAGCAACTTGCTATTTACTACCAAAAAAATGACACGGGCGCGGACACTAAAAACCGCGTCCGATGGGAAATGTATCGGAAATTGTACGAATCCGAAAAGCAAGGTTTTGGCTCTCTAAAATCAACGTCAAATGTCAGTACAATTACAAGCGTACCATTTAAGAGGTAATCATGGCAGAGTTCAAAGTTGAAGACGAACTTGTGGCAAAGTTCAAAGCCGCACTTGAAAATAAAGTGTTTGGCTACGAGCTTGTAAATAAGGGATTGGTGGCAATGGCAAAGAAAACCATTACCATCATACAGCAACGGACGGCGCGGGGTTTGGATATACAAGGCAAGCCGTTTGCGAAACACGTACCGGCATGGGAACGCCGCAAACGTGCTTTACTCTCAGGTAAGGGCAAACGGAAAATAACCGGCGGCTTGTTTTGGAAAGCAACCAAATATCCTGACTTTTTGCGCTTGAGTGGTGAACTATTTGACGATATGGCTTATGAAGTAAAACCCTCAAATAAGTTCGTTGGTCGCAATTTGAATATGACGTGGAGAATTTACATCAAAGACCGTTCAGCGGCGAAAGCTCACGGGCTTTCTAAGAAAAGAAAGTTTTTTGGTGTGGAATTACTGAAAGAAAAAAATCAAATCATTAACGAATTTAAGCGCGTTACACGGCTGAAAGGTACTGGTAGTATATCATGACAGCAGAAGACTTTTTACGCAGCGTAGCAACGTCCGCACTACCTCAGTTTAAGAGTAATATTCACGATGCAAACGGCATGAGTTTTAGCGAATTTCTCGCTGAAAAATCAACCGAAACGCCTTCGATATTTATCAGTTATGAAGGGTTTACGGATGCGCAATACTATCAGGACGGTTCGGCGGTGGTACTTACTGAAAATTACAGCTTATATATACGCTGTAATGACAGCGTGAAACAACACGTGCAAGCTCTTATGATTGCCTTAGGTGGCGAATACTCAGAGTTCACAGACGACGACGGCGCGATTAAATACGTTCAAATAATAAGCGGGCAAACGTTCCGAGATAACGGGGCAGATGCTTTTGAAATCACTTTACAAATTAAATAACAATGGATAGAGCAGCAAGATTAGAGCAGTTTTTGGCAATACTTGAGAAAAGGGAAAAACCCGTAACAAACACAAAACCGTTTATTTCAATTGTGACTATTTACGACGAATTAAATGAAGCGCAATGGATGTCTGATTTTTTGGCATCATTGCCCAAAGTTGAAGAGGGCGTATTTGAATTGATACTATGCAAATGTGTTCCGGCAAGTGGTGTGAAACCCACCGCAAAAGCACCTGAAATACGCAATGGTATCTTGACACATTACGTAACTTTTCCATATTCTCAGTGGAGTTTTGCGGATGCTCGAAACGTTGCCGCAACCGCAGCAAGTGGTGAATGGATTTTGGCATTAGATACCGATGAAGTATTGATGCAAAGCCAGGCGGAAATCTTATCAGGAGTTTGTAAAACCGCACCGAAAAATATTGGTGCTTACTCGGTAAACATATACTCTCAAGTTGGCTACAATGTGAATTTCGAGAAAGCACCTGTCACAAGGTTATATCGAAATATTCCAAATGTGTTTTATAGTTGTGCGATTCACGAAACGGTAATGTTTTCCATGAATGATTTGGGCTTAGGTCACGAAGAATCTGAAATATCAGTTTTCCATAATGGATATGCCGCAAATCAAGACGTTCTGATTAGTAAATTAGAGCGAAACTTGGAAATGTTAGGACGCGAATACGCGCGTTATAAGCACTCACATATTAAAGAGTATATGAAGGTACATCTATTCAGAACTGTTTTTGAATTACAGAGGTTACAAGATGAAAAAGAACACAGAGAAACCACAAGCGGACACGACGGAGCAAGTCGAGAAGCCCTCGATTATTTATCACGTGTCGCCGCAAGAATTGCCGCTTAAAACGGCGAAAATTGACGAAAAAAATATTGTTTATCACGTTAGCAAATAAGGAGTTATATAATGGCAACATCATACGCAGGCGGTAAGAATCGGACTGATTTTTTCGCCGCAAAT
>OFRO01000790.1_pt1 | contig 10174 bp, 18 predicted proteins | sample 1543091 | NCBI WGS metagenome assembly OFRO01 (sample SAMN07774217, study PRJEB24372) | wastewater metagenome | isolation source: Exp Tend NO 10WW | collected 2016-02
TCAAGAGGATTACACCAGCTAATGCCGTTGGAGTTATCGATAGCTCGTTCCGTGGGACTGTTGTGGCAGCTTTGCAAAATTTGAGTGATGATAAGTTCACGGTTGCCCAAGGTGATCGTGTGGCTCAGATGGTGTTTGTGCAGTACAACTCTTATGACTTCGAGTTGGTTGATGAACTGTCTGAGACTTCGCGGGGTGAAGGCGGCTTTGGGAGTTCGGGCAAGTAAAAGCTAACGAATACAAAGTTCTCAGCGAAGCCGTCGAAGAAGGTGTTTCCTACGGCTATCAACGAGCCTTCAAATACAGCGACGACCCGACACCTAATGCAATCCAAGCATCTATTGCTGGTGCGGTGATGTCGCAGGTCTGTGAGTATTTTATTTTTTAGGATATGAAAGATGCCAACAACGATTGAAGCTAAAGAAGCCAAGCGGGAACTCTGCCGAGACTTGTGTGAGTTAATTCGGCACTATGAGATCACTTATGACGTTGGTATTTGGGACATTCGCTTGGTTCGTTCTGGGACTTTACGTGACCCTGTTGGACGGACTATGGCTGTGGAAGTGCAGGTGGAGGTTTGATGAATCCAGAAGACTTCAAACATTCGTATAGCACTTTAAGTGCCTTCGATACCTGCCCACTGCAATTCGCCCATAAGTCGGTATGGAAGACCATAAAATTTAAGGGTAACGCTGCAAGCCAATGGGGGTCGGCATGTCATAGCGCGTTCGAGGCCAAGTTCAAGACAGGCGAACCACTCACGGGTCGGTTTGAGTTCCTAGCACCTATTGCAGATCAGATTCTTGTTGCTGCTAATGGTGCGCCTATTGAGGCTGAGAAGGAACTTGGAATCACTAAGGACAAGCAACCAATCTCATTCTGGGATGGAAAACTCCGAGGCAAGTTGGATTTCTACTACAAACCTACACCAGATAAGGGCTTGATCGGTGACTATAAAATTGCCGATCCTAAATATGTGTCAAAATATGATCTTGAAACTGATGTGTTTTCATTCCTGACGTTCTTCAATGATCCTGAAGTTGAGAAGATTAAGTCGGTGTTGCTTTGGTGTAAGCAAGATATGCCAGCACCACCTACCGTAAAGTTCCTGACTCGTGCAGACCTACCGCGACTTGAAGATATGATCTTCAGTAAGATGGAGCGGGTTGAAGAAGCCATTGGTAACGACGAGTTCAGACCAAAGCGCGGAGGCTTATGTGCTAAACATTGCGAGGTTTTAGACTGTAAATTTAACGGGCTGAACAAATGACCATGATCTGCTCCTGCGGCCACAAAGTCAATCAGATCGAGCAAACCCACTCAGTAACCAGCAAGGACTACGACAAATATGGGCAGGCTTGTCTAGCCTACAAGACCGTTTGCACAGCATGTTATGTAGCAGGTGACTGGATTTCAGAGGACGAAGGTTACTTTTGGCTATCGGAGCAAGAAGTTGTTGACTTACCTTACAGTTAGAACGTATAATAGCTACAGCAAACTAACCGAAGGAGACCTAAATGGGAACAAACCACTACGTCCGCAAAAATCATTGTGAGTGCTGCAGCCGCCATGACCGCGAATATCATATCGGAAAAAGTTCATGGGGTTGGGCTTACACGTTCCAAGGCTACCCTTACATGAAGCTAGACTCATGGAAGAACTGGAAAGAGTTCTTGAAGAACGAAGTTATCATTGATGAATACGGGGATGTTATACCTTATGATGAGTTCGTTCAGATGGTTGAGACTTACAAGGCTCCCGGATTCAAACGCGATGATGGTCATGTGAACAAGAGTCACCATAGTTACTGTAAGGATAATGGCTACCTAACTGAATGTGATTGGGTTGATGAGGATGGCTATAGCTTTACTACTACGGAGTTTTCGTGATTGAACTAGCAATCCGCCAAGCCGAATCAAGTTCCTTTGAACGAGCACCGATGGGTGCCGTTCTTACTAAGGGGCATAAGGTTCTAGGGTCAGGCCAGAACAAGACCAATCGCCATCAGTCCAAGATCAGGACAACTAGCTGGCCTGGAAGCCTTCACGCTGAAATCGCGTGTGTCCTTGATGCCTTGCGTAAGCACCCAGTAGAGAAACTGAAAGGGGCTACGATGACTGTAGTTCGCTTAGGTAAAAAGAACAAGTTAAGGCTGGCTAAACCATGTGATTCTTGCTATAGTGTCATCAGAAACTTAGGTGTCAAAGAAGTTAGGTTCTCTAATGATGTTGGTAGTTTTACTTCAATGAGGTTTGAATAATGGTTACAACAGAAGGCGCTAAAATCAGCTACACATTCAACAACTACTCAGAAACGTCTGAGACAGGTAAAGCTACAATTTACAGCAAGTTCTTCAGCAACCCTGAAGCACTCTTAGTTCTCGATGACATTAAGTTTTATCAGGTGCTGGACATCGTTAAGGCTATTGAACACGAGGTTCAGGCTTGTCGCCAGTCGGTGATCTCTGAGTTCAAAGTTCATATTACTTCTTTTTATTGAGGGTCGATAAGTGGAATACTTCGTAACCAAAGAACAAGTCAAACAAATCTTGGAACATCATGGGCATCACGTCGTCATGGACAGTGCTTTTGTTACTGGTGCACCAATGACAGAAATCGAAGCTATTGTGGATGTCTGTGACGCTGTAGCACAAGCGGCTTATGATCAGGGTGTTAAGGATGCTACAGAACACCACATCGACCTTCAGAACCAGATGGCTGAACTGAATGACCAGGTAGGTGAGTTGCAAGAGTTCAATCGACAACTCCGAGTCGAGAATGAGCAACTTTGTGAGACAGTTGAAGACCTGCGCGAAGCAAATCGTGGTCTGGCCGATTCAGTTGTTAAGAAGGATGAAGCCCTAGAACTAGAACGCGCCATCGAAACCGTCCAGATCGCACTTTCAGGCTCGTTCCGAGACAACTTGAAGGTCGAGATTACACAAGACCACGCTTGGCTGACTTATGGTGACTTGAAGTTTCTTGTAGAGCCTATGGAAGCGTGGCAGGCTGTGCAGTCTTGTGTTTATTTGAGCGGGTTGGAGGTTGATAATGAGTAGGTACACTGATGAAGAATACATCAACTATGATCCGTTCTTTGGTGACGAAGCAGACCTGAAGTGTGTTACGACAAGTATTCGTAAAGCAAAGAAAGATTACGTCTGCTATGGTATTGCTGGAGAACAGAAGCACCTGATACATGTAGGTGATCGTTACCGACATGAGAAAGCGTTTGTGGATGATTCATTCTGGGGTGAGTATCGGATTTGCTTGAAGTGTATGGGTAAGTTTATTGGAGATATGAAATGACCCCAGATTGGTGCAGGTTTTTCTTCGGCAAATTATGGTGTGGAACCTGAACCGAGCAATTAAGGCACCGTTTAGAATGTTTAAGGAGTTGTGGAAGTGAGACATAACGTCCTTGACGATTTGTGTGACCGTATCGATGCCGGAGTGTTCAGTAGCGACATGTTGTTTGATAACGAACTGCGTGCAATGTTGCGATTCTATATGAGTCGTTGGGGCAAGGCTATCGAAGAACATCAGTCTTATGAGACAGAAGGTGTTACGCCTTTTGATGAACCATGACCACTAAAACCCACGCCTTCTGGGAAATCTACCTGCACTGCGAGTGCCCCGGTTGTCATGAGGACGTAGACCTGCTAGACTACGATGACTTCTGGCACGGCAGAAAGTTTGAAGCCTGCGAGAACCACACTGATCGGACACGAGGAGTTGATGTCGTCTGCCCTGAGTGTGGTCATGATTTTGAAGTTGACTTTGAGTATTAGCGGGCGTATAATACTTAGACTAAATAACCGAAGGAGAATGAGATGACTGAAATTCATTATGGACGTAAGCGTTCTGGTATCAAGAAAGAAATTGAAGCCAAACTGAAGGATTGGTTTGCTACCATTGAAGATGAGGTAGTGCGTAAGAAGGTAGAGAAGAATACTATTGTGACGGGTGGTTGTATTGCCTCGATGCTCCTTGGAGAGAAGATCAATGACTTTGACATCTATTTCCGAGATCACGCAACTACTGTTGCTGTAGCCGAATACTATGTTGCTAAATTCAACGAGAAGAGCAAAGTTGAGGTAGCAGAAGGTGTAACGCACTACGAACCTAAAGTTCAAACAGCAACTATCACCAACATCAAAGGTGAGGCAGAAGATCGGGTTCTGATCTACATGAAGTCGGCTGGAGTTGCTGCTGAAGAACAAGTCAAGTACGATTACTTTGAGTTGCAGACAACTGATGATAAGTTGAAAGATTTCGTTGAGTCTCTTGCTGAAGCAGAGAACGACACTAAAGACAAATATCGCCCGGTATTCCTTAGCCAGAATGCAATTACGCTGTCACACAAACTCCAAATCGTGATCCGCTTCTTTGGGGAACCTACAGAGATTCATCGTAACTACGACTTCCAACACGCTATGTGTTACTATGACAGTGGTTCAGCGGAGATGGTGCTTCCAGCAGAAGCTCTTGAGTGCATGCTGTCTCGCACTCTGATTTATAAAGGCTCGCTGTACCCAATCTGTTCGATTTTCCGTGCTAAGAAGTTCATTGAGCGTGGTTGGAGGATTTCTGCTGGACAACTACTCAAGATAATGTGGCAGATTTCAGAACTTGATCTTAAAAACATGGAAACGCTGCAAGAACAATTGACTGGTGTAGATGCGATGTATTTCTATCAGTTGATGCAGGCGGTTAAAGAACTTGACGCAACTAAGATTGACTCGACTTATATTGCTACTATTATTGATAGGATTTTTGGGGAGTGAGATGCTGGACTACTATATCATCGTAGCCCGACAACAAGTTAAGCGATCCGAAGCTCGCTGCTTGCAGTGTGGAGAACCCTTCAGCAAGCATAACGTCTTTACCCGCGAAGGGATGGCTGAGATTGCTATCAGCGGGATTTGTGAGAAGTGTTTTGATGGGCTTTTCGAGGGTGATGAAGAATGAAACGATTCAAGAAACAAACGGACTTTGGCGAAGTTGGTAATTGTTTTAGTGCTTGCCTAGCATCTGTGTTTGATGTTCCTATCGAAGATGTACCTAACTTCTACAGGGTTGCAGGAAACGATCCGGCTGCTTGGTGGGGCGCTGTCCGAGGTTGGCTGCGAGATCGTGGTTTCGGTGTTATGTCTATTCAAGCAGACCTGATTGACCAGTTTGAAGGTCTCTTTATTGTAGGTGGTGAGTCTGAACGTGGTATCGAACACGCTGTACTTTATCAAAACGGTAAGGTCATCTTCGACCCACACCCATCTAATGTTGGAGTTAAGGACGTAACATCAGTTGATTTGCTTTATCCTCTTGACCCGTCTAAATTGGAATACAAACCATGAACTCCACACAACTCTACGACCTAATCGAACTGATAGCAGCCACGCCCAAGAAAACCGAAAAGGAGCGGTTGCTGAAAGAAGCCGACTGTCCTGAACTTCGTCGGGTGCTTGTAGCTTGCTATAATCCGCGAATCAACTACTACGTTAAGAAGGTTCCGAGTTCAGGTGTCCATCAGAACGAGAACTTTAGCGATCTGACTTGGCTTATGCTGGACTCATTGTCTAAACGTGATGTCACAGGTAACGAAGCCCTAGACCAACTTGAAGCTACGCTAGACTTCTTGAATACCAAATCCAAAGAACTCCTAGCCCGCATCATCAAACGCGATCTTCGCGCAGGCTTCTCGGTATCTACGATTAACAAGTGCTTTCCTAAGCTAGTCGACGAAGTACCTTACATGCGTTGTTCGTTGCTGTCTAAGGTAGATACAAGCGGTTGGGGGTGGGGAACGGGAGTATTTTCGCAGACCAAACTAGATGGCATGTTCTGTAACATCTCTGTGGTCGATGGAGATACTGTTGTCATGACAAGTCGTCAAGGGACTGAGTTTCCTATTGAGGAATTCGTTGATTTAGTCGAACACATGTCCGAGTTTGCTGAAGCCGGTTATCAGTACCACGGCGAGTTGGTTGTGATTGATACTGAAGGTAACGTGCTGCCGCGCGAGATTGGGAATGGTATGTTCAACTCGGTCTTAAAGGGTGGTGTGATTCCTGACGGGCACTACCCAAAATTCATCGTGTGGGACATGGTGGAACTTGATGTCATTGAGGGCCGTAAGAAGTCAGATAAACCATACCATTATCGCTATGATTGTGTTAATGAAATTCAACGATCCGTATTCTTCCATGCGGCACCTACCCGCATCATCCACAGCCTAGACGAAGCCTACCAACACTACCAAGAACTGCTTGCGGAAGGTCAGGAAGGCTCAATCATCAAGAATCCCAACATGCTATGGCATGATGGTACAAGCAAGGAACAGTTGAAGTTGAAACTGGAGTTTGAAGTCGACCTAAAGATCGTAGGATTCACTCAAGGTAATGGTAAGAATGCTAACACCTTCGGTTCGATCAGCATGGAGAGTTCTGATGGCCTCCTTAAAGTCGATGTCAGTGGCATGTCGGACGATCTGAGGATGTATGCTCACTTGCATCGTGATGATTTGTTGGATACAATTGCTACTGTTAAGGCTAATGACATTACCAAGAGTTCTCCGGCTTCGCTATATCTGCCCAGGCTTGTAGATTTTCGGAGTTTTGAGAAGACTGAGGCGGATTCGTTTGAACGGATTGTTGGACAACTTGAAGCGGCTAAGAGGGGTGGTTGAGATATGCAATACCTAACCAAAGAACAACAAGCAGTAGTTGAATACAGACTATCTATTGGTTACGAAAGTCAATTACTGTCTAATGGTGATTGGTTGCTTTGGAAGGGTAAGCACACGATGCAAATAAATTGCTTAGGGTACGACTGTTACGTTAAGAAAGGTGTATTGTCTTGAACGTCCTAAGTCTGTTTGACGGCATGTCCTGTGGACAGATCGCACTGAACCGTGCAGGCATATGGTACGATAAGTATTACGCCAGCGAGATTGACAAACACACCATTGTGGTAACGCAGCATAACTACCCAAACACTAAGCAATTAGGCGACGTAACCAAGATCAGCGCAGCAGGTGCTCCGAAGATTGATCTGCTTATCGGGGGTAGCCCTTGTCAGGGATTCAGCTTTGCTGGAGAACAGTTGAACTTTGATGACCCGCGAAGCAAGTTGTTCTTTGAGTATGTTAGGTTGTTACGCGAATTAAAACCTAAGTGGTTCCTGCTTGAGAACGTGGTGATGAAGCAAGAGTTCGTAGATATTATATCTAGCTACCTTGGCGTTCAGCCCACGAAGATCAACTCGTCGTTAGTGTCATCTCAGAACAGAGAAAGGCTGTATTGGACTAACATACCTTTTGAGATGCCAATAGATCGCAAAATCCTGTTGAGTGACATTGTTGGTGAGAATGTTGGAGTTTGGGTGTTCCCTAGATGGTTTAATAAAGGTGGTGTTCAGTCTTACAGAGGTAAGAGTCCTTGCCTAACTACCTCAAGTTGGCAATATAACTTTAAGCTACAGCTACCAGATGGAAGTAATAGGATGTTTACACCAGAAGAGTGCGAACAGTTTCAGACAGTTCCTGTTGGGTACACCTCTACGGCATCCACCAGTAATAGGTACAAGATGCTAGGTAACGGTTGGACTATCGATGTGATTGCACACATCTTGCAAGGAATTAAATGACCCAACTACCCACCCCAATCCTTCACCGCAGCACAAAGTCAATCTTACTGCCCAAATCCTGCGACTATCTGATTTCGGAACTTCAGAATGCTAGGATGGTTACGGTGGGGGATAAGAGTGTGGTGCAGATCAAGCATGATGAGATGAACACAAAAAAGTTGAATGAGATTGGGTTCTGTGTGCAGAGTCCGTTCAACACATACTATAAGCCCCCCAAGATTAAGAGTAGGTTTGATCCAATGCCACACCAATTAGTTGCGGCTGAATTTCATACCATGAATCCTCGTAGCTTCAATTTGAGTGATCCGAGGACAGGTAAGACCTACTCTTTGCTGCTAAGTTTTCACCACCTGAAACTTAGTGGTCAAGTTGATAAGATGATTATATTCTCCACACTATCAACGATGGATTCTGTGTGGATGCAGTCAATCTTTGATACTTTCCACGACCTAACGTCTGTTTCAGTTCATGCAAGTTCTGCGGCGATACGACGAGAGATTCTAGCGTCCGATGTAGATATTCTGGTAATCAACCACGATGGATGTAAGTTGTTAGAGCCTGAACTAATCAAGATGACAGAGAAGTATGCTTGTTTCATAGCTCACGACGAGTCGGATTGTTTGACCAATGCTCAATCAGCTATGTGGAAGTCCTTCTACAATGTAGCTAAGAAAGCTAAATATGTTGTATGCGCTACGGCCACACCAGTTGGCGAGAAGCGACCAACAGACGCTTGGGCTTTGGCTAAGATTATTTGCCCCGACAACATACCTCGCTGGTTTTCGGAATATAGGCGGCAAACCATGTTTCAGCAGACTCAGTTCAAATGGTCACCTTTGCCTAACGCAAATGCGATTGTCCATAAGACACTGCAACCGGCGTTCTGTGTCCGTAAGACCGATGTCATGGTGCTACCTAAACTACATTCAGACTACAAGCTGTGTGATCTGACCGAAGAACAGCGGGTAGCGTTCAAGGACATGAAGAACAAGTTGGCTGCTGAAATGGGTGACGGTAAGCTAACAGCCATCAACGGGGCCGACGCTCTCACGAAATCGATGCAGCTACTTTTAGGTGTCTACAAGGCTGATGAAGACAACTATGAACCAATCCCATGCGAACCTAGAATAGAGGCTATCCTTGAATGTATCAATGCTACCAACAAGAAGGCTATTGTGTTCTGTGGGTTCACTGGAGCACTTAGGCACTACACTAAAGAGATCGGGAAGCATCATTCCGTCGTCATGGTAGATGGTTCTGTTGGTAAGAAGGAGAGGGACAAACTTCTGAAGTCCTTCGCATCCAAAGATGGGCCTCGTGTTTTGGCTGGGCATCCCAAGTGCCTTGGACATGGTTTAGAATTTGGTGAAAACTGTGACACAATTATATGGGCTGGTCCGATACACTCTGGTAGATTATTCACTCAGGCTAACGAACGTATCGCATCGCTACTACAAACATCTGAGATGAAGTTATGGTATATCTATGCTAACAAGTTCGAGGAATCCTTATACAAGAAGCTCGAAGAGAAGCGTGATATGCAGTCAGACATCTTAGAGTTGTGTAAGACTGTTATAGGTTCCTGAGTTGCAAGTAAACTAAATATGCGAACGTCATAAGACTTGACAAGTTCTGAAAGTTGTGTTACTGTCCTTCAATACTCTTGGCAGAGTTATTTGAAGATAGAACTGGTAGCTATTCTGCGTGATCTTCACACGTCTGCCAACGCCTTCGGGTGAGAATAGCTACCAGTCCTTCGTTTTGAAGGACTGTTGTATGAAGAAGTGCGGAATATATTGCATAGAGAATAAAGTAAACGGTAAGAAGTATATAGGTAAGTCGAAAGACATCCAGAACCGCTTCAACACACATAGATGCTTACTTGGTCAACCAGTGTTCAAAGGTAGATGCAATAGACACTTGTGGCGATCAGTACAGATACACGGACTAGACAATTTTGACTTTTGGATAGTTGAAGAACTTCCGGTAGATGACGAGTTGTTGGCTAGAAGAGAAGAGTTTTGGATGGAGTTTTACAACTCGTATGATGGTGACTTTGGTTACAACATAATTAGGGTCTCAACAATAACCAAGTATTCAGAAGAACACTGTGCTAGAATATCAGCAGCACTGAAAGGTCGTCCAAGAACACCTGAAGAATTACGAAATTTGTCTGAGGCGCACAAAGGTTATGTTACTCCAGAAGCTAGTAAGGAAAAACTTCGGTTAGCTAACACCAAGTATTCATACGAGCGATACGATAAGAGTATGCGCCTAATAGCAACATATGCTACGCAGAAAGATTTGCGCGACAACAAGATCAGTATGTCTAGGGTTACTGAGTGTTCAAATAGAGTTAGAGAAACGCACCTAAAACACTATTGGAGAAAGATACCTTTCGTTGGGTTAGAAGTCATGGAGAAGTTCGGTGGTGTGATTGATCCATCAGATTGGCGCTACGCCGACACCATTGACTCCACCCAACCTAAAGATGTATAATACAGTCCACTCGCAACTCAGTAACCGAA
>OFRO01000791.1_pt1 | contig 10160 bp, 21 predicted proteins | sample 1543091 | NCBI WGS metagenome assembly OFRO01 (sample SAMN07774217, study PRJEB24372) | wastewater metagenome | isolation source: Exp Tend NO 10WW | collected 2016-02
CCGTCACATTCATAACCGTCACGCCGTCATCCTCCAGCGGGTCGGTGAAGGTGGCCTTGTCAATGCACACACGCTTTCGCCCGTGGCCCTTTTCCATCAGAGCCGTCAGTTGCTTATGCAGCCTCGCTATCGTCATTGCCATTTCAACCCCTTCCGTTCGTTGAGTCCGTGCCTAACACGTCGTTCGAGCGCGACCCTTCGACCGCAAGCGGCCTCGGGCCCCTCAACTCTGCGTTAGGCGCCTTCACAGTTTCGGCCTGAACACGACCACCGCTACCGGAAACGGTGCGCTTGCGGTCGCTCCCGCGAACTTCACGCGCCCCTTCGGGGACCGCACTTCTGTGGCCTTGGCAGCGTAGTTGTGCCACCAGTTCGTATCTACCCGCGCCGGAACAAAGGCAACCACCAGCGCACCGTTATCGCGGGCTTCCTCGTAGGCTTTCTTCATCCACTTGCCGATTTCCTTGCCGTATGGCGGGTTCATGAACACCCGTTCGTCTTGCCAGCTTTGCGCCAGCCCATCCGTGTCTGGCGTGTAGTAGCGTTTGCACTTCGCCGTTTCCGGCCAACAGCACGGGTCGAGCGTGAAACCAAATTCCAAATTCAGGTAGTCAAACCACTCTTGCGGGGTTGCCCAAGTCATGTCGTCGCTTGATGTCATCACCCGCATAATGTGCGCACTCTTGGCACCGGCATCTAACACGCCGGTCAAGTCGGACAGGCCGCCAGCGGCGCTGTTTTCGGTTTGTAGTTGTTCCACCTTTATCACTCCTTTTCAGTTTCGTGGTGCGGCCTGCCGCTTACCTTGGCGTTAGGCGTCACTTCGTCGCGGTACGCGCCAATGGCTACCAGCGTGTGCTGTGCGCGACTTTTTGCCCACTTTACAAACTCACCCGGTGAGCGCATCTCTTCATCCCACTTGCGCCAGTCGGCGTTTGCAATGCCTTGCAGCGTTTCTCGAAGAGTCTTGTTTTCTTCCAAAAGCGCCATTGCGTTACGAACAATTGCATCAACTTCGGCTGTGTCGCCTTTTAGTGTTACGGTTATTTCTGCGTTTGCCGCCATGTCATTCTCCTGTTACGCCTAACCCGTCATTCCAGCCGACCGCCTTCGGCGTCGGCTGAATTCAGGCGTTGGGGATCTCTGTAATGCCACGAGACATCGAGCATCGCGCCGCATTTGAATCGCATGGGGAAACATATGTGCGCATGCTGGCTTCCAAAGGAGGAGATATTGGAGCGCAAGCCGATGCATGGCTCGCCGAACAACAATTGGCTCGCGATGAATCAGCAGCAGCCAAGCGTGATGCGCGTGAAGAACGCACGCTTGCTATTGCCTCCGACGCGCTGTCAATCGCCAAAGATGCTAATCGTATAGCACTAGAAGACCTGGAGGCCGCACGCAGCAGTGCGGCGTCAGCGGCCCTAGAAGCATCTGCGGCGCGCGAGCAAGCTCGCTGGGCCATGTGGGCAGCAATAATCGCCACTATTGCGGCGATCGTCGAAATGTTCAAAACATGATCCAAGAACATGTCAAACCATCCTGTCATGGCATATACCAACCAACAAAGCGCTGAACCGGACACTCCGCAGGCGCCATCCGATAAGCGCAGGTGAACAACATCTGAAGCGCTGTTGATTCATTCCGAGAGTCAATCATGTTTGATCAATTTCAGAAGATTGAAAGCGATAAACTTCTCCGCGTTGTTGGTTGGCGCGGAGGAACGTTGCAACAAGACAGGTGCGTGCTACTGGAGTTATCTGTTGCCACGACAGAAAATGAACTCCGCTGCCCGAAAAAGATAACTCTCTGCATAGATCAAGAGACTGCACAGAAGGTAATTTCAAGCATTCAGCAGTCGCTGAGTATCCTTCGTCAGTCCAACTAAACAAACACTCGGCCATGATCAATATCCCCCAACAAGGCAGTCAACCGGACGTGCCGATAAGGCCGGCACGCCGGTTACTTCCACGTTCGGCGTCACTGCATTTCCTCCTTTGCCATGATCGAAATACACAGGCCGCGCTCGTTGAGTTTCTTATTGAGCTCTTGAAACACCGTGACCGGCGTTTCATCTACCGCCTTGGTAATCTGATCCCTTTCTTCTTCAGATGCGTGGCGCGTTTTCCCAAATATCGGACTGTCGAATGCAAACATTTTCTCCTCCATAAAGTCAGTCTCCCGAAGACGGCTCAAGTGCCGCCGAACCCTGCTGTCCACCGGAGCCGGTCAAGCTGCGCTTGCCCGTCCCGGTGACATCCACGTTGTGCCCCTCGGGTGTCGTGCCGTCAGCACCGACTTTCAGTCCGAACATGACGCATAGCCTCCACAGCGTCAGAGTCAAGAGCTTCAAGCCTTCTGGCGTCTCAGTGGTGGTGATGCCTGCGAAAGTCGTCACAAGATTACCTCTGTCGTTCATGTGACACCACGATTCTTTTGCCCATCGCCACTGCCAAATCAGTCGGCCAACCGAAAATTCGTGCCGAGGGTTTGGGCACGGGGACAGCTTTCCGGTTGCCTCGAAGTGCTGTCTGCTCATGTTCTTTCTCCGTTTCCATCGCCTGGGCACAACCCGTCAGTGCAGGCGACCTGCCGCTATAAGGCCGCGTCAGTCGCCTGACTTTTTGCGTTAGGTATCTCACTCATCCCACATGTCGAGGTCTCTGCACACAGCATCCATGCCGGGCCTCGCCCTGTAGATACAAAAATCGCCTTCGTGAATCCCCGTCACTTTCCGGTACGCCTGCCCCGGCAAAATGCGCCACTTGTCCGCTTCAGCGGCTTCAACAATCAGCCGATGTTCGCTTGTCTCGCAGTCGGCAACGGTGTAACCAGCTCGCCGCCATTGTTCGCTGGCGTCGCAGCGGTAATGCTTTTTCGCAGTCACGATCTTGTCGCTAAAAACTCGTTCCATGTTTGCCTCCAGATACCTAACCCGGAAGTCAATCGGACGCCGTACCGGCGCCGCTGACTTTTGCGTTAGCGGTCATCAATCTCCGATCCTCGGCCCGTTGTATGGAAACAGCTTTTGCCACTCGTCTAGTGCTTCAATGCCGCTGTCCCACCAGCGACTTACCGTTGGCAGGTCTTGCGTGTCGAGCAGCAGGCACTCCAACTCAAGCGCCAGCCTGTGCCCTGCCGCAATCCGGTCTTTGTTCTTCTCAATCTCAATCGCCGCAGCTTGTTCGCGCTCAGTCTTTGGGATGGTAGAGTCCATCAGTTCGTCAATCAATTGCTCGTGCGGTGTAGCTTTCTTTGCCGCTCGATTGGCATCAACCACGGAAGCTATTTCAAGTCCGTTGTCTCGTTCCATGATCTTCCATTATCAAAAAACCGCTAACACTGCGGTCAACGCGGACCTTCGCAAGCTGCGCTTGCTCGGCCCGTTACCTCTGCGTTATACGTCTCAAACCCGGCCTTCTCCAAAGCTGCGCGTGCAGCAAGCGTCTCCGGCCCTTCGTTGCCAATTGCCATCACGTACCGCTCGTACAGCGCCTGGAGAGCAGCGGCCAGGTCTGGCGCGGCGGCCATCAGGCGCATGTCAGGGTGTGTCACATCTGCGCACCAGTTTGCGTGGTGGTCGCGGCCTGGGAACGGAGCAATCCAGTCTGTGCGGTCGCAAAGACGGTGCATGATGTTCATGCCATCTTCGCTTGTGTCGCGTAGTGTGGCGACGGCTCGCCCCATCCCCCATCGGTCAAAGTCCATAATCGTCAGGTCGTACAGCGGGCGCCCTCCTACAAGGTGCAGCACTTTGCTCTGGCGGTTGATCTCCCAGCGCCACGGACCTGGCGTGTGCCGCATAACACGTCCGTCAACCGGACCTTGCGCCGGCAGCGGTTCTTGGTTCATTTGTCTTCCTTTCGCGGCGCAAGGCCGGTTACGTCAGCGTTAGGGCGCATAGTGGTCTGTGCGCCATTGATCTGCCCATTTGCAATGCTCGCAGTGGCTCTCTTGTGATAACCCATCAACACGCCCTCTATTGGAGCATTTCCCGCAATCAACAACGGTCGCCTCTACTGCGGCCTTCCATGCTTGCCACGCCAACTCAACCTCATAGCTGCGGTAGGTTCCTGGCCACGCGGTCTCGGGCGTGTCGTCAGGCCAGCGCATACACCGCCGCTCAAACGGTGGCGCCTTGATCCAAGCCTCGAAACGCTCCCTAACATTTACGTCAACCGGACCTTGCGCCGGCGGCGGTTCTTGGTTCATTGTTCGTCCTTTCACGGCGCAAGGCCGGTTACTTCTGCGTTAGCGGTCATGCCAGTGCCCCGCGTGTCGCCGTCCTGCCAGCTCCGACTTTTCCTGTCTTCGGTTCTTCGCCGACGGAATTGCGCAGGACCGAGCGCACCAGTTCAACCGCTGCGTCTATGTCGGCGTCGCTGATCTGAATCTTGCTGATGCCGTGCCGGTCTTTGTCAAAAACCCGGAACCCGCGCGCCAGCACTTCGCGGGTTTCGTTGGCGCGCGCCTTGCCGCTATCGACTTGCCGCACAATCGCCTGCGCCGACTTCGACATGGCCTCAAAGTCAAGAGAGCAAAGCGCTCGGTATTGCTGCAAAACAAAATCCGCATTGCCGCCGTTCATGATCGTGATGCACGCCGCCAGCTTCATCGGAGCCGTCGCGTAATACTTTCGCTTCGATCCACAAAACTCAATTAAAGCCCGAGCAGCATCCCCAAGGCCGGCGTCAATAATCGGACGCATCTGGTCAATAGTCGGTTTGCTGTTGTTCAGTGCGTACTGGCAGCCAAGCCGAAGCACATCCGCCACGGCTCTGTCTTCGTCAAGCCTGTCGGCATAGGTGCGCAGCATTCCGGTGTCGGTCACTTCATAGGCGTCTGTTCGCATTCCGAAGACAACCACGGACTGAAACGAAACCCCGGACTTAATGCAGGCGTGCAGCCTGTGGTGCGCATCACGCAGTCTGCCCAGGATGTCAAACCCAATCCCCTGACTTGTCACTCTCCATTCCCCGCGCTTCATGCTGGCCGCCAATAGATCAACATACCAACCGCGCAGACGGCGGTTTCCGGGGCTTGTTTCAAGCATTTCTTTTGCCAGCGTTGGAGAAATGTCCATCACCGTGGCTTCTGGTTTCTGCTTTGCAAATTTCATCGTCTTCTCCAATGTGAAAAATCTTGCTTCTCCTACGTCAAGCCGCTTCATCCATCAGCAACGACTCGGCATAGTCGGCCACCCGCTCCAGCGCATCGTCGTCCAGTCGATCCAGCGCGGCGTCGATGCGCTGCCGTATCGCCGCCCGGCACGCAGCGTCATCCGCTTGCTTGCGCTTCTCTGCGTCGCGCCGATTTTTATCTTCGGCTTCCTGGGTCGACCGATGATGCGCTTCGGATTCGCGGAGGCGATTCCTTTCGGCCTCGAACTTCGCGCGCTCCTCGGCCAGGGCCGCCCGTTCCGCGGCGATGCGCTCGTCTTCTGCCTTGCGCGCTTCGGCGGCGATGCGCTCGCGCGCTTCCTGTTCCGCTTTGTCCTTTGCGCGCGCTTGCCGGCGCCGCTCGTCGGCGATGGCTTTCTGCCGGTTGAATTCGGCGACCTCGGCGGCGTGTGCTGCGGCGGCAGCTTCCTGTTCGGCCTTGACGCGCGCTGCCTCTTCTGCGGCGGACACCTTCTCGGCAAGAATTGCTGAGACAGCATCGATCGACACCGCAAGAACATCGCTCGCCGCTTTCTGAAACTCGGCGAAGCTCTCATCAATGACGATTGCGCGCAGATCGGCGAGCACGGTTTCGCACGCGGATATGCTGGACACAGCCGCGAAAGCCGGCGCATCGCGCATTTTTTGAATGCGCTCGGAAATTGCGTCGATGCGTTCCTTCTCGCGCTGCGCCGCTTCTTTTTTGATGCGCTCCTGCTCCGCGTCATACGAATCGCGTAGCGATTTGAGCCGGATTTCTTCCGGCTCGATCAGCGCGACCAGGCGGGCTTCTTCGGCGATCACCGCCTTGCTGAAGGCGGTGGCATCGGCGCGCGCAGACTTCGCCGCATTGACTACGGCGGTTCGGGCTTTGAGAGCCGCCATTGCGGCGGCATGGCACTGGTCCCGGCCGGCGCGATTGGTCGGCGCGGCCATGTCCTTGGTGCTGGCGGCGAGCGCGATCAGATGGGCGGCGGCTGTTTCGGATTGCAGCGCAATGGCGGCGCGCTGTACTACAGTCAATTCTGTTGTCACTGTCATTTCCTCAGAAAGGGATGTCATCATCGTCAAAACTTTGGGCTTGCGGCTTTGTTGGATCTCGTTTCTGCGGCTCCTGTCTCGGGCCGGCGTCGTCGCGCTTACTGCCGATCAGATCTACTTTTTCGACGCGCACTTCCAGCGTGGATCGTTTCCCGCCGTCCCGGTCCTGCCACTCGCGCAGATTGACTTCGCCGGATACTGCGACTTGCGTCCCTTTGGTCAGATACTGTGCGAGCTTTCCACCACGTTCGCCGAACAGCGTGCACTTCGTCCAGATCGTGTTTTTCTTGTCGCCGTAGCCGACGTCTACGGCGACCGAGAATTCGAGTACCTGAGTGCCTGCCGGCAGATACCGGGTTTCTGCGTCTCGCCCAAGGCGCCCGGTGAAGCACCACACGTTCAAGCTCATGGTCAATCTCCCTCCGCCGCCATGGCCGAGTCAGCCGACTTTGCGGACTTGGACCATTGGCTGTGATGCTGCTTGATGGCGTCCTTTTGCTCCGGCGTCAGATTCGCCAGCCAGGCCGAATACATCTTGACGCCATCAGACGACGCCGCGTCTCCGGCGCGGACGAGATCCTCGTATTTATCCGTGGAGGCTTCCGGTGCCGACGCCGGCGTCGCCAGCACCTGCACCGTGTACGCCTTTTTCGTGGCGCGCGTGGCGGTCAGGGCCATCGTGATCGACTTTTCGATGTGCGACAGATGGCTGATGCGGATGCCTCCAACTGCAGCGCCGCCGAATCGCACCTGCTCATCGAGGAACAAAGTCATGCTCTTGCCGACGTACTGCGCCCCGTCTGCGCCCCATGCGCGGACAAGCACTCTGCGCATGGACTTGCATGGTTTGTAGGGCTTGCCTTCGTCGCCGGCAAAGTGGATGGCGACCGGCTGATCCTCGGCGACGAGCTTGACGGAGGTCACGGTGATCGTGCGCGGCCCGGCGATCAGGTCGTCGGCGTTGAGTTGCTCGCTTTTCGGGGCAATTGTTTTCGATATGTCGAGGTTCATATGATCCATTTCTACTCGTCGTTGGCGATACGTTCGAGGTGCTCCTGCTGCGCGTCGCTGATGAACATGCGGCGCCCGTACTCCCCAAAGCGCGTTCTCATGTCCGCCACGAACGACTCTTCCCAATCGTTCGCGGCGTTCATGCGCGCGTTATCAAGTAGCCCCTCGAATTCTTCATCGTCGTATAGGTCTTGTACCTGGCTCATATCATGATCTCTTGTTCAATTGTTCTTTCGGTGTGGATGATGACCGGCTGGCGATTGAGCCATTCGGCGTATCTGGCCTGAGCAGCCTCCAGGCGCTGCTCGAATGCCAATGCCGCGTCCAGGATGGCCCGATGAATTTCCGGGCACGGCCAGACTCGCTTGACGAACATCGGCAGCCCTCCGCAATAGCTGATGAAATCCAGCCATTTTCGCCCGGTGACGAGCAATCCAGTCTGGCACTGCAGCAGGTACTCGGCAGGCACTCCGTCGGCCAGAATCGTCTCGATCTGGTATTTCTGCCGGCGACTCTTGCACTCGATCAGTCCGTCGTCTCCGACAAGGCCATCGGGTGAGTACCCGATCACCACGCCGTGATCGTCGTTGGTCACGAAGCCGCATTCTGTGACTGGAGCGAAATGTTCTGCGTATCGGATGCGCGCCTCGATCTCATCTTCGTGCCCGCGTAGCATGTCGTCGCTGATGTAGTGCGGCTCGGTGTAGCCGGTGATGCGCTGGCCGAGAAGCTCAAATAGGTGGGCGCGCTCTTTGTCGTTGCTCGCCGTCCTCATGGTCGGAGTCAGGATCAGCAGCATTTCGCTGGCTGTCAAAATGCCTTGGCGACCTGCTAGCCATTCGTCGCTGCCCTGCTCGATGTCATGGTAGTACTTGATCATGGCAAACTCCCAATGAGTTCCTGCGCCTTGGAAATCGCTTCCCTGTACGCCTCCCATGCTCGTACCGAGAGCGCGGTCTCTGCGCGGTCGAGCTGTTCCTGGATGTCGTCCATCGAGGACAGCGCATCCTCGACGAGGGTGTCGACGCTGTCGTCGTAGCGTGGGTCACGCGGGCCGATGGCTGCCGGCCACGTCGCTGAGTCGCCTGGTCCTGGAGTCATTTCGACTTGCCTTTTTCGCGCACATCCATGTGAACGCGACCGTCAGCAGTAAGCTTCAATTCCAGACCGAGTAGGGTCGACATGCGCTCCTCGTCGTTCTTGTGATCGCAGAAAGAATCAATGATGATGCGCAATGTTTTGCGCATGTGCTCGCGCCATGCTCTGTTCATGGCCTCTTCGTACTTGGCCCGATTCTTCTTGGTCATTTTTGATCTCGGTTTGTGGTTGCGATTTTGAGCACTGCCATGCGCACACGGTTGGCCGTCAGCGCAAATTCCTGACTGCGCAGAATTGCCAAGCGCTCGTCGTCTGTCTGGTGCTCTCCGAGAGCATCGAATATGCGCCATGCCTGGCGCAGGGCTTCTTCTGTCTCGGCGCACTTCTCGTCCCGCATCGGCGGATACGGAATCTGGAACCGAGCACCCGACAGAAACTCTGCGCAGTCGTCGGCGAAGTCAACGGATCTCATGACAGCCACCGCGCCGAGATCTCGCCGAAATAAGCAAGCAGATCGGCGGCCATGTCGGCCATCGGGTAGGCGATTGCCGAGAAGATCACCGCCAGGCTGACTGCGAAAACGATTCCGTCTGCAGTGCTCATCTCCGTATTGTCGAGCGCGAGCTGCTCAAGCATGGCAGCCTCCTCGTGCCGTCCTTCTGCGCGGCAGCGGTCGGCCTCGTCGAGGAACGTGATGATGCGTGTTTTGTTCATGATTCCCTCCTGTTGAATGGTTGCGCCGTCTCTCCGGCTGTCAGGGATCTCTCGCCCACCCTTGCGCCAGCCGTGCGGCGCTGGTCCCGTCTTCCGGCGTCAGGTTCCCGCCTGCAGTCTCCATTCCTTTCTGTTTACATTTCGCCCAGAAATGCCCCGGCGATCGGGCTTGCCGGAAAATCTTTGGTGACGGTCCTACCCTGCGCAGCTCAAGGTGCTGCGCTGCTGCCGGCAGGCATCGCCCATGCCTTGAATCACGACGATGCCCATAGGCCCGTCACCAAAATCGACTCCTCAGCAGGGAGCTGACGCCCCTTGATGGCCAGCCGAAAGTCGCTGCTGGTTTGCCCATTGCTCGGTTGAGGGACCCTGGGCTGTGATGCACTGGGAGTCGATGGGATGGATATTAGGATGACTGTTTGAAACTGTCAATAGTCCGACTGATAAATTTTCGCACAGGCGAAAAAAACCCGCCGAAGTGAGTTAGTTCACTGTGCTGGCATAGGCAAATTATTAGCCTATCTGTTGGGTTGGCAAGCGGTCAGACTGTTGACAAAGCAGAACAGCCGGACTAATATTAGCCACATGAATAACATCCGCTACATACGGCAACGGCTAGGGCTGTCACAAACTGCTTTTGGCGAAGCCATCGGCGTCTCGCAAGGCAACGTTTCATTCTACGAACTTGGGCAGGACGTGCCTCCAAAGGTCGCTCGAAAGATTATCTCCGCAGCGGCCAGGTCGGGCATTGCGTTGAGCTACGACGACATCTACAGCGATGCGGAGGTATCCGCATGACCGCTTACAGGCTGCGTGGGCCAGCGAAAACAACCGTTTGCACATCCTGCGGAGGAGCGAACAGGACGCATGGCGTTTTGTGCTCTTTTTGCAAGTACGAAGCAGATACGAAAGCGCTTGGTGTTCGTCACTGCGCGCTCTGCGGATCTTCGATTTCAAGAAGCAGAATGCTGATTTCTCCATACTGCTCCATAGAATGCTCTAACAAGGTAGCGGAGATTAGATCTTCCGTAGGAGCAGCCATTCGCAAGGCCGTAAAGTCTGGCGTGATTCAAAAGCTTGATGGTTCTGTCCAATGCGTAGACTGCGGAAATCCTGCTAGACATTACGACCATCGAG
>OFRO01000793.1_pt1 | contig 10126 bp, 18 predicted proteins | sample 1543091 | NCBI WGS metagenome assembly OFRO01 (sample SAMN07774217, study PRJEB24372) | wastewater metagenome | isolation source: Exp Tend NO 10WW | collected 2016-02
TGTCAAAAAAACAACCCCATTCAATAGAATAACAGGGGTGATTGTGTCAATTATACAAGGCCATTGGTTGTAATAGTGGGGTGTATATCCATGTTGATTAGCTAATTGCTACGTCGCACAATATACATTCTACGACGCGTCGCATGATATGGCTCTACTCGGCCACATTCTCCGCCGCCGGCATCTCCACTGCCACGATACGCATGCGCACCGCGTCTCCGTCCATATAGGGCTGCGCTCCGACTGTGAGGCCTGTTTCCACTGATAGCGCGCGCATGCCATCATTAAATCGCACCAAGCGCTCTTCTAACGTAGGTACTGCGGCCACTTCCTCCACTGCGGGGATCTCGGGCGCTCCGGCTTCTTCTATTTTTTCCATAGGATACACTTTGATAATGTTTGATAATCGCACCACAACATTATACCACACGCCATTTTCATTTTCCTACAAAAACCGCTCCGCACAAATCACACCACCAAAAAAACACCACTACAGCACACAACAGCCCCACTGGCAAACATTTACACATACCATTTATATACCATATACAAATGGCTGCCACACCTCCCCCAGATGCCACACCTGGTGTGGCACCGTTTCACGGCTCTGCATAGCCCTACTTCCTCCACCTGCCACACCTGCCACACCTAACCTCCTATATAATACCCCCGCGTGTCGCTCACGGTGCTGTTTACCCCCCTCCTGTACTCTCTCCAGGTCTTTTTATAGAAATAGGTATGGCAGGTGTGGCAATCCCAAACCGCCTATATATACCAACGCAGAAACTGCCTGCCACACCTTTGCCACACCCCCCAGAGAGGTATGGCACCAACGCCCAAAACCTTGCCAAACTTTTATTCTGTGCTCTAAATACTTGCGCATCCCATGCGCATATGATATACTCTAATAAACCTAGCAATAACAACACAAAAGCGCTAAAGCCCTCGCCCGGCACCTGTGGACAACTCGATTACCAACCCGCCCCCCGCGTACACGACCATTTACGTTGTCCGTGCAAAGCACGGCAAACGGGGAGCAAATCATTGCACTATATGATTATCACCATTACCCCAACCGACCAGGCCACCGACGAGATAGAGGCGGAGTGCCTCGCCTCTGGCCACCCGGCTTCCTGTGACTGTACAGAACGCAAGGGCTTCATGTACGACATCTATGACCTCGAAGACCTGCCGGAGTCTCCCGACGATGTGCCCGAATCAGACGACGGCGGTCTGTGCACCGGCACCGAGGCCGACGCCGTAGGAATGGCCTGTGCTCAAGCAATCGCCCTCATCGCCCGCCGCGAGACCCTAGAGCGTGACTGCATGCACTGCGAGGCCACCTTTATCACGCCCGCACGCCGCCCGGCCGACATCTGCCCCGCGTGCACCTTCCGCCCTCTCGCATGACCCGCCCAACACTCAGCACGCAGCGCCGGCGCGCTCGGCTCCTCAGTATCGCGCGGCGTGTCGCCCTCGCGCTGGTGTACACGGTGGCCCTCGTGGGCCTCGTGTACACCTTCCGCGCCGTGGCATATACCGCCTGCGCATTATCAACGCCGTGCTACACGGCGAACGTAACACAATAAACTCTATGGGACAGTACTACAAAAAGGACCGGAAAATAGGCACCTGCGAGAGCATGTACTACATGCGACGCTCCGAGGCCCAGGAACTCGCCCGGATCGGGGAGAAGGACGACGACGGCGTGTCCTTCAAAGAATACCTCACGGACAACGTGACGCGCTGGCGCTTCCCGTGGCCCGCGGAAGACTGCGATAGCAGTCTTCCACGAGAGAAGGACGGGGGCGACCTCGCCAAAATCAACGCCAACCCCTACGACGGCCTAGGCTTCACCGTGCCGGCCTCCGTACTCGGGAGGGACGAGATACAGCACACGCGCCTGTGCATGCCTATGCACGATAAGAAAGGCGTGCAAGGCTTCAACGTGTTCATCCCTTGCCCCTACTCCCAAGCATTCAAGGACGCGGGCATCAGCACCTCAACCGGCGCGCCCGTAAACACCCCGCGCTTGCGTGTAGTGGCCGAGGCGGACCGGGAAGACCCGCCGGCCGACAGCGCCCACGCGCTCCCCGTGACCCGCTCGCTGTACACCATTTTTGCGTGCGCTATCTGTGACAGCAATCAACGCTTCACACACGACGCCACCGCCAAGATTAAAGAAGAGGCGCGCCGTGAGTGGGACTATCTCAACCCCGAGGGCAAAACGCCCGACTGGCACGACCGCCACCCGGACGCAGCACAACGCTACGCCGAGGCGATGGAAACTATCAACCGCATAAACTAACATGAAAGAAAACACCTACTATTGCACCGTGTGCCGCCATTATGAAGAGTACAGAGACACGCCGGACATGGAGGCGAAGCCCCACGCATGCAACAACTGCGCGACACACAAGCCCCTCCAGCGCGTTATATGCGCCGTTCCGGGGTGTGTGCGTGTTGGACATTATCACTCTTGGACTAAAACTAACTAACATGAAAACACTCGCAGACCTCAAACGCGCGCTCCACGTGGGCGCGCAAGTAACCCTCACCGGCGGGACCTTGGACCGCATCGACTCCCCTATTCATGGAATCCCGCGCTACGTCGTCGCGACCCAAGGGAACGCCGTGCAACTCAACGCGGACGCAAACGCGCGCGGGGGCTCCTTCCTCACCTTCCCACCCGCCCGGCTCCTCACGTATGACGGAGACACCTTCACCGTACACGCGCCCGGCAAGCGCCCACTCACGCCCGCGGAGCAGGCGTGCATGGACTCTATGCCTTCGCGCCAGCCGGAGAACGCGGAGCAAGTAGCAACCGACATCATGACAGACGGCTCCCGGATGTTCCACATGGACCGCGCGCACACCAAGCGCCACGGCATGGAGCACCTGGACGGCTTCGAGACTGTGCGCGGGCTCCGGTACGACTTCAACACGCGCACGATCCAGGACGAGACACTCAAGGGAGACGCGGAACTTATTTACACCATCAACAAATAACATGAAACTTTACTACCACAAGACCACCGGAGGCGCCGAGTACCTCATGGATACATATAACGAAGAAACCCCCTCCGGACACCGGGAGGGGACCATCAACGCGCAAACGCGCTACGTGGTACGCATCGACGGGGATATTACTAAAGACGCGGAACTCACGGACCGCGAAAACCCAAACACATGACCAAAATCCAATGCAAACACTGCGGAGACACGGACCCGGGCTTTTACGCCGTCGAGACTATCACCTGGCGCGTGGATGACCTCATAGGGGAGGACAACACCGTGACCTTCACCCGCCCGGAGACGGACGAGACGGACGTTCTTTGTCAGAACTGCGACGCACCCGCGGACCTTCCGGAGGGCGTGCAGTATAATTTCCAGTAAACTATGGCCAAACCGAAAACCCAAGCAGTCCGCTTCTCCGTCTCCGTGACCGAGACGCAGTGGCGCGCCCTCCAGGACCTCATGACGGACGACATGTGTATGAATGTATCCCAATACATCGGGCAAATGATTGCGGAAGTCACCCGCCGCAGGAGTGACGAACGCCACCGACTAAAGGCATAGAGAAAACCCCCCGCGCGATAACTCGGGGGGTTTTTTTTATGTCATGACCTCGGCTTTTGATGTGGCCGGTGGATCGGCGGCGCCCGCGTCTTTACCACGTGCTCCGCGATCGCCGCCGCTCGCTCCCAGGAGAGGGACCGCCGCGGGGAGGCGTCGCGCTCCCGGACGAATGCGGCCGCCCGGACCACCACGAAGCCCCGCCCGGCGTAGGATATGGCAATATAGGAGGCCTCCGCGCGCATGCCGATGTAGTCGGGCTCGCCCCGGAGGCCTTGCACGCGCACCAGGGCCCCGCGCGGGCTTGCGATGCGGGTCGCATAGGCAACCTGTGAGGCCTTGACCTCGCTGAAAGGCAGCGCCTCCCCTTCACATTGCTTCAACTCGAAGGACGCGGACCACGTAACCGGGCACGCCGGGGACTCCCACCACGTGCGAAACGTGAGGCCGAAGTCTGCTTCTTTCGTTTTATGCTGTCGCGGCAGCGCGGGAAGCGGTTCGTTTTGCATGTTTGCGGTATGCTCTCATGTATAATTTGTGCCGGATCTTGGAGCAGTCGGTACAATAGTGCACCGTCCCATGTGCTCCATACGTGCTCGAGAGCAGTATCTCGCACCCCTTGCACCTCCTCCCGGAGAAGACGGCCACCCTCCTGCGCTCCCCCCGCGCCGGCCAGCGTGCGCGGTCATACGCGTTCACTTGCGCACGATGGGATGCGCGGTACTTCTGCATTTTGAGGCGGTTTCTCTCGCGCTTCTCGTCTTCAGTCATGATAGGCGTGTGGGTTGAAGTCTTGCCCGGAGAGCACGGTGTCCATAATGCGCTTATCCCACCGCCCACCGATGAGGTAGTATATTTGCGGGACCAGAACGTGCACGATGTGGCGCGGCCGGCCGAGCGCCTGCGTGTGATGCACATTACTGTGTGATTGTGAGGCGAACACCGTCGCGCCGAACATGTAGCCGTCGAAGCCGAAGCCCATGGAGGACTGCACGATGAAGTAGCAGGACTCCGCAGACTGCGCGAGCGCCTTCACCTTCTCCGCGTCTTTCGTGCGGCCGTCGAGCACATAGACGGGCTTGAGATCAGCAAGCCCAAAGGCGAGCCGGTCGATTTCGTCGGTGTAGTGCACGAAGATGAGCAGTTTCTTATAGCCCATCTCCCTGATGTAGGCGAGTTTCCCGCCCTGCTCATGCCGGTGCTCATGGGTCCAGGTCACCACTTCGTCCTCCGGCTCCACGTATCGTGAGGCGGGCGGGACCTTGATAACCTGCGTGACGGGAGGCGGGAGGTCGGCCACGATATCCTGCAGCGCCACAATATCGGTATGCTTCCGGAGGATGGGATCGAGCCGCGCTCGCCAGTCTTTGCGCGGGAGCCATGCGGGGAAGCGCAAGTATGGCATCTTCTTGAGTTCAAAGAACTCCGCACGCCAGCGTTGCCAGTCGTAGTACACGCCCAAGTAGCAGAGGAGTGTGTGGAGGGACCACGCACTGTTTCGGACCGGTGTGGCCGTGAGTAACATGACATCCATCTCCGGACACCTCCGGACCAGGTCGTAGAGCGCCGCCGCCATCTGTGACCGGCCTTTCACGAAGAGCGCGGAGGCGAAATTATGCGCTTCGTCGACGACGATAGCGGATGGCCGTAAAATCGAAGCGACTTTACGGAACTCCTCTTTCGTGATGACATGCGCTCCGGTTCCATACGCCTGCCACTCCTTCTTATTCTGCTTGGTGCATATGATGTAGCGTTCTCCGGCGCGGCACGGGTGCTCGATCCAGCGCGCGGCCGGGAGGCTCTTCCCGGTCCGGGCCTCCCAGTTGAGGAGTGCCTTGCGCGGGTTAGCGTCTACAATACGCTGTTGGTGGGGCATCAGTTGTTGCATGGTCGTTCGTGATCGCGTTCATACACATACCGCTTGACCTTCCCGGTCCCGCGGCAGTACTTACAGGTGAAGTCCTCGACGGAGAAATACCTCCGGCCATATCTATCGACGCGGAGTTCCTTCTGGTGCCCGATCCCTCCGCACTCCATGCAGGTAGCGAGCATCATACTAGAAGGGGATACCTTTACTGATAAGGGTTTGTGAGCAGGTGAAACACTCCGGATACTCCGGGCTCTTGTAATTCTCGCAGGCACACATGATGCGCTTCCTGAGCGCGCACTCATAGCAGTAGTATTTTCCTTCATGCGCGTAGGCGGCATCTCCGGTCGCGATCTCGTCGCTGCATCCGGGACATTCAAATGTAAATCGTGCTTCAAATGGGTTGCTCATGGTGTTTAGAATATTCTCTCCTGCTCCTGCTTCTCCGCTTCCGCATACTCCGACGGGGTGCTCATGACTTGCGGGTACCAGCGCATGATGCGCACGTTGTTTTGCATTGCTCGCTTCTTGTCGAGGTGTAATGAGTTTTTCAATATACCGCTGATCTGCATCTCAGTCATTTTGTCGAGTTGCTTTGGGGCAAAACCTCTGTTGTAGCATTCGTTATAGACCTGATGGATGGTGATGCCTGCCTCTCTTGCCGCTATGGGTAGTTCATTGAAGTACCAGTCGGTGACCATATCATCGTTTGCATCGTGGATCATACGCGCTCCCTGCTCCCGGAGCATATCTTCCTTAGGGAACTCATAGATTGTCTCCTTGACCACCACCACCCGATGATATGCCTCCGCGAGGAGTTGCTCCCTCCACTCTTCAAGCCATGCGATATTCGCCTCCGGAAGCACCACCGTGATCGGGAGCCACCGCCTGTTTCCTGTCTCGTCCTTGAGGTACTCCGTCTGATTTGTGGTCATGGCGAACACACAGCGCCGGGGATAGTCGTTCGTGGAGCGCGCATATGGCATACGATACCGGTCGAAGCGCATCGTGATGATGGCCTTCATACGTTTGACCTCCGTCCGGGAGAGGGTTTCCCCTTCGGAGAACTCCACGATGGCCTTTCCGGAGAACTGCATGAAGAAGTCCTTGCTATCCGTGCTCATGGTCGTCTCAGTGTGCCACTTCCCGCCCAGGACTGCCAGAGAAGTACTCTTTTTTGCCCCCTGTTCGCCCTCCAGGACGAGCACATAATCAAACTGACAACCAGGCTGGATGATACGCTTCACGAGCCCCTTGAGCCAATTTGAGCCTACCTTGCGGTGGTATTCGTTGTCCTCCACCCCATACGTGTGCATGAGCCACTGGTCAAGGCGTTTTTCCTTGTCCCAGGACAGGTTTTTGAGGTATTCGATCGCCGTGTCGACAGTGTTTTCCTTGCTTACCTTCATGATGGCGTCCCATATCATGTCCTTCCCTACCTTGATGAACGGCTTGAAGAGCACCGAGACGCGTGTTTGGATGTCGACTCCATCGTGGTCCTCCTGGACTCGCCACTTCCCCCGGTCGAGGATCTCGAAGATGTTGTTGAACTCATCGTAGCGGAGGATCCCCTTGAACTCCGCATGCTGGCGGAGGACTCGGCAAATGTTCTCCGTGTTCTGGATGTACACCTTCTTGTCGTCCTTCATCACATAGAGGAGGTCGATCTCAACCGGAACCGGAGGAGTGTAGACTTCCTTGCAGAGAGCAATCGCGTTCGTGACAGTGCGCTTGCGGTAGTCCTCTCGCTCCTGCACCTTCTCTCGTGCTCCGAGCGGGGACCCGCGCCATATGCGCTCGATCTGCTCCGCATTCCTGCCGGAGTAGAAGGCCAAGTGCGAACACAGTGCCATGTCTCCGGTCGATGCGTCGTTCTTGTGCGCGGCGAGACTGCCGTTGTAGAGTTTCTCGATGGATTCCCCGTTCTTCGATGAGAACATTTTGTCGAGGAGATCCTGGTCGGAGAACGTGTGGGTGGGTGCTACTTCTGCTTCTTCAGGAAGGAAGTCGTCTGAGACGGCTTTTGAAGCCGGCTCCTGCGGTATGATCTGCTCGATGAGGGCGAGCGCAGTTTCCGGGGTGACGGTGCGGACCGGGCGGGGTTCCCCGTAGTCCACTCCAGTGACACAAATATACCGCCCAGACGTGTATGCTTCATATGGGGCTTTCTTATTTTTGCTGATGACGAGAGGAGTCGTGAGCGCCAGGAAAAGATGAAGACCTGTACCGGACTGGGAAACCTCCGTGTATGTATCTGCATCCAGTATGAGAGTTGCAATAGTTTCTTTTTCATCATGGTTGAGTTTCCCGTCTTCGAGCACATGGTCGATGTCGATGCAGAGGAGTTGTTTGTCGAAGAGGACGATGCCTTCCTTCTCTCCTTTTACCTGCGCATATGTCCCCCAGGTTTTCGGATCGGTGGATGACGCGTGCTTTCCGTTTGGCATATACGGGACCTTTGTTTCTTTCCCTTTCACTGTCTCCAGTCTCCACTGGACCCAGCGTTTTTCTTTCCCGTATTTTTCAAGCAAAAAGTTCATGTGTCCTTCATGATAATCCTCCAGTGAAAAGCACGCAAGTGTGGATAAGTTGCAGTTATCCACTGTTGCGGTTTCTGAGAGTTGCGAATATACTGAAGAGCATATGAAAAACAAAGGAGGACGACCAACCGCGCGAAAACAGGAACTCATTGAGTTGCGCAAGAAGTTTATCAAACAATGCTTGCCGAAGTTTAGCAAGGCGGAGATTGCTGAGGTATTGAACATCGACAAATCACAATTGTCACGATCGTGGATCACTGGGTATGACCGTGCATAACCAGTGACCTGCGCTTGTGGGTCGGACAGACGCCGGAAATTATTTACATCACCAAATAGCACTATGTCAAAGCAATCAGTCGACACAGCAGGAGACAGTTTCTTCCCAGAGGATGACTACCAGGTCCCCGATGAGTCCAATTACATGAAGTTCGTCGATGGCGACAACCACTTCCGCGTGTTGTCCAACGCCGTCGTCGGCTACGAGTACTGGAACCTGAAGGATGAGGTCGTCCGCTCGAAGGAACAGTTCTCTCCCGCGCCGAGCGACATCAAGCCGAACAAAGATGGCTCCGCAGGAAAGGTACAGCATTTCTGGGCGTTCGTCGTGTGGAATTACGAAGGAAAGGGGAAGATCCAAATCCTCGAAGTGAAGCAGAAGGGTGTCATGAAGTACATGCAGTCTCTCATCAAGAACCCCGCATGGGGATCTCCGAAGGGCTACGACCTCGTGATCAACCGTACCGGTAGCGGCCTCGCTACGGAGTACACCTATGTGGCCAACCCGCACAAGGAGTTGGACGAAGCAATCGCAACAGCGTTTGCTTCATCGAAGATCAACCTCGACGCACTCTTCACCGGAGGAGATCCGTTCGAGGGCTAGATAGACGCGGTGGCCTCCCGACCCGGGGCCACTCAGTCTGCTCGGCCGATAGCAGAGATATCAGTGCACTATAATCATTCGTGCTTATGATAAAAAAAGGAAAAGACGGTCAGTATAGATACAAAAGAAAAATTTGTATAAAACTTAGTATTGGTGTTTGGGTTTATAAAACAACAAAAAGATTAGTAATAATTGAATAGATATGGACAAAGAATTAGTTGAAGTGAAGGAGCACGTCGCAACGGTGTTCCAGGTAGCGCAGGACCTTGCTATCAGTAACGAGTTAGAGTTTATACAGGCGGGAGAATTGAGCAAGCAGATCCTCGACGCAGAGAAGAAAGTGACCGCACGCAAGGAGGCTATCACCGCTCCGCTCAACGAGGCCATCAAGTCCGCCCGGGACTTGTTCAAGCCCCTTGAGGTATCCATCGCATTCGCAAAGTCCACCGTGAAGGCTAAACGCCTCGCCTGGACCAACGCGGAGGAAGCCCGCATCGCTCTTGAGCTGTCCCGCGTGGAAGCCCGGGTGGAGAAGGGCACCATGCGGGTTGATACCGGTGCGCGCAAGGTGGAAGCAATAGGCACCGCGCCGAAGGCGGGCGTGCGATTGCTCCCCCGCATGCGCATCACGGACGAGGCACTCATTCCTCGTCAGTACTTGGTCCCGGACCTGAAGACATTGACTGATCTCGTGGTGCGACAGCGCATGACGATCCCCGGCTGTGAGTTTTACGAGGAGAAGACCATCGTATGACCCCAAAGCAAAAACTGTATCACTACCGTCGCTTGCGGGATGCGTTTAGCGCCCGCACGATGGTGTCTCATCCAGCACTCCCGGCCACGATGCACGCGATGGATGTGACTGAGGACTATCTCCTTTTCCAGGCAATGCTGGTGGAGGATCCTTTACCGCTTCAGGAGGAGTATCTCGAGAAGGTGAAAAGAACCCGGGAGGTTTCCAGTGTGAACCTACGTGCAGCAAACCTTTGGAGATCCGCACAGAAACGCTGGTCCTTCAAGGATTTACTCGCACAAATTACGGTATGATCGAATCATACCGTTTCACCAGCGAGGACGGGAACAGCGAGTGGCACACGAGTGAGCCGGAACCCATGCGCCCGCAAGAGCCCGACGAAGATTTATCAGACTATCACGACGACAGATGAGCCATTCAAATTGCAGTAACGATTGCCCAGTGTGCAATCCGAAGTAATTCTTTCATAATAAAGGTTTCAGGTGGGGGGGGTGCGTAGAAAAAAACTA
>OFRO01000796.1_pt1 | contig 10117 bp, 13 predicted proteins | sample 1543091 | NCBI WGS metagenome assembly OFRO01 (sample SAMN07774217, study PRJEB24372) | wastewater metagenome | isolation source: Exp Tend NO 10WW | collected 2016-02
AATCCACCGCTAGACGATGGTCTGTTGCTCAGTAAAACTAAAGTGCTAGACCTCATCGACACAGCTACTAGAGAGGCGCTAGAAGCATACATTGAATGGTCTGGGGAAGATAATGGAGTCGATTTTCAAACAGGCAAAACAAACGTTGATTACTTTTTAGAAGAGTCAGACCAATCTAACACTAAAGGGAATAAGTAAATGACTAGTGGAGAACCAGGACAAGGCCGAACGTGTTTAAAAGGCAATGAGATAGACCCTGACGGATTGGCTAAACCATGTATAACTCCAACACCAAGCATATCGGTAGTACCAACGGTAGCGCCTATAACTAAGTTGCCGACTGTTGGTATGGAATGGCAAATATTGTTGCCATTAATTTTTTGGCTGATTGTTATGATAATTTGTGCATGGTATTGGCGTAAATATTAAAAATGTTGTGCTATATTATGGCCAGTGAAAAAAGCCAATACACACGCTAGTAAAAAAGCCAAAGGAAAAAGTTTAGAAACTTGGCTGGCTTCAGAGTTGAGGCGCTCAGGCGCAGACCCCGAAGCCAGACCAATGCCGATGAGTGGCGCATTAACATTCTTTAAAAGCGATATTAGAACCAACCTGCCATATAGCTTTGAGTGTAAGAATCAAGAAAATACCTCGGTCTGGAGTTGGTACGAGCAAGCTAAAAACGATGCCAGCGGAATTGAAAAGCCAATAGTTATATTTAAGCGGAACTATAGCCAACCGATGGCGTTATTATCGGCCAGTGATTTGATAGATTTAATTACGGAGGTGAAACAGTACCATGATAGCTTCAAGTAAACCGAGAGTGGCAATTGTCGGAGCAAAAGGAGTGGTTGGAACGGCTTATAATTTAATGATTCCAGATGCCTACTTATACGATATTGATCTAGGGGAAAGGCAAACGGTTAACCAGTGCGACATGGCTCTAGTCTGCGTACCGACAAACCTAAACGATGATGGCCAATTGGACATGAGTATAGTAGAGTCGGTGATTGAGTGGCTAGATACGCCACTTATTTTAATTAAGTCAGCTTTAATGCCTGGTACTGTTGATCGGTTAGTTGAAAAGACCGGCAAAAATATAGCCGTATCAGTTGAATATATTGGCGAGGGCAATTACCCCGTTCACTTTTGGAAGTACCCCGATCAGCTCGACCCACGTAAACACTCTATGTTGATCGTAGGAGGCCAGGAGGCTACCGCTACGGCTTGCGCCGAGGTTTTATGGCGCAAGATGAGTCCGGATATAAAAATCCATATTGTTAGCGCTTTAGAAGCCGAGATAACAAAGCTAGTTGAGAATAGCTGGGGGGCTTTTAAAGTGACTTTTGCCAATGCCCTATATTCATTAGCCACTAAATCAAACGCCAATCCAATTAGAATACATCAAGCCTGGACTGCTGATGGTCGAGTTGACGCTATGCATACCAGAGTTGTCGGATTTGATCGGGGCTGGTCGAGTAAATGTTGGGATAAGGATGTCGAGGCACTAGCCACTTATGCCGAATCAGTCGGTGCAAATGATATGAGCTTTTTAATTAACGCCGTTTTAGACCTAAACGAATTCCATAAACAAGGGGAAACTGATGCTGTCGATTACCTGTAGTATTGATGATGGTTCGATCTATGACTTTAAGCTGGCCGAGGTTTTAGATAAACATAATATTGAAACGACTTACTATTTACCTGTTAACTGGCAAAAGTACCTGGCTAAAAAGGGTATTGAGCCTATGACCTACGCACAAGCTATAAGCGTTTCAGAACGCTTTGTAATCGGTTCGCATGGCGTTAACCATGAATTACTAACTAGAGTCGATGACGCCACGCAAAACAAAGAAATATTTGAAAGCCGAACTTTACTACAGAGTTTGTTCAAACAGCCTATAAGCTCGTTTGCGCCACCGAGGGGATACTATGACGCTAAAATTATTGCCAAACTTAAATCCGCTGGTTATAAATCTATGCGAACAGTTAAGGTCGGCAATATAAGCCCGTTCGGTAATCGCTTTGAGATGGTAACTACGGTTCATGTAGGCTATGACAGGGCTGAATATGGCACTGATTGGTATACTTATGCGGAAAATCAATTAACTAGGGCTGTCGCACAATGTATAGACAAGCCAACTCGCTACCATTTTTGGCTTCATGGAGAGGAATGTTACAGGCTTGGCCAGTGGGATAGGCTATTAAAGTTTATTAAATTAGTGAGTCAATATGCCTAAAATACATATAGCTAAATACGAACCTAATCGGCTAGGTGGCGGCTGGTCGTGGGCAAGGCAATTTGCTAGTGGTATTGGTAATCAACTATCTAACTATGATGAAGCTGAGATTTATCTAATACCAAGCCCGTCTATGGTCGAGCGTGAGGATGTCAAAACGGCTAAAGCTGATGGTAAATATATAGCTTTACGATTAGATAATATAGTCCGTAATAGCCGAAACCGTAACACCGGCATGACTCGGATGCGAGATATCGCTGAGATGGCCGACATTGTAATTTACCAGTCCGAATTTGCTAAAGAATTACTATCAGGCTGGGTGCAAAAATATAGTTCGGCTGAGTTTGTCATATTAAATGCTTGCGATCAGATGGTTTTTAATGGTGATGGGCGGATTGAAACTACTACAGCTAGGTATTTATATAGCCGATATAACCGAGATGAAACTAAAAATTATGAGATGGCTAGAGCGTTTTATGAAAAGACCGTCAGGAGTCAGCCCAATAGTATGTTAACAATCATCGGCCAATTTTCTGACGAATTACGGGAGTACGACTTTGATTTTTATAGAAATGAGCCGTATCGGTATATGGGTGTAATCCAAAACCCCGAAACCCTAGCTGACATATATCGCAATAATGATTATCTGATCTACTCATACTTTAATGATGCCTGTTCTAATACTTTGATTGAGGCTTTGAGCTGTGAGTGTGATCTGGTTAATGTTAATTACATGGCCGAAACTGGTGGAACGCCTGAAATTATTAACGCCTGGAGCGAGTTTGGCAGATCTTATTTTGATTTACCTCGTATGGTCGATGAATATCTGGAGGCACTAAAATGAGTAGTTCATATCGCTTAGAGTTAGATCGCTGGTTAGCTGATTTAGAGGTTAAAGCTGATACTGTTTTTGATATCGGGGGGAGTCAATTACCGCTTAAGGGCAGGACTAAAAGCTGGGATGTTAAGGATTATAAAATACTAGACCTAGCTGAACCGCATAAGGACAGCCCCAAGCCGGATGTTATATTTAATCTTGAGCAATCAAATGACTTTACTGGTAAAGCTGATCTGGTTTTTTGCCTAGAGGTTTTTGATTATATTATTAAGCCCCATATGGCAATGTTAAATATCGCTGATTGCTTAAAAGATGATGGTACGGCTTGGGTAACCTACCCTAGCTTTTACCCATTACATCAGCCGATTGAAGACGATGCGTTTAGATATATGCCAGGTGCTATTGCTAGATTGGCAACTAATGCTGGCTTAAAAGTAGAATCAATCATATACAGGAGGCCGGAAACTAATTTACTGCAACAATTTTATAGTGCCGAACGGATGCGAGCTGCTAAACGCGTTGACCATAACTTTACCGGTATGATTGTGGAATTTAAAAAATGAAGTGCTACGTATTTGCCGTTAATGAACCAACCCTGGACACTTGTGTCTGGAGTTTAGAGCGTAATGGCTGGGAGGTGATTGTTTACCAGGACAATACAAGTCTATGGGCAAAGCTGAAGCGCCTATATAACGAGGCTGAGGATGGTTTTGCTAGAGTTGATGCTGACGTGATAGTAAACCGTAGTTTTGCGCCCGATCGTCTTAGAATGGATGCTGATTACTGGTGGGCGCAATATTGCGTATTTGACTGGTATCAACAGGACATAAGCACTGGGGGGGCGCAAATACTAAGCTATGAGGCATTACCGGCTCTAAAATATAATATTGGTCAGTTTGAAAAGGCCGAACGACCAGAAAGCCAGATGTACCGCTTAGACGAATTCCACAACCCTCGCAGGTGTATCACGATTCCCGATGTGGTCGGTTTGCATGGATACGGGATTAAGGATTTAGACCCTGTTAAGGCGACTAAAAAACGCCGCCATCAAGAGGTTAATTATGATTTTGTATTAGCTGAGAAATTAAATGAAATTGTCTAGTTTCATTACCAAAACCCGATCAAAAGAACGTGGCGACAGATTTGATTTATGTTACAAGTCGGCCTATGGCTTTTGCGATGAAGTGGTAATTATTGATGGGCGTGATACTTGGCCGACTGAGTTTAGCTGGGATTTAATTGGTCAACACTTTCAACGAGGGTATGAACAGGCGACAGGCGATTGGGTAATCCATTTAGACGCTGATTTTATAATCCACGAAAACGATTATAAAAGGATTAGAAAAGTGTTAGAAAATTGCACAGCGCCAGCTATGACGTTTTATAAATATCAGTTCATTGTACCGCATGAATATAATCTTAAAAGCCGGTTGGTGGTGGCAGTTAATAAAAAGACTTTTGGCAATCGAATAGCGTTTAATAGCGGTGGTGATCTTTGTCAGCCAAGTCTTGATGGAGAAGAATTGCGACCAGAGGATGTGCCGGAGTCTGGTATCGCCTTTTGGAATTATGAAAAGCTATGGAAAACCGAGGCGCAGATCAAAGATGATGTTGAGCGCATGGCTAGGGCTTGGACAAGGTATTTTAAAAATACAATACTAGGCGATACTGAAACGGCCTATAGCGAATGGTTAAAGATGGTGATTGGTAGATACCAAAATAAACCACAGACACCAGTATCATTATCAGATCATCCTAAAATTATGCAGAGCGAATTATTTTTCAAGCCCGAGCAATTCGGTTACAATGGATTAAATAACTTTATGGAGAATGCTTACCATGCTCAGTATCTTAGCTGTCACCGATAAGCAGGGTACGGCTATAGACCGATTAGCTGATGGGGTTTTGCCATATATGAATGGCTTTGATTATCAGGTAATTGATGTCCATCCGAAAAGGCCAAGCGCTCAAGACTTAGCTAATTTTATGCGCCTGGCTCAAAAGGCCGACATTATTGATTATCACTATTTCAGAACCGCTGAGATGTTACGGGATTTAATGCCCGAACTTAAATCTAAACCCAGTATATTAAGACACTTCAACCCCTACTCTACCGATGGGGATTGGAGCGGTTACGATTGGATTATCGCTTGCAATAAGAGTATTGAGGCCGATTTGAAGCGTGGCTATAAAAATGTACTATTACATCCAATTACCCGTAATCCAGCTAATTATATGTTTAGGGAAACCGACACTAAAAACGATACCGTTTTGATGGTGGCCAATCGGATTGAAAGCAAAAAAGGTATCTTAGAGGTGGCTCAAGCTTGCGATAAGTTGGGCGTTAACTTTCACCTAGTTGGCAATATATCTGACCCGACATATTTTAGACAGATCATGGATTGCTCGACATTAACCTTTTCGCAAGATATAACTGATGATCGGTTGGCTAAGGCATATGGCGAGGCAACATTACATGTCTGTAATTCTACTGACAACTTTGAAAGTGGCACGATGCCAATATTGGAGGCTATGTTTTCAGGTGTGCCGGTACTGACTCGTAATGTCGGCCATGTACCCGACTTATATAATGGCGAGAATATGATATTAAACCCTAATGACAAAGAAAATGTTGAAGCCCTGGCTGATCTGATATTTAAAACCCTTTCTGATAAAAAGGCTTTGCATGAGATATCACAAAAGGCCTGGCAGACAGTCAAAAGCTATACCGATCAGCGGAGGGCTTGGCTGTATAAAAAGCTCTATCGCCAGATGCAATCACCAGATCAGCCGGTTAGTGTAATCGTACCAACTGCTAACGACCCCAGAATATTATTAGAGTGCTTGGTAGCTATCGAGCAACAGACCTATGGCAATATTGAAATTGTGGTAGTTGATGACGGTGGCGACTTAAGGACTAAGGCGGTAGTTAGTGAGTTTAGGGATATGACTTCCAAGCCGGTTCAGTATTATAATACCGACCAGGGTGATTATGGGTTGGCTCGGGCAAGGAATACCGGCATTATCGAGGCTACTGGGGATATAATAGTTTTTGACGATCAAAGACAGATTATGGATATGAACGCCATTACAGAATTTGTTAAAAACTTAGTCCCGAAACAGTGGCTATTTGGTAATAAGGGCGGCAAAAAGGATTTTGTCGAAAACTTTAGCTGTATCTACCGATCTGAAATAGTCCAAATGGGGATGTTTAACGAAAGGTGTAATTTATATGGTTCACTATCACAGGAAGTTAGAGCTAGATCGAGGGCGCAAGGGTTTACGCATACTTACATCGAAACCGCAAAAGCCACAGCCGCCAAAAAATCTAGTAATAAATACACTAAACGATTAGAAATAATCGAGTCTAAAGATATGCTATATAAGGTTAGCTTGTGAAAAAGTTACGTGTCTTTGGCATGGTTAACCATCTGGGCAACAACTTTGAACAGCTTAGGTTGGCCGAAAACTATGACATTGAGTTTACATACCTTAAAAACAACGTCAGACGATGGGGGCGGACTAGTCATAGGCCAATGCCCGATCATCTTAATTGGGTAAGCTATTATGAACCTGGCAAATATGATGTCGCCATCCTATCTGTTGATCAGCAATGTATTGACCCCCAGATAGGCAAAGGCCATATTTACCGGCAGCTTAATGATTTGATTCAAGATATACCAAAGGTGGTAATTAATCATGGCACTCCTTGCTGGGATGAGATGTACACCGAGGATTTAGTTATTAACGGTGGCGAAATTCTAGGTAAAGACGGCAAGCCCCGACAACTTGACGGTATGAAAAAGCTGGTTGGTGATAACTTTATGATAGTTAATAGCTATGAGTCGGTTAACCGCTGGGGCTGGGGGTATCCCCTAATACATGGTATGAGGCCATCAGACTGGCTAGATTTGCCTAAAGAGCCAATGGTAGTTTTGCCCTTATCCCCTGCTGGACTCGATAAATACTATAATCGGCAGCTAATATCTCAGATTAAAGACGGCTTACCGGATAGAACGGGGTTTGAAGTGGTGCATACTAATGTTAATTACGCTGTTATGGACTGGCGGGACTATAAGGAAACCATCGGCAGGGCTTTAATAACCATATTCCCGTTTAAAGACTCGCCAATGCCTAGAAGCCGAACCGAGGCTATGCTATCCGGCTCGACTGTTTTATCTAGTCGCTATCATAATGCTGATGAGTTTATTAAAACTGGAGTAAATGGCTTTATAATGCCCGATAATCCCCTGTCATACATCGAAACTATCAACCAACTTATTAACCATAACTATCAGGATACTCTAGCTATTGGCCAAGCTGGCAAGCAAACGGCACTAAAGTATTTCAATGAGGAACGTTATCAAGCCGACCTATACGGCCTGTTAGTTGATGTGGCTAGCGGTAAACGACCAGAATGGAATGGAACAAAAATATGGGCATAGCCTGGCATACCTTTCAACAGTATCATAACCGTAAGAATATTGGCTCAACTAAAATACGGGTAACTAACTTATTAAAATACTGGCCGGAAGCTCACTTATATCAATATGGCGAAAAGCCCGATGTTATGATATTCCAAAAGGTCTACAGAACTGGCGATACGTTTCGCAGCGCTGCCTATACTTTGCCCGGAGAAATGGGAGTCCCAACTATATTAGATATTTGTGATGCCGATTGGTTGGGCATTGGCGCAGTAACTAAGTCGTGCTATATAACCGAAACCGCTCAAATGGTCGATGCTGTAGTCACTAGCACTGAAGCCCTGGCCGAGTTTATTAGACAGCTCACCGATAAGCCAGTGGTCTGCATCCCAGACCGTTTTGTAATTGAAGAATTCCCACCGATTAAACAGCACACTGGCAAACTTAAAAAGGTGGTTTGGTTCGGCTATCATCACAACGCCGAGGTCTTACGCTATGCCATTCCGACTATTGAAAGACTTAAATTAGACCTAACTATTATTAGCGACCAAGACCCACGCTTACCGCTAGAATATACATACAAGGGTTGGGATAATAAGACGGCTTACCAAATAATCCAAAGCCACGATGCTGCTATATTGCCAAAGGGCAGCCGACCCCAAGACCGTTTTAAAAGCAATAATAGGCCAGTCCAGGCGATTCTATGTGGTTTGCCAGTGGCCACCGATTCTGATGAATTGGAAGCGCTATCAGACGCTTCTGAGCGATCTAAAATAGTATTACCGCTATGGCAAGAGTATAGAAGAGACTATAATGTTAGAAGATCAGTTTATCAATATGATGATTTAATTTATGGTATATTACAAAATGAAAATAGAAAATGTCAATAGATACGGTAGGGTAGGGGAGTGGTCGCTACAGGGTAAAACTACCGACATAGGCGGTAGGGTAGGGGAGTTGTATAGATAATGGATATACGCACACAACAGCTTAAAAGTATCAATCCAGCCGGATATAATCCGAGGTCGATGACCAAAGATGAATTTGACGGTCTTAAATCATCTTTGGAAGCATTTGGTCAGCAAGAAAATTTAATCGTTAACAAAGACATGACACTTATTAGCGGACACCAACGCTTAAATGCCATGCTTGCACTTGGCTGGTCTGAGGCAGTTGTAAATATGGTCGATTTAGACAAGCATGAGGAAAAAAAGCTTAATGTAATTATGAACTCTCAGGCCATTAGCGGTACATGGGATGAGCTAAAACTGGCTGAGATACTTGAGGAGTTGAAGCTGGATGATAACTACGAGAGCCTACGCTTAAACGTACTCGAACCCTTAGACCTATCACCAACCGAAGTCGAGGAAGATGAAGCCCCAGAGGTGAGCCAAGAACCACCTGTCAGCAAGCTAGGCGAGATATACCAACTGGGACGGCATAGGGTTATGTGTGGGGATAGTACAGAACAGTCTCAAGTATCGCAGCTGTTTACTAGTGCAACCATTTCATTTACCTCACCGCCGTATAATGTTGGCCATAACCTGGGATATAAGGGTAAGAATAGTAAATATGAGAACTATGATGATAACAAGTCAGAGGAAGACTACGGTAAGTTACTAACTATCACAAACGCAATCGCTCAGGAGTACACTAAGTATCAGTTTGTAAACTTACAACTGCTCGCTAATAATAAGCGAGCGATATTACGATGGCTAGCGAGCGAACGTGATAGGTTTGTCGATGTAGCCTTCTGGCGAAAATTACAGGTTGCACCTGCAATGGCTCCAAATGTAATGAATAGTGCAGTCGAATGTATATTCATATTAAGCTCAAAGGATGATGCTAGCCGTGCAGTTGATACAGCAAACTTTAGAGGCACAGTTAGTAACTTTGTGGAAACTAAATCCGCAAGTAGCGAGAATACCAACGCAGATACACATAACGCCACATACCCCGTTGGCTTTGTTACCTACTTTACGGACAACTTTACCAAAAAAGGCGATAGCGTATATGACGCTTTTTGTGGTACAGGCACCACTCTAATAGCTTGTGAACAAACAGACCGTACTTGTTACGGCATGGAGCTAGACCCTAAGTATGTGGATGTTATACGAAAGAGGTATGCTAAATTTATAGGAAAGGAGGACGAATGGCAGCAAGCAACGCCGTTGGCCGACCAACAGTAATGACAGAAGCCCTGGTCAACAAACTAGAGGAGGCTTTTGCGTATGGCTGTAGCGACTCCGAGGCCTGTTTCTATGCGGGGATTAGCAAGCAGACACTATACGACTACCAGAAGAAGAGACCTGAGTTTATTGACCGAAAAGAGGCTTTGAAGGAGAGGCCAATCCTCCAGGCGCGCCAGAAGGTAGTCCAAGAGATTAAGAACGATGTGAAGAACGCTCAGTGGTATCTGGAGCGCAAAAGAAAGGATGAGTTTGGTGTCAGAACTGAAGGCGCGGTAGATGGACAAAATCCTATCCTGCTGATGATCAAAAGGTTTGGCCTAGACGTAATTGAGGGTGAGATAGATGACACAGAAGATGCTGGAGATGTTCAAAGAGCATCTTCGGAAGACTCATAAATCCATATCCGGCCAGCCCCTCGAGCTA
>OFRO01000798.1_pt1 | contig 10107 bp, 12 predicted proteins | sample 1543091 | NCBI WGS metagenome assembly OFRO01 (sample SAMN07774217, study PRJEB24372) | wastewater metagenome | isolation source: Exp Tend NO 10WW | collected 2016-02
ATTACGCGGGTTTACGAGGTCGGTGGGATTGCGGTGGGATTGCAAGTGGGATTGTGATCTGTCGCGTTGTCAAACCACTGACAGGACAGGCGTGTTGCATAAATCACACACTGTGCGCGGGTGCACGCACATGCAACACCTGTGCCAGTGCAAATTTGTACAGTAGGGGTCCCAACGTCATTAAATTGGCGGGGGTACAGGGGGGGTTTTCAGTGGGAAAGCGGGACTGGCCCTTCATCCACCACAACCGCACAGTTCGCGCCCTTCTTTTTATACCCGTAACAGTATCAAATTCCTCAACTTTATACCGTTTCCAGTATCAAAACGGGGCGACCACGAGCCAAAAGACCCTTTGGGTAGAACGAATGCGTGCCTGCTGTGGTGAGCGGCACCCCAATGAACACACAACATGCACCAAACCCAATGGCTTACCTTTCTAACCGCCCCCGCCGTGCACGTGCTCCCCTCAACTGACGGTCTCAATTACCTCGACGGGCACACCCCCAGCCCTTTTTGCGAGTGCAAACCAATACTTAGCGACGAATCCAGCCCCCACGGGGCGATTTGGGTTCATAAAAGCGACTCATAACACATGAGCGTGGTGTCAACAGCAGCATGGCCGTCTCCAAAACGGCTGGTCTTGGTGCAACTCCAAGCGCTTATGCCACTTCACCTCTTAAAAGAACAGGCAATCTCTCTCCAATGGGTTCCACTTCACACTCTGATAATGCGGCCTTCACGGAGTCTGAGATTGCCACGTTCTCCACACAGGTGACGAAACAGAAGTACGTCAAATTCGACCACGCCCGCGCCCTCCAACTGCGCATCCGCGAGAAACTGACGTACGACGAGATCGCCGAGCGCCTCAATACCACCCCCGCGCACGTCTGCAACTCACTCAAGAAGTTTCTCAAGTACCTGGAAGACCCCGGCGACCTGTACGCGTACCAAGAGAACAAGCCCGACCTGCTTGAGACGATGGAACTCAAGCTGCTCACGTACCTCCACGATCTTCTCAGCGAGAAGAAGTGCGCCTCCGTCAAGGATGTCTCACTTGCGCTCAAGGTGGTCAGTGAGCTGGTGCGGCTGAACAAAGGCCAATCCACTTCCAACGTCTCCGTCCTGCTGAAATCCATCGAAGAAGCACACCAAGACCCCCTCTCCATCAACAAGGCGGACGTATGCCCAGAGAAGTCAAATTCGAGTGGGAGTTCGACGAGCTTGGACGCTCCAAAGGCGTCATCAAACCCGACGGACTCACCCGAGCCGATTGCGACGAAGCCCTCTTCCGACTCAACAAACTGATCCAGTCCATCAAAAGTGTGAAAGGTCGCATTCCCAAAGATGCCGAATAAACACTACCTGCGTGCCCGTGCCATGGAAACCCGCATCAAGAATGAGTGGATCGCCAAAGGGTACGTGGCTGCTCGCAGTGCCGGTTCTAAAAGCCCCTACGACGTATACGCCGTCCAACCTACAGGAGAGCCTACCAAGCACGTCGTTACAGTACGTGGGGTGGAGTACGTCACGTTTGTGACGCCTGTGGTTGGATTCGCCATTCAGTGCAAAAGACACGCCCTGTGAGTCAACTTTCTAACAAAATAAAAGAGTGGCTGACCCGCCCAGACTTGTTCGTACGTGAAGCCATCCTTCACGGGGTGATGCACAACAACAAGCCTGCGGAACCCACCAAACAACAGGAAGACGCCCTCAAAGACTGGGGCACCCTCATCCGCGTCAAATTGAAACGCGCAGAAGGCGCAGCAATCAGCCCCTTCGAACAACCGTACGTCGGCAAGATCGGCATGGCGGTCCACTCGGGCCACACCACCGGTAAAGACGCACTGGCGGCGTGGATCATTCTTCACTTCCTCATTTGCACGCTCTACCCCAAGATCATCTGCACCGCCCCCACCGACAACCAGCTCCGCGCCATTCTCTGGAGTGAAATCAACAAGTGGCTCCGTGGCAGCACGTTGAAGGACTTCATCACCGCCCAAGCGGAGAAGATTTTCTTCACTGAAGCAGGCGGGAAGGAGTGGTTTGCCATCCCCCGCACCGTCTCCACGAACTCCAGCGAAGACGAGCAAGCGGAGACGATTGCCGGGTTCAACGCCCCCTTCAAACTGATCGTGGTGGACGAAGCGAGTGGTGTAGCAGATGCAGTATTCCGCCCCCTGGAGGGTGGTCTCGGCGGCAAGCTGAATCTCGTGTTGATGATCGGGAACGTCACGAAGAACCACGGGTTCTTTTACAACTCCCATTACGGCACCGCACGCAGCACAAACGACACCAACAGTTTCGAGACAACGAACGCCGTCGCGCAGGTCTACACGCACCCCGGTGAGTGGATCTGCAAACGCTGGAATGCGGAAGAGAGCGAAAACGTCAACCGCGACCACGTGGCGCGAATGGAGAAGAAGTATGGGCGGGACTCAAATGCGTTCAGAATCCGCGTTCTGGGTCTTCCTCCAAATGCTACGCCTGACGCACTTGTGCCTTGGGATTGGTTACTGGCTGCTGTGGAACGTGACTTGGTGGCAGCACCAGATGATGCGCTATCCATTGGCGTTGACGTGGCCCGCTTCGGAGACGACCTCTCCGTCATCTGCGCCGGACACGGCCCCGTCATCGAAGAAATCCACGAATACACCAAACTCGACGGCGTAGACATCGCCGCCTGGACGGAATACCACGTCCACGAACTGCACAAAGAAAACGAGACGTACGGAGTCGGTATCGACATCATCGGCGTCGGCTCATCCGTGTACGACCAGTTGAATCGCTTTACAGCGATTGAGCGATTGTACCCCGTGAATGTCGCAGAAACCGCCTCCGACGAGTCACGGTTCCATTCCTTACGCGACGAAATCCTTTGGAACGTCCGCGAGGAGTTCGAACACGGACTCGTTAAAATTCCCCACCACACCGAATTGATGCACGAAGCGAACGCGGTGAAGTACGAAGTGCTCCCCAACGGGAAGATCAAGGTCGAGTCCAAAAAACAAATGAAAGCACGCGGGATGGCCTCTCCAAACTACCTCGACGCATACGCCATCCAGCGGTACGTCCAAAAGCAACTCACACGGTTCAAGGGGTACACCCCCAGACGCCGCAAACACAAACGCATGTCCTGGGCAGTCGCATGAGCACACGACGCATTTCCTACGCACTCGCAGACGCGTGTCACTGGATTGATCCGTGGTTTCACCGCGTGTACGCATCAAACGGTGCACTCCGGTGGAAGCAGATGGGTCAAGAATGGTGGAACGGGCGCATTATGTGGGTTGCACGGTCTTTATCGTTTAGGTGTTGGTAATACATGGCATTCGATATCGTCGGGAAAAGTGAAGACAAACAACTCGCGGCATTCGGCCCTGTCATCATGGAGGGTACGTCACATCCCATTCGCTTGGATTGGATGGAAGACGGCGACCTGTGTTACCGCTTCCATGAGGGCAAGCAGCTCACCGCCGAAGAATGCAAGGTTCTCAAAGACCGCAACCAACCCGACATCGTGTACAACGAATGCGTCCAAGTGGTCGAACGGACCATTGGGCAATACACCCGCCAACGGATGCAAAACACGCTGGTAGGGCGCAACACCCCTGTCGATGATGGACTTGCGAGTGTGCTGAGTGAAGTCCACCGTTTCACTGATCAAGACACCGATTACCTGTTTGCCGAGAAAGAAGCGGTGCGCGATGGACTCATTGCCGGTTTCGGTGTGCTGGAATGCGGCGTCGAGAGCGAGACGATGGGACGACCGCGCATCTTCATCGATGAGCAAGACCCATTCACCATCGCTGTTGATCCATTTTGTAGACGATATGATTGGAACGTTGCCCGAGGAGGAGCCCGGTATATTCTTCGATACCCTTGGATAGACCTTGACGAAGGGTTGGCAAGGTGGGGGTCGAAGATTGAAGCAGCACTCCGCGCCTGTGTGGGGGGTACACTCCCCAGTCGCACCATCTTCTCCACACTCGACCCATCTGTGACACAGGAGTTACAGTTTCAATTCTACGATAAAGAACGCCGTCTCATTCGCCCCGTCGAGATATGGTTCAAACAACGCCGCCGCGAAGACGTGGTGGTGACGCCTTTCGGCATCCTCGGGGAAGAGGTGGACGACAAGCTGAAACGCCGCGCCATCAAGCTGATTCCCGGTGCCCGCAAGACTTCCATGATGCGGGATTGCCTGTACATGGCGGTGGTATGCGGGGATGTTGTCATCCAGAAGGCCGTCCCAAGCCCGTACAAATCGAACCTGTACCCGTTCATCCCTTTCTACTGCCATCGCAAAAAGAACGGGCAACCGTACGGCAGAGTGCTGCGGTTGATCGACCCGAACCGCGAGATCAACTCTCGCCGTTCCAAAGCCCTGTACATGCTCAACAACCGGCTCTCGATTTTCGAGCGCAGTGCGGTGGTGGATAAGACGAAGCTCGCGGACGAACTCGCACTCGCAGACGGGCAGGTGGAACTGGAGAACGGCAAGTTCGACAAGTTCATGCTGCACCAGAACCAGGACATTGGGCAGGCGAACCTGCAAATGCTTCAGGAGGCGAAAGGGGAACTTGTTCGTCTTGCCGGTGAAGACTACCTCGCCCCCCAAGGCGAGATGCGTTCCGGTGCCGGTGTGCAGGCGCAACAACTCCCGTACCACCTCTCCCAAGTCGATATTTTCGACAACTTGCGCCGTACGCGCAAAATCAAGACGAACCTCATCACGTCGTACATCCAGCAGTTCTACGACGAAGACATGGTGTTTCAAATAACCGACGACCAGGAGAAAGCGAAGGTCGTCACCGTCTCGAAAGAGCAGTTTCAGACGATCAAGAATCGCGTTTTCGACGTGATCATCAAAGAACAACCCGACTACGCGACCGCACACGAGGAAGCGTTTTCGGAACTCGCCACGGTATTGCCGCAGGTCGCGCAGTACGGCCCTGCGTGGGGCACGATCCTTGTCATGAACAGCAATCTTCGTGAGAAGGAGAAAACCTTAAAGGTGCTGGAGGATATGTCCAAAGCGGCTCCTCCCGCCCCTAAGATGTCCCTTACCCTCAATTGGACGGAACTGGACAAACAGGAGAAGGCGGCATTTGCGAACATGTTTGGTCTGCCGGACCTCGCGCAATACGAGGGGCAGCAAGGACGTGGGCCCGCCCGCGACGATAAAGCAAGCACCGACATCATCAAGACTCAAATCCAGATGGGCGTTAAGAGCGGTATTGAGAACTCGAAACTTCAGTTCCAAGAGCAAAACGCCCTCGCCCAACACCAACTTGCACTCCGCGAACTGAATGACGCGAAGGAGTTGCAGTTGCAGCAACAAACCACTGAAGCAGGAGCACCGAGTGAGCAATCCAGTGACACAGCCAGTTAAGTACGTGGGACCGAAACCATCCATTGATGTGCAGTTCCCCATCCCCTTTATCAACAAGAGTGAGGCGAAGGGTTCGCCCATCACCTTCTACCACAACAAACCTGTCCCACTCACTCCTGAGCAAGCGTCCCAGTTGTGTAAAGCCTCCGGTGAGAGCTTCAAGATGTGCGATGAGGCGGGAAAGACGGTGAAGGCATGAGGCACGCAGTATGGAGTGTGTTTCTGTTGTTGGCGGCGTGTGCGCCCCACAGCGAAATGATCCAGCACGGGAATCAAAAGGTGCTGTTCACCCAGACACAGAACATCTGGGCGGATAACGCCATTCTCGTGACCCCGTGCAAAGTCGCTCTTGCCAACGGGCAGTGTGATCCAGATGGCCCCACTCAAATCACCACCGCCACCGGAAAGGGCGCAGGCGTGCTGGGGAATACAGCGGGTGGAGTTGCCAGCTCGCTCATATTGCGGGACGGGCTCATTAAATCGAAGTCCAGCATCTCCCAGAAGAATCAAACCGACATTCGTGCCTCCACCGTAAACCCGAAGTGACATATGCCCCGTGAAATACGCATCCCGCATCACCTCATCGATAAAGTGGACACCATCACCCCGCACATGGAGGAGCGTTTCAAAGACGAGGGACTTGACCTCCACGTGCACGAGGTGGAGCGTTTCGACGACGACTTCAAAAAGGGTGAACGCATCCTCCAGGTGAAAAACCGGAAGTACGTGTTCCTCAGTTAATGCAACTCAACCCCCTCATTTTGACATAAGAGCCGTCCCACACCCGTGGAGGCTGTTTAACCGCCATCCCCTTCATTCGTGAAGGAAGGCAAGGAGTGTTCCATGTCTGAAGAAGTGAAGCCGAAACCCGCGTCAGAAGACCCCAAATCTCTCCAAAACGGGCTGGGGCTCGACGATCTGCTGAAAGGCGATAAACCCATCACAAAGCCGTCCTCAAAGGCTCCTAAAGCCGCTGAGAAGGTCGAAGCGAAGGGTGAGACACCCGCAGCACCGGCTGCAAAAGCCGACGAGAAGGACGCGAAACCGGCAGAACCCGAAACCGTGGACTCACTCGCCAAGCGACTCAAAGACACCCGCGATTACGCCACGAAGGTGGATCAACGCAACAAAGAGCTGTTGAAGAAACAAACTGATCTGGAGAAACGGCTGGTGGACGCGGAGGCCAAACTGAACGGCACCTACGTCGAAAACCCCCCGATCCCTCCCGATCAATTGGTGAAAGCTGAAACGTTCAAAGCCCGCGCCGAAATCGACAATCTCATCATGATCGAGCAGTACGGCGCAGAGACGATTCAGAAGCTCATTTGGGACGTGGACAGTCCGTACCAGCAACTCGAAATCATCGACCCTGCCGTGCGGGAGCGTGTCACGAACGCGAAACGCCCCGTTGCAGAAGCGATGAAGGTGCTCAAAGAGCGCGAGTTTGCAGCGAAGTACGGCAATGATCCTGATCGCATTCGTGAAGCCATCCTCACCGAGGAGCGGGAGAAATTGGTCGCAGAAATTCATGCGGAACTGAAGGGCAAACCCATCGAGTCCGTCAATAGCTTGTCTGGAGTGAACGGTGCGCCACGAGAGGTGCAACGTGAACCCCCGAAGGCAGGCGCAGTGCCGGACCTCGCGGTGGTCTTCCCGACGTTCCATAAGGCCAACACCGCATAAAAGGACACTTGCCAGATGGCATATACAGAAATCCTCACCTCTCACAACCTCACCGAAGAGTTGTGGGATCGGCAGATTAACAGCGAGTACCTGAGTTCGCTGTGGTTTAAGAACTTCATGGGGTCCACGCAGATGGCCCCGATTCAAGTCAAGATGGACCTCGCCAAAGAAGCGGGCGACGCCATCACCGTCGGCATTCGTTCCCAGATGATTGGTGGACGAGTCGATGGACGCGCCAAGATGAAGAACAACGAAGGGCGCGTTGAGTTTTACGATCAACGGATCACCATCGACAACGTGCGGCACGGCATCAAGTTCGAAGACGTGCCCATGTCGCAGAAGCGTGTCGGATGGGACATTCTCAACCAGGGGCGAGAAGCACTCGTCGAAAAGGCGCAGATTGCGCTGGAAGAGGACCTCATCAACTGCCTGTGCGATGCCACCACGCGGCGTGTACGCGGGCGGTACTTGTACGGAGCGGCGGATTCCAACTGGAACGCCACGCACGCGACGGCTCTCCAGAGCGTCGATAATACCGCCGACAAGCTCACCACGAACATCCTGCGCATCGCCAAACGGAAAGCGCAGATTCCCGTCAATGCGTACGCGAAGATTCGCCCCATGCGCATTGTGACGGGGCAGAACATGGAAGAGTACTTCGTCTCCGTCCATCACCCCTTCGCCGTGCGCGATTTGGTCGATGGGGATGCGGCGTACCGGAACGCCATGTTGCTGTTGCCGCCGAACTCCAATGAACGCTCCCCGTTATTCACGGGTTCGTTCTTCAAAGGCGTGTACGACGGCGTGCTCATTTATGAGTACGACCGGATGCCGCTCGTCTCCAGCACTATCCAGGTGACGCACTCCATCCTCATGGGGGCGCAGGCTGCGGCGGTGTGCTGGGGTCAGATGAGCAAGTTTGAGGAAGAAGAGGAAGACATGGGGCATGACCTCATTTATGGACTGCACGAGATTCGCGGCATGGCGAAGATCGGGTATTCCCGCAATGCCGTCGATTCGACCATCAGTGATGAAGACAACGGCCTCGTCAATATCTTCGTCGCGGCTGTGGCGGACTAATAGGAGGTGCATGCATGGCTTTCTATTTTACCGCAGACGCACAAGTGCTGATTGGACCGATTGGGCAGTACATGCCCCTTGCCACAGGGTCAACCGTCTTGGCGGCAGGGAGTGCCACCGTCACCGTTCCGTCCGCGTTTGTCGTGAAGAGTGCGTTTTGTTCGTCCCAGACGAGCAACGCTGCACGGTGCAGCGCCACCAGCGCGAACACCTTCACGATCACCGGCACGGGCACGGATCGCGTGGACTGGATCGCGTTCATTCAACCGCGAGCGTAAAGAAGCAACTCATCTAGGGTGCCTGGGTACTATTTACTGTGCAGGGCACCCTTAACAAAGGATTCCTGAAATGGCTGTTTCGTATCGTGAGTGGGGGTTCCAATTGTGGGACACCCAGAGAAAGATTTCCATTGATGACGATAGTGCGCAGTTGCTTGTACTGACGGCGGATGCGCCCACCGCACCGACGATTTACAGCGACGACAAGGGCACGGCGGTCTCCAATGCCGTCCGTTCACCCCGCACCTTCACGAATGGGTGGGTGCGGTTCTGGACTGCCCCGAGTGTCACGAGCGTCGATTTGTCGCTCATCACGTCCAAAGGGGAAGCGTATTTCTTCGAGGATGTGGGGTACTCAGTGCACCGCCTTGATGTGAACCCGTTTGTGCGGGATCACGTGTTGGTGGTGCCGTTTGGCGCGTCTGACAACGCAGAAACCGACACCGGTATCGACCTTCCCGCGAACTTGCTCATCAAGGACGCGCTTCTGAAGGTGACCACGGTGGACGCAACCGAAACGCTTGACGTGGGCATCTTGTCGAGTGAGTCCGGTGGTGATGCAGATGGATTGTTGATGGTGATGGACGTGGCGAACCTCGGGTTTGTCAATCCGTTCCCCGTCGTCACCAACGGTGCCAATATTGATTACAACGTCCACACGAGTGGACGTGGTGCGCTGCTGAAGCAGGGCATTGCCGGTGCGGATGCCGTTGCCACCTGTGGCGGTGTGCAACCGCGCTTTTACCGTACAGACGGCACCGCAAAGTCCATCACGTACACCGGTTCTACGGGTTCTGACACCGCTGCCGGGTACATCGTCCTCTCGTATACCCGCCTCCCGTAACTGTCCAGGCCGCCGATTCGCTACCGTTGGACTGGACCGCTTCACCCACTGTGCGGCGAAACAGTGGGTCCTTTTTGAACTTGGGGCATACGCATGGCTTTTCCTGGTAAACGCCCTGAAGTCAACGCAGCCATGACGCTGCCAGCAGTCGCCACCGCGATTGCCCCCTCGTACACCGAGGGAGATTGTGTGCCGCTTTCCATCGATCTCGCGGGTAAGTTGCGCACCGACAGTACAGGCGGTGGAGGTGGAGGCATGACACAAACCCCAGCATGGGATACCCCGCGCCGTTTTCATTTATGGAGACGTTGACATGATTAGTGTGAATGAGATTGCGGTGCAGATTTCGCGGGATTTAGCACTCAAGGAAAAGGGGTTAGTGTAATGCCTGGGAAGAAGGACAACGATCAAACTGAATACGATGACCGGCTCGACATAGACCGAAACAAATGTGTGACGCTTGCCACTGCATTGGCGGGCGAACGATTGCAAAGTTCCTCCACGAACAGTTATCTCGCGGTGCGACAGGAGTGCAATGCCTCCATCATTTCCAAAACCACCGCTGTCACCATTGGTGGCGGGGTGGCGAGTGACACGCATTTGATGGGGTTGCTGATCCATACCGCCCTCACGGGCACCTGTGCGATCACTGGCTTTGCAGACAGTGATGGAGCTGCGCAAACGTACACCCTCCCGGCAGGCAGTGTGGGGTATAAGGACTTCCTGGGAGCATTCAACAGCGCGGGAGCCCTTACAATTACGTGCAGTAACGCTTCTGACGATAACCTGGTGATGGTGCTCTGGAGGCCCGCCGCATAATGGCACGCCCA
>OFRO01000799.1_pt1 | contig 10069 bp, 17 predicted proteins | sample 1543091 | NCBI WGS metagenome assembly OFRO01 (sample SAMN07774217, study PRJEB24372) | wastewater metagenome | isolation source: Exp Tend NO 10WW | collected 2016-02
ACCCGAAAACTTGAAAGTTTCCTAAGTTGGTGATTTTGTTCAATGCACAACATGAAGTTTGCCCGAAAGTCAGCATAAGTTAGCCTAGCCCCTATAATGGATAGCGCACAGCCTAGAAAATTATTTTAGCTAGCATACATTTTTATGCTTGACATAAAAGTTATGCTGAGGTATGCTCTAGACATGCTGACGGACACACAAACGAAGGAGACAACACAATGGCGCACATCCAATTCAAAACAAAGGTCAAGAAGCTAATCGAATCAGACAATACTGAGAGTGCGTATATTGAATTGAAGCGGAGAGTCAAGAAGAGTGATTGTTCCCTCAGACCGCATGAACATACATACTACAACTCCGACTTGTTTGAGGGGATTTTGAACAGGGCTTACCAAGCGATTACACACGGCAAAGAATGGGTACGATTAAACGCGTTACCGCAGCACGTTACCGTTGATACATCCAAGTTTCTTGCGGTTGTGAAAATTGAGTTACCGGCTACGTTCAAATGAACTAATTAACCGCGTCCACATCATCACACACGTGTGACAATTGGCACGCACGTTGCAACCTCAAGAGGCATGAACGCGTCAACCACTAACACAGGAGTAAATGACATGAAATCACATGCTACTGAGTCATACCGCATTGGTTATGAGAACGGCTTGCTAGGTGTCTGTTACACACGGGCCGATGCAGCTTACAACGTGGTGTTAGTGAACGAAAGGGAAGTGGATTTGTACATGCTAGGGCAAGGTGACGGATTGTATAAGCGCAACAATGGGTGGGCCGCGCATCTGTAATCGAACAACACACACACGGAGGACAATCGACTATGACAACCACCGACCATACCGCATTAGACGTTACTATCGCAGGACTGGGCTTGACGTACAACGCGCAATTTGTGCCGACCTCACAACCGGCCGACAAAGTAAAATCGCCGCAATTACATTGGACAATCACATTGATACGTGGACGGCAGTCGATGGAGGTCCCCTACCATCAAGGGTGTGGGCATGTGAAAGCCTATGACACCATGCCCACGAAATCACCCTATGATCGACGGCGGAAAGCTGAACTGGTGCGACAGACTTGTGAGACAGGCAAGCTGTATAGATACATGCACAATGTTGACTTGTTGGGCACATTGAAGGGCCATCAACCAGCCCCAAGCTTGCGGGATGTGCTGTACTGCCTGGTGATGGATGCAAGTGTGCTTGATAGTGGAGGGTTTGAGGAATGGGCGAACGAGTATGGGTATGAGACAGACTCACGACAAGCTGAGGCGACCTATCGCGCATGTCTGGAGCAATCGTTGAAGCTGCGAGCGCTAGTGGGGGACAAGGGGCTGGAAGAATTGAGAGAAGCGTATCAGGATTATTGAAAGGTAGGTGATGACATGAACACAGCACAGCATACGCCGGGGCCTTGGAATGTGACTAGAATTGCATATGATATAGCACGTGGAATCGATTCCGGGGTCCGTGAAGTAAAGGCAGTTAGGAATGGCGGGTATAAACGCTATATTGCAGATGTACGAAGCATAGATAGCCAAGGTATCGACAATACAGAAGCAAACGCCGCACTCATCGCCGCTGCGCCGGACATGCTAGAGGCGTTGCGAGCCGCTAGTGAATGGCTAAACGATATGGGATGCGAGCACAACGAAACAGAGCCCGATAGACGTTGTACTGTCTGTATTGTCAATCAAGCCATTACCAAAGCCGAGGGCCGCACATGAACAACCCCCCAACATGCCCCGCGTGTGGGGCCACGCTGAGACGGTACTACAAACAACCCACCCTAGCCTACCCCGAATGTTGGGTGTGGGAGTGTGAGGAGTGCGAGTATAGAGAAGATCCTCAGTGAGGGAGGCGTAGCAAAAATATCAGTCAGGCTATCAACTTTGGGCTTGACAACAAAAGCTAGCAAGCGTAGAAAGTAGACCATGGGCGAGAAAGCGAGCACAGCACGCCATGATTGTAGCCTGGTACTTGATTATTGTGGTGGTGGGGCAGGGGTGGCCGATTCTGGCAGGCCCGTACACTGAGCGGTGCGCGTGTCAGGATGTGCGGGAGTGGATCGAAGCACGGGGGTATGAGACAGGCGGGTGTAGTGTGATGAGTGTCCCGCAAGAGGCAATTCACCTGGTGGTGGGGTATCTACCATGAGAGCAAATCGACATCATGAGACACGTGAGGGCTGGCCTGAAGTGGTGAGTATGGTAGGGTCGATCCTGATTTGTACTGTAGGGGCGTCAGTGGTGGCGTGGGCGTGTTTTGAAGCGATGCGGTGGGCGATGCGGATGGGGTGGCTCTAGTGGCTGAGGTGGGGGGCGAGTGGGGGCCGGGGTATCGTAAGGTGTGGAAGGCTGGAGATATGTGTCCACGGTGTGGGGGGTTCATCATAGTGGAGCGGATGAGTGATTCACCGAGCTGGAGCGTGGGGTATGTGGTTGAGGTGGGGAAGTGTGTGCAGTGCTGTAGAAGGTTTGAGGGCAGCAGGGAGTGGGGCAAGGTGGGCAACGACGCTGATTTGAGAGTGCAACCTGGCAAGTACGCAGACAGAAAAAATGTAGCCGCGCGTCGAGGGGCGCCGAGAAAGGCGTGGGGGGTGTAATCATGGGCCAGGTGGACGGAGAAGGAGTTGAGGTTATGGATGAGCCGGAAGAAATGACCACGTTGTTCAGTCGCGAGTTTCCGACGAAGCTGAAGGCGCGGATCAAATTGCTCAAGGCGCGGCGAGAGATCGCAGGGTCGGTGAAGGAAACTTTGAGTGATTTGTACATCCTGCTGATGGAAGCGGGGTGTGATGTGCTGGAGCACGAGGTGGGGCAGGCGGAAACGGCGCAAGGGCTGAGTGCGAACGGCGGACCCACAGTGTAGGGCGTAGACAGTGAGCCGTGGGCGCGGCGTGAGTTTCCATACAAGGGGGTTGTGAGATGGCACCACAGGATGCGCGGGCAGGGTGTGCGCGGCGGCCGGCACTGGTGATCGACACAGAGCAGCATGTGGCAGCACTCAGGATCTATGCCCAGGTGCATGATCTGGTGAGTGAGGCAATCGAGGAGGGGCTGCTCAGTAAAGCGAAGTTGGGGCCTGAGAAGTATTGTCGATTGGTGCGCTTGTTGGGGGATGTGGGGGCGATGTGGAAGGAGCACAAATCATGAGACTGCCTGGAGTGTTGAAAGTCAGCGGGCGTGAGTGGAGCCTGCAACAGAAAGCGATTTTTGAGGCGTTCAGGAGTGCGCAGGGGCATGTGTTGGTAAGGGCGAGGGCAGGTACCGGCAAAACTACCACCATTTTAGAGGCGTTGCAGTATGCGCCAGAGAACAAGATTTTGCTTGCCGCCTTCAACAAGCAGATTGCTGACGAGCTCCAAACACGAGTCAGTGATGCGCGAGTGACGGCGAAAACTTTGCACGCGCTGGGGATGGGGTATATCAGGGCGCAAGTAGATAGTGTGCGGGTGGACGCCAACAACCGAGCATGGGATCTGGTGAAGGAGTGTGCAGGGGATGCCCCACAAGCGATCAAGATCGCGCTCAAGAACCTGCACACCAAAGTGCGCGAGCTCAATCCGTGGGCTGAGACAACGCAGGAGGTCGAGCGAATCGCGATTGCCTACGATCTGGTGCCGGACGAGGCCGAGCTGCGTGGGCGATGGGACGAAAAGACGTACTACGAGACAGTATTGACCATTCTCGAACATGCGGCTGATGACGTCGAGGTGATCGACTTTGCGGATATGATTTTCTTGCCATTGCGCCGGGGGTGGGCGTGGCCGGTAGCGGATTTGGTGGTGGTCGATGAGGCGCAGGATATGACAGGGCCACAGCTCGAAATTGCACTGAGGGCGTGTCGCAAGGATGGGCGGATCGTGATTGTCGGGGATGATCGACAAGCGATCTACGGCTTTCGCGGGGCGTCGAGTAATGGGTTGGACAAGCTCAAAGAAAGGTTGGAGGCGGTCGAGCTTGGACTCACGACGACCTATCGCTGCGGCAAGTCGATTGTGGAGGTGGCGAAAGTCCTTGTCCCAGATTTCCAGGCCGCGCCGACCGCACCAGAGGGACTGGTGCGCACGGCTCCGCTCGCCTCGTGGATGCAAGCCCAGCCAGGCGACTTTGTGCTGAGTCGTGCCAATGCGCCGTTAATGGGGGTCGCGCTGGGACTCATTCGCCAAGGCAAGCGCGCCAGGATCAGGGGCAGGGACATCGGCAAGGGGCTGATCGAACTGGTCAGCAAATTGAAAATCTCGCGATTGGAGGATCTCGATGGCGCACTCGAACGATGGAGCGGGCGTGAGATTGGCCGGCTCAATAAAAAGGATCAGGCGGTTGCACGTACTCGGATTGCGCAAATCATGGACAATGTGGACACCCTCAACACCTTGGCTAAGACTGTTGCGAGTGTTGCCGAGCTGCAACGAAAGCTGGAAACCCTCTTCAGCGACGAGGGGGCCTCTGAGAGCGTGGTGATGTGCAGTACCATCCACAGGGCGAAGGGGTTGGAGGCGAGTCGGGTGTGGGTGTTGGAGGACACACTCAAAGGGGGGAACTTGGAAGAGGAAAACTTGCGGTATGTGGCGGTGACCAGGGCGAAGGACGAGTTGGTGTTGGTGACGAAGAACTATGTGGCGACAGAGGGAGGTGCGTGATGGTAACAATCCGCACAGGCGCGCGCATCGATGCCGTGAAAGTGCTACATCCGATGCGGCATGAGCTGTACAAAATTCGCAGTTTGATTATTTGGGACGATCATGAAGTGCGGCAGATTGATGCTGCGGGCGAGTTGATTGATGCCTTGATCAATAAGGTGATGGGCGAAGGAGGTGAGCAGTGAAACTGTTAGCGTTGGTCGGGGACATGCTGGAGTGGGCAGGGATTGGTATGGGCAGTGATGGCAAGTTTCGAGTGGACAGCAGCGCACTTAAAGCTGGCTACAAATGTACGACGGCGGCGACCTTGCGCTACATCTGGGGGCTGGTGAGCAAAAGTGAACGTGCCAACCTGCTTGCGGGGACCGCACTGCACAAAGCGTTAGAAGTGTATTTGGCGGGCATGGGCGCAACGAGCATTGATGAAAGCCTGCGGGCGTTCGATGGCGTGTATATGGACTGGGCCAGCCAGAACGTAGCCGCCGACGACAAGCTGAGCTGGCAAAACACCCGGCTGATTACTCAAAAGTGGTTGGAGGCGCATCCACAGCGTGACGGCGTGGTGGCGGGGTGGCCGTTTACGGTGAGCTCGCCGGAGCATGTCGAAGTAGGGTTTGAGATTCCACTCACGACGGCTGAGGACGGCACTGAGATTTTGTTACTTGGTCGTTTGGATGTGCTAGGCGACTATCAGGGCGGCTATGTGGTGGTCGATCACAAGAGCACAGGGTTTATCAATCAAACTTGGTTCGACCAGTGGCCGATGGACTGCTCGATTGATGCCTATGTGTGGGCTGCCAGGCAGCTGCTCGACAAGCCAGTGCTGGGGGCCTTTATCAATGGGGTCCAATTCAGCAAATTGCCGAGTGATACGACTCGCAAGTGCAAGGACCACGGCACCAAGTACAGTGAGTGCGGCCCGATGCACGCCAAGTGGGAGCTGGCGGGGCTGTATGAGCGCAACGAAGCGATGCTGGCAGGATGGAAGGCTGAGGCCGACTCGATGGCGCTGAACCTCTACAAAATCTACTCGATCGTGGGCAACGACATCGATAGCTACCTTGACCAGCTCCAGCAAGAGGGCAAGTTCACAGGAGAGTGTCGCTGGTGCGAGTACAGAAAGGCCGTGTGTGAGATTGGCAGGCGGGCAGGGGTGGCGCGGGCGCAGCTGGAGTTTGCGCCGTGGAACCCATTAGAGGGATAGGTGACATATGCGAAGTTGTATTGAGTGTAAGTTGTTTTCGTTTAGTGCAGGACAACCTGATTACAGTGAATGGACTGGAGGGTGGCGGGCAGAAGTAACGTGTGATGCCACACCAAGTCAATGGACGATCGACATGGAGGATGAGACAGAAGAAGGGTTCCGAAAAAAGTTGCTGATGGCGGAGACGTGTAAGAAGTTTGCTCCGTGGAATCCACTCGACCACTAAACAGTTGTACGTAGATAATTCATCGACAGACAAGGAGACGACATTATGGCTTTAAGACAACGTACCACCACTCCCGCATCCACCACGACGCCAGGCCCCGCGCCTGCGCCACAGTCGGCAGCGCCCGCGCCCCTCACCCCGGCCGGTGAAGGGTGGCGGCTGCCGGCGGTGTGGGTGCCCAAATTACCAAACACGAAGCTGTTGCTCTATGGCGATTCAGGCACAGGTAAAAGTACGTTCACAGCCACGTATTCAAGTGCCGCGAGGATTGTGCAATTACCGATGTTGGTGTTGGCATTTGATCCTCCAAGCAAAATGACGCCTTATCGAGATGTGGGGTTTGATTCGATTCCTGTACAAGATGAGGCGATGCGCCAGTGGTATGAAGCCAGCGGGATTGAGGCTGAAGATGTCGTGGACGCAGAAGGTCGTTTGTTGATTCGTATTGAATGTTATGTCGATCCTGACCCAGAAAATCCTGTGGCGGCAGACACGCTCGAAGCGCGATTGGCAGGATTCTATACCGACGCGCCGAACTGGTATGCAGTAGTGTTTGATTCGATGACCTTCTACCAAAACGCAAGTATTCGCCGAGCCCAAAAACGGCTCAATTTCTCAATCGACAAAATGTTTGCCAAGGGCGAAGGCGTGGATATGCGCCAGTGGTCAGGCATTGCCAAAATGGATATTCAGCGCACACTGTTGCATCAAGCTTTGTGGTGGAAAACGAATGTGGTCGCGATTCACCACACCAGCGAAGAAAAAACGGAGTTTGCCGACACGGTGGTGCGGGGGATTTCAACGGTGGGTAAATTGAAAAGCGACATGCCGCCAGGGTTCGATGAGATGTATCGAGTCAAGTTGAATATGAAGGAGCGGATCAGAGACGCGGCCGGTCGTGAGACGGAGGACTACAAGCGCATTCTTCAAACTCGGCATGATTCATTGTGGGCGGCGACCAGTGTGACGGCCAAAGCGCCCAACCCCTGTGAGCCACATTACCTGGCGCTCTGGCAGAACTGGTTGGCGAAAATGGAAGGAAAGGGGGTGACACCATAAGTACATTGCAGTAGGGCGATGACAGTAGGGACAATCAATCATTCACTTTCACTGTTGGAGGACGAGATCATGGGTTTTCAAATTCCAGTGGGTATTCAGGAACCGTTTGAGAAGCTGCCGACGGGGTTCATTGTGTTCAACATCGACAGCATCGATGAAGGCATGCTCGGGTTCAAGGAAGATGATTTAGTGTATGGCTGGCAAGTGTCACTGACGGCTGAGGAGCCGAGCGCGGTGACGGGGATCACACGAGAGGAGAAGTTTTATCTGGGCATTCGCGAGACCGACAGCCGCGTGACCAGCGGCAAAATGAAAGCGGATCGTGAGGCGCAGAATCCTGAGACCTTGATCAAAACATTGTCGCGGTTCAAAGCGTTCGCAATGGCGGCGGGCGTCGAGATCGAGGGCAAGGACCACGAGGTCATGTTCAGCGAGCTTAAAAATCGCAAGATCATGGGCAAGGTGGTGCATGTCGTGGGCAAGGACGATCCCACCAAAACCTACGCCCAGATCGACCGCTGGATGCCGGTGGGTAGTGGCGTCGAGCCGCATGTGACGGAAGAAGTGGCGCAGGCAGCCCGCACCGGCAAGCCCGCCCCGGCGCAGGCAGGCCCGAAGCCGGCCGCACCCCCGAGTGCTGCACCGCCGAGTGCGCTGGCAGCAGGACCAGCCCCAGTGAGGGCACTGCCGAAGCGGTTGGGAGCGCGGTAAAGAATGACTAAGTAGGGCAGGTTCAATTCCTGCTCGTTGGCCGAGGACTGGTGTGAAGGGAGCCGAGTTCGATTCTCGGTGATGGTCTAGCTCTTGGAGTGAGCTAGTAACTCTGGTGAGACAGACGGCTCGGTTGACCCGACCGACAACCCACAGTAGGAATACTGCGGCGGGGTGACAACAATAATTATGGGAGAGGAGGACAGCACGATGGGCGAGATCGTACATGTCGATGGGCAAGAGCAGCATCGAGTCAAGGGTGTAGTAGAGCGGGCGACGAGTTGTATTGTGGCGACTGAGGAGGATATGGGGTGGGCGAGCGACGACCTCGCAACACTGAGGACGATTCGCAAAGAGTTCGAGGCCAAGTGGGACAGTCTCAAGGAACCGCTGAATGAGGGGCTGAAGCGATTGAAGGCCGAGTTTGAACCGTATGTAGCACAGTTGAAAGCGGCCGAGGCAACGGTCGCGGGCAAGATCCTCGAATGTCGGCGCAAATTGCAGGCCGAAGCCGACAAGGTGAAGCGCGATCGCGAGGAGGCTGATCGCAAAGCCCGAGAAGCTGCGGCGAAGGCCAACATGCCACCCCCGCCACCCAAGCCAGTCACCGTGGCTGAGCAGGCGCCGGCCAAAGGGTTTCAAGTCCCGACCACCAACAAAAAGGTGACCACTACCAAAGTCCCCAAATGGCGAGTGGTCGATGCGGCGGCGATCCCGATGAGCTGTGTGGTCGATGGGCAGGAAAGCGAGGACCTATTCATACTCAACGAATCGTACATTGGAAAACTACGTAGAAGTTACGGCGAAAGACCTAGCCCCATTCCCGGCATCGAGTTTTACTATGACGAAACCTTGGGTGTGAGGTAGATCGTGCCCAAATGGGAGCCTGAGCACAGTCATATCAGAGTTAAAGGTTGTGGGCCGATGGATGCCACCATCTTGCTGGTAGGGGAGGCTCCAGGCGTCAGCGAGGCGCTTTTGGGGCAGCCCTTCGTCGGCCTGAGTGGGCAGCGGTTATTTGGAGGCGGCAAAGAGCGGGGGTGGGTCAATGAGGTCGGGCTGGCGCGGCACCAGTTCAGGATCGAGAACGTGTGCGAATACTGCCCCCCACATACCATGGCCGATCGCTGGGATAAAGACACCTGGCTCCAATGGATGGAGGATTTGCATGAACGGATTGCTCGATTGGATCATCTGGTGTGTATCGTCCCTACTGGCAATTATGCTCTCTATGCGCTTACAGGCAAAGGTAAAGTGCATTGGCATACTCGTGACGGCAAAGAGTCTCGACCGGGGATCTTGGACTGGCGAGGCAGTTTGCTTAGCTATACAGACCGGCGAGGCCGCCAACGTAAAGTTATTCCCACGCCTCATCCCGCCGCCACATTTCCCGGCCGCGATCCGGGTCTTGAACCAGTATGCAAACGGGACTGGGCGAGAATTGCACGAGAGGCACGCAGCCCTGAATTGAATGTGCCAGTGCGGACACATATTATCAATCCCACGCCGGGGGATCTCGATATTTTGGTGCGCACCTGTGAGCAGATGGGGGATCGTGATGTGGTGGCGCTGGACATCGAGAATCCGCAGGAGAAGGGGGGTGGGGCGCCGATTGTGTGTGTGGGGTTTGCGCCGACGCCAGAGCTGTCCATCACCGTGCCGACCAGCAAAAAGTCCAAACGCGAATGGGAAGTCATCGAGCATGTCCTTTCACTGCCTGTCGCGAAGGTGGCCCACAACAACTTCCACGAAGCCTACTGGTTGTATGCCGAACGTGGCATTGAGCCGGTGGGCATGTGGTGGGACACGATGTATATGCACCATGTCCTCGACCCTGCCGCGCCGCACTCGCTCGATTTTTGCGCGTCGGTAGACACGCGGGAGCCTTTCTGGAAACATGAAGCCAAGGACCCCGAGGACCAGCGCAAGTACACCTCCAACCTCGCCGCGTTCTACACCTACAACGGCAAAGACTGTTGTGTCACCAGGGAGTTATTTGATGTCTACTATCAGCGGCTCATGGAAGAAGTTCGATGCACGTCTCACGGTCACATTGATGGAGTCGAGTTCTACCTCCGACACTATGCGGAATTGTATCAACCTCTGTTGGGACTTATGCGGGCAGGGGTACGAGTTGACGAGTCTCGACGTGCCGCGCGGTACACGGAGCTTGTTGCTCAAGTGGGCGAGCTCAAAGGGCGATTGGT
>OFRO01000800.1_pt1 | contig 10069 bp, 12 predicted proteins | sample 1543091 | NCBI WGS metagenome assembly OFRO01 (sample SAMN07774217, study PRJEB24372) | wastewater metagenome | isolation source: Exp Tend NO 10WW | collected 2016-02
TGACGGCTGGAAATTCAAAACCGATTGTTGCGACGCGTTCGTATACGTCGTGCTAATCGAGTTGTTGCCAGTCGAGGTGAGTACTGTGTTCGTCGGTGGATGGCCACCGTCAGTTCCATAGGCCCCTGACCCGGGGGTACTCACAGTCACCGCAATGCCGCCTAGCGAGTACAGGAGGCTAGGACTGTTAACGCTGATCGCCTGCGCAGCATTAACCGAAGTGATCGTCGGGATCTGGTTCGCGGCCAGCATGGTCGTTTCAGCGCCGGCGATGGCGCCCAGGGCGCGCGCGGTAAGACCCGAGCCCGAGCCGGCGATCGCCAGGGCGCGACCCAGCGTCTTGGGCAGCGACATACGGCAGTTGTTCGACCAGGCTGCTGCTGCGTTAGTCTGCGCGGCGCGCGTAGTGGCGGCGCCGGCGCTCGTCAGGATCGGCGCATTGGCGTCTGAGATGTTGTTGAAGATGAGCGTGAAGAGTGACTGACAGTCGGCGTTGTTGCGCTGGGACGAACCCGAACCCGCGTTGCCGAACGTACCGTCGTCGAAGATCAGCCAGCCGCTATCGGCAGCAGTCTTCAGCGTGAGCTTCACATCACCGGTGGTCGACGGACTGACACCTAGCAGCGTCAGGATCGCGGCGACATCGGCTGCGGCGATTACAGATCGCCCGGTCGACGTACACGCGATTTCTTCAGCCGGACCAGTACCGGCCGTCTGACGACCAAGCAGTTTGTCGGCGGCGAGCGTGAGCGTGTGCTCAGCATTCCAGTCCGAGGGACGCACAAGCGTGGAGTCGCCGCCGTCAACTTTGGCGGACACTTTGCTGTGCTTGACGGAGATAGTCATGGAGGCGCCGGCACCCGATGTTGGAGACCGACGACGTGTATCAGCGCGACGGTTTCACCGTCGTCTCACGGGCGCGATTTACGGCGCTTTGACCGTGTACTGGATGGTGTCTTCTTTCACCTGACCATTGGAGCTCGTCATCGTGACGAACGTTTTGTAGGTCGTACCCTCGACACCAGCCGAAGCGTAGAATGTAACCCCTTTGGCATCAGGGTTGATTACGTTTCCATCGATTACGATGGTGCCTGCATCGGCGGGAGAGACGCTGTACACGCAGGTGCTGATGAGCTCGCCGGCATCGAGCCAGTCCGAATAGTCGATCGTGTATCGTTTGCGGTCGACCGGCGCCTTAAAATATTTTCCCAAGATCATCAGCAAACCCTCTTACGCGGCCCGACCCGCATCGCTCGTTCCTCATACCCAACAACCATCGGGTCGTCGGTGGTGTCCTTCTTCACGTCGACCAGGGCGTCGCGCTCCTCGCGGAGAGCTTCCATGGTACGAGGTTCTGATGGCACGATCATCACGCGGTTTTCGTTAGATGGTGTCATGGTTCGGCCTTCGGCGTGCACACAGAGCACTTCGGTGTCGTCGTAGAACACGACGACATCCGCGGGCGATTGCCCTAGTACCCAATCTCCGAGGGGGCCGACACCGAACACACTTCAGCCCTTACCGCTTGTCGAGGTCGGCCGGATCGAGTGCGGGCGGCGGTACCGCGCTGAGAGCCCAGAGGATCACGTCACGTAGCCAGAGTCGAAATTTCACAGCATTGCCTTCAGCACGTTGATGAATTGGTTGGCGGTAACGGGCGGCTTGTTCTCGAGGGCTCGCACGCGATTTTCGTGGTTGAAGAGAACCTTTGCGACGATCTCGAGCGTCAGCTTGCTCGCCTGAGAGCCACGATACGCATCGAGCACGCTAGCGTTAGATGGTCGAATGGACAGTGTTGCGAGATACGCCGCGAGGGTGCCCTGACTATCCGTGACGGCCGGGCTGTTGCCGTCCCCTAGGAACGCAACGTATTCGGGGTCGGAGACGAGCACGTAGTCAGTCGACTTAGACGAGAACACCTTCGTGTCGTCCGATCCGACTTTCCAGTACCAATCATACGCATCGAATGGACGGGGCATTGTTTCTCCTTACGAATAGACGCTCGAAGCGTCGGCGGTGCCCGCGACAGTACCGGGCAAGGTGCCTGCGGCTGTGCTGGCAATAGAGTTGAGAGTAAGTTCGTACTTCTTTGTGCCTGCTGCTGGCGAACCTGAATACGTGTTGCCGTTTAATAGCGCGTTGGACGAAAGGTCCATCTTCAACCACTTCGCGATAGTCGGCGAACCACTGATCGTAATGGTGTTGAACGTGCAGTTGATCAGACCGTTGATCAGGTCGATGTGGTTCGAACAGTTGCCGTTAACGGTGTAAGGAGCGGCAACTTGGATTTGCGCGCCATACCACGCGCGAATATGGATGCCCGCGGCAGCTCCGAAGTTCAGGGTTCCGATGGTGATGGTGACCCCGGCGCCGTTAGCGAAAATACAGGTGCCTGCGGTTGTCGTGCGTAGCTCCATGCCGTCGAGCCACCACGCCATCGGGCCTAAAGCGCTTGCGAGAAAGCAGTTCGCGTTGGTGGTGCTAATGATGACGCTGCCGGGGGAGCCGGTGTTGCCAAGTACTTTATAAACGCCAGCGCCCAGAACGGGCTTGAGGTTAACAGGGGCGGTGTAAGTGCCGTTCGCGACGTTGATGGTGCCGTCATAGACGCCGCAGTCGTAAGACGCCAGCGTGTTAACCGCCTTCTGGATGGTCAGGAACGGCGACCCCACAGTACCTGGATTACTGTCGTTACCCGTCGTGGCGACATAGAGGTTGATGTTCGCCGTCGCTTTGAAGCGCGTCGTGCGATCAACATATGCCGTTGTGGCGAGCTTAAGCGAGTTGTCGAGAACGGTGGGTGTCGCTGCTGTGGTTGGTGTGCCGGTGAACGAAGGTGACGCCAGCGGGGCGCGAGAAGTGTCAACCGGATGCACGTGGTCTTCGCGCGCGTACTTGGTCGCGACGCCGACGGCCGCAACGCCATCCATGAGGGGCGCGACAGTAGCGGGCGCGGTGCCAGGCGCGTTCGTCTGTACCCAAGCAGTAGTAGCGATCTTTGTGCTGTTGTCGGCATTGGCCGGCGTTGGAGCCGTGGGAGTGCCAGTGAGCGCCGGCGAATTCAGCGGGGCGCGAGAAGTGTCAACCGGATGCACGTGGTCTTCGCGCGCGTACTTTGTCGCGACGCCGACGGCCGCAACGCCATCCATGAGGGGCGCGACAGTAGCGGGCAGGTTCGGGGTGAGTGCTGCAACGTCGGAGCTGAGCCATACCGACACAGCGACAGTCGGCACGGTGAGGAAGTTGACCAGGCCGTTTGCGTTCGAAGACAGAAGCGGAGTGCGGGTTAGTTGGGTACCGCCATTAGTGAGGGTACCGGTCCCGACCTCCCACTGAGATCGGTCGGCATTCTGAGCCTTATAGTTGAACACCTGGCCGTCGACACCGCCGGCGCCCGCGGGCGTCAGATAGCCTTGGACTGCGCCGGCAACGGTGAAGTTGCCGATGCCAGTCCCAGCTGCGATGAAGATCGAATTGTTGATGTAATCCGTCACAGCTTACCTCAGCGGCGGCGAACCGCAAATGACTGCGGGAAGCGCCAGGCTTGCGCGTTGGCGAGGTTCTTGCGCACGGCGTCATTCGCGGCCTGTCCAACCGTGGCGCGGAAGACGCGCTTGTGGTACGTGGCCAGCTGCACGTTTGTGTAGGGCTTGGCCGGCTGCGACATCAGGCGTGCGATCACGCCGTCGAGGATCCCCAAGCCGTACTTGTCGAGGATCCACTGCGGGAATTCGGGGAAGCCATCTTTGGCGACGGGGTCGTTGATCGACAGCACCATGACCGCCGTGTACGTGTCGTCCTGTCCCGGCTGCTGGTTCAGGATGATCTCGCCTGGGACTTCCATCGTGGCGCCAACGGAACGACCAGCACTATTTGTGAGGTCGTAAAGGCGGATGATCGTGGAGACGCTCTCGGCCTCGACATAATAGGTCGTGGTCGCCGGGTCGTCGGTCGACTTCACCGTGAACGGGATCCTCTCCAGCCACACGCTCGAGTCCTGGAAGAACTCGTGCAGGGTATTGAAGAGCTCAAGCTTGATGTTGTCGTCGGTGGCGCCGGGCACCTGCAGGCGGGCGTTGTTCATCAGGCGCGTGGTATCGAGGCTCATTTATTTACCCCAATGCCAGCAGCTGCTGCGTGAACTTGCCGATGAAGGCCGCCGCTCGGGCGTCCTGCGTGTCTTCCTCATCTCGGAGCTGGGCGTGGCCGACGATGAAGTAGACGAACGATACGCGATACTGCTGGTCCATCGAGAACGCAGTCGTATCAACGGCGGTGAAGTACGGAAGTATGGTGACGCCTAGAAACAGATCCGGACGAAGCCGGCGGGCGGTGAGGACGCCCATGTTCAGGGCAGAGAGAAGCTCGGTGTCCGAGTAACGATACGTCGGCACCGTGTCTTGCAGGAGCGTACGCGCTTCGCGCACGTAGTCAGCAACGGTGTCGAGCATCATCGTAAGTTACCCCGCGAGGTTAGAGGGGGCGGGTGTTACCCCGCCCCTCCTAGTTCATTAGCCGGGGATGATGACGGCCTGAGCGATCGCGGTGCTGTCGACGACCTTGTAGCCGAAGACCTGCAGGCCGCGAAGGATGGTGCCGAAGGTCATCTCGGAACGCAGGGTCTCCATCTTCGTCATCTGGGATGCGAAGGTGAGGCCGTGCGCGTGGCCGGCATACATCGCGTACTCACCAGCCGCCAGACCACCGGCGACGCCGGTCGGCAGGAGGTTGGAGGTGTACAGCGTGAAGCGGTCCACCATGCCGATCTTGCCGTTGCGCAGCATCGAGGTGCCGTCGCCCGAAAGGTAAGCCTCGCGGAGTTCCGACATCTTGATGAGCGTCGCGGCCCAGGTCGGCAGGACGATCCAACGTCCCGTCTCCGGGATGTTCTGCTCGTCGAGCACCTGGCCGAGGCGCAGGATGGCGTCGAGGATCTCGATCTTGCCGGCCGACGGCGAGCGGGCGACGATGGCCAGCGGGCCGGTGGAGGTCACACCGAGGTTGATGTTCTGGGAGATCTGACCCGCGGTGGCGCCCTTGTTACGGGTGGCCGGAGTGCCGAGGATGTTCTTCAGAACGAGCGTGTCGATGGTGATCTTCATCTGCTCCGCGGCGTCGTCAGACCACATGCTGAGCAGATTGAGGTCGCTCTGCACGTCCATGACGTCGTCGAGGATCGTGTTGAAGTACTTACCCGAGTCGATCAGCAGATCGATGACGTTGCCGGACGGGCGCTGCAGGGCAAGCGACATGTCCGCCTGATAGTCGGCGATCGTGATGGTCGGCTTGGTGCGGATGCGCACCTTGTCGCCCTGGTTCTTGATCTCGCCTTCGTAGTCGGTGTTCGAGATCGCGGCCAGAACGGTCGAGGCGTAGAACTTCTCGACGAGTTTGCCCGACCAGATTTCCGGAATGAAGCCGGTGGCCTGGAGGGTGTTTGCGGTACCGCCGACGGGATAGAGTGAGCCGCCGGAGGCTACGGGATATGCCATTGGGAAGAGTCCCTAGATGAGAAGGTTACCTGATGCGCCCTTCTCGCTCCGCTTCGAAGATCTGAGCTTCGATACGGTTCTTCTCCGCTTCCCGACCCCGGTACTTGCCGGCGGCGGAGTCAGCGTAGAATTTTGCGATAGCTGCGCGTGTGAAGGAGGGCTTCTCAGCGGGGGCACCACCAGACGGGGCCGCGGCTGTCTTTGCTCGACCAGGCGCCGCGAAGGTTTCGAGCGGGATCTTGCCCGACGCTACGTCGGCGGGATCCGGGTCAGGCCGCGGGGCCATGGCCGCCTCTTCAGAGAGGAAGCCTTTGAAGAAGGCGAGGACACGAGGAGTGTTGTTCTGCTCGTACGCCGCCGTCAACAGTTGGTGCCTGATAGCACCAGAAAACATATCAGGCAAGGCCAACCACGAATGAAATTCTGGTGCAACGTTCACGTCACGCCAATTCGGTACCTGAGTGTCGAGAGTTGCTTCGAGCTGCGCGCGAGCGGTGGCCGCGGTCGCAGTCTGTTGGCCCTCGAAGCGCTTGTTCAGGCGCTCGATCTCTTTTTGGAGCTTGCTGACTTCAGGCGTTAGTTCTTCTTTCGCCTTCTTCGCCACTACACCCAGGAAGCTTTCGCCGTACTCGCTAACCTCTTCGGGTGTGAGAAGACTGCGCGCCTGGAGCTCAGGCGGAGTCGGTTCGGCGGGCGAAGCCTGCATCGTCGACATCAACGACTGCATGCTGGCGATCTGGTCGCTCATGAGTCGAATATCGGTTTCGGCGCGCTTGTATCGACCTTCCATCGATTTGTAGCGACGTTCCCAGTCGATTGGTTCGTTGTTACCCGACGGAGTAACCGGCGCGGGGTCGGTCGCAGGAGTCGGGGGCGGCGCGGGCTCAGGGGCCGGCGCGGGCTCAGGAGTCGGGGCGGGTGCCGGCTCTTCCGGCTTCTTATACGTGGTCTTGTGAAGTTCGTCGGCGGCCTTGGCCGCGGCGCGGACAGCGGGCGGAATAAAGGCGTTCGGGTCGACCTGCTTGGCAGCAGCGGGCATTATAAATCTCCGTCATACGCGGTTCACGGCTTTCGCGGTGAACGGGGCATCTGTTCGATTTTGTCGGCCTGCTCTCGGCAACTCGCGAAAAGCTCGTGAATATGCGCGCACGCTTGGGCTCGGCCTTGGGCAACCGGAAGCGTGGTGGGGGGAGATTGGATGCACTCGGTACGGCGCTGGTCGTAGTGGCCGTAGAATGCGGAAGCGAATTCTGCCCAGTCCTCGGGGGCACGGCGCGACAGGCGCGCGGCCGCCATGATGAGCTTGCGGTCAACGCTCAATACTTCACCTGCGCCATGTCCAACACGCTCGGCATGCCGATGGCTTGTTTGCCGCTCGGGGTCACCTTCGCGTAGTTGCTGATGGAGCGCTGAAAAGCGTCGCCAGCGGTAAGCTTGGTCAAGGCATGGCGATCGGGGAGCACCTCTGAGGTGCTCCCCTTTCCATTATGCCTTGTCGGCTTCGCCACCATTAGCCGTAGCTGCCGGTAACCGTCGCAGCGGACATCGCGAGGGTGCCCGTGCCACCGACGACACACACGTACTCGCCAGCCGGCTTCGCGGTGGCAGTCAGCGTGAGAACGGCCTTACCGGTCGCATCGGTGAGGACATCCAGGACCTTGTTCGCGGTCCGCGTGAACGCGATGGTGCCGGTCGTGATGGCCAGACCCGTGGAATAGGTCGTGCCCGAGACGTTGGCGCCCACCGCGCTCGTCGACATGTACAACTCGAAAGCGTACACCTCGGCGGTCGGGAACTGGATCGTGATCGTCGCGACGTTGGTCGCGCCGGGCGTGATGGTGATACGCGGCGACTTGCCGCTCATGTTCTTCAGGATCTTTTCGACATCCTGCTTGTCGATTGCGCCAAACGGCATGTTGCTCTCCTTACTTGCCGGTCACGCCAGAACGCCGGGGATTGGCGTGCTGCTTACCGAACATGTGCTTCGAGCCACCCTTGGCGAACTTGCCGCCGGCGCCCGATTTGGTTGCGGTCTGACCGGGGGTCTGAGTCCCGGCGTGCTGTTTGCCGAACATCTTCGTGCTTCCGCCGCGGGCGAAAGAAGCACTCTTGCTCGACAGGCTCTTACTCTTCGCCATCGGTTTCTCCTGTGTCTGGCGTGTTTAACCAACGCCGCCGCTGACCGTGTTGGTCCGAGGACCTTGGTCGTTGGTGGCGGTGGGTCCCTGTTGCCCGCCCTGCGCTGCTGCGCCGGCTGCGGCCATGTTCTGTGCCTGCTGTTGGGCCTTGAGCTCGTCGTCGGTCGGGACGATTTGCTCGCCGTCGATGCCGATGCTGTCAGCCACCTTGCGGAGGACAACCGCGCGACCGGAGGGGCCGATGATCTGCGCGTCGATCGGGTTGGCGGTTGCCGTGAGGAACTCGAGCTGACGGCTACGTTCGGTCTCGCGCTGGATCGCGACGTTGACGCCCTTCACGTTGATGGTCTCCTCACCCGTGAGGAGACCCGACGTGTCGGTCAGCATAATCATGTCAAACAGGTTCGAAAGCAGACCCTGCATGACGTCACGGTCGACGTTCGCTGCAACGGTCTGCAAGATCTTGGAGGCGTTGCCCATGAGCATCGCCAGGCCGGAAGCTGTACGACCGGCACCGCCCGACGAGTTGCCGGACAGGTACTTCGGGATGGCGGAGAGCTCGTCGGCGATGTCGCTGAACTTCTGGTACGTCTGCAGCAGCTCGGCTGAGTTGCTGTTCGGCTGGAAGAAGTCGACCGGCTTCTGGGCGCCGCTGTTGTTGCCCATCGGGTCGGACGTCACGCGCCAACGCTTCCAGGGATAGAGGTCTTCGCCGTCTTCGTCGGGCGCGAGTCGATCGGTGTTCACGACGACCTGCGGGCCGGACGAGATCGACAGGTTGTTCACCAGGGCGCGTAGCGTGGCGTTGGCGACTTCCTGGATGTCGCTGAGGATGTCGGGCAGACCGTTGCCCACCGGCGTACCGGGCACCTTCTCGAACGAGGTGATGAAGTACGGGTGGCGCTTGCGCGGGCTCGGCGAGAACTGGACCTTGATGACGTAGCGGCCGATCAGCCACGCCTGCACGAAGTAGTCGCGCATCGGGTCGGGGATCTGCTTGGCGTCCATGCCGTACTCGAGCAGCATGCGGCCCTGGACGTTGCCGTGATACTCTAGGCACGACAGAAGGCCCGAACGGTTCATGTTCGGGTTCTCGCGGCTCTCCTGGTCGGCGCGCTCGGCGTCAGTCGTGTCCCAGTCGTCGTTGATGCCGCCACGACCGTACTCTTCAAGGACTTTGCGGATGTTGTCCGCGTGATAGCCCGGCAGGTCGAGAAGATCGTTCAGGTCGGCGCGGGTGACGCGCGTGCGCTCGATGACCGCGGCGTCCTCCACGTCGGAGACGCCAGGCGTCCACCACAGATCGAACGGCGAAACGCGCTGCCAGAAGAGGCGTGGCTTCTGTTCGATGGTCGCCTTGCCCCCGTTCCACACGACGGACGGCACGATGCGGACGACGGGGCCCTTGATGCAGGCGAACGGAAACAGGGGGAGATCGACCAAAAAGGCGGCGAGTGCCTCGTAAAACTTGCCCTCGGTCAGGAGCTCATCGATCTTGTCTTCGGCGATCTCGGCCTTCTCGGCGCCGCGCTTCTTGGCGGCGGCGCGGGCGGCTTCCATCAGAGAGAAGGTGCGATCGCGAATTGCGGTGGCGTCGACCGGCTGGCCGGCCTGAGCCTGGGTCTGCGCCTCGACGTTCACGAGCTCGCTGATGCTCTGGATAATCTCCGGCGGGATCTCCGGATCATCCGGCGGGTCGATGCCCCACGGGCGGTCGTTGGAAAGATAGACGTCGCGCAGCAGCGAGCTGGCGCCGCGGCACTTCATCGCGATCAGGCGGGCGTAGACTTCAGAGCCGCCGAACTTCTTGATCTCGGCGAGCTTGCTCGCGTCGTACTGTCCGTTGAAGGCGCGCAGCGCAACCAGAAGGCGTTCCGACCAACCGGCCGTCGCGTTGTTGCGGTGCTGCTTCATCATCTCGAACTCGGTCCGGATGAATGACGCAAGCGAGGTCAACGTCTCGTCGCTCACCGACTGAGACGCTTTTGCCTTCTCTTCATCTTGCTTCTTGATCGCAGCGTTGAGCTGCGCCGGCGGCACGACGCGAAGAACTCCGCGTCCACCAAACTTCTCGACCATGCGGCCTATCTACAGTATAGAAACCGCGTCGACAAACAATATGTGGTATCGCGAAGGTATCAATGGCCAACACCGTAGTACTCGCCCCAAGTCAAAGCGATCTTCAGCTAGTAAAGCTGGCACGCGAAATCGCGATGGATATCTACCCCATCGAAACTATACTCAAACAATACTCAATCACCCCTGAAACATGGGAAGAACTACAGCGAAACGGGAAGTTCAAACTTCTACTTGAAAGCGAAGCGGCGGCTTGGGGCACGGCCCTGAATACCCACGAGCGGGTCAAGTTAAAGGCGGCAGCCATGATGGAAGAGTGGTTGCCCGAGCTGAACAACCGCCTCCACGACCCCGACGAGGCGC
>OFRO01000802.1_pt1 | contig 10056 bp, 19 predicted proteins | sample 1543091 | NCBI WGS metagenome assembly OFRO01 (sample SAMN07774217, study PRJEB24372) | wastewater metagenome | isolation source: Exp Tend NO 10WW | collected 2016-02
CTTGGGCAAATTACGGACTATCGAAGGATCGTTTGAACTTTGACAAGAATGGCGGCGCTGATGGCGTTATTACCCATATGACGGCTAATCCTACAGGATATGGTAATCCTCTAAAGGCTACGGGCGGCAATGCTATTGAATTCTTCTCTAGTAACTTCCTCTATTGTTATTCTTCCAAGGAAATTGACGGTGATGATGAAAATGGCAGGAAGATTGGGAAGAATACAACGTTTAAATTAAAGAAGTCGGCTCTTGGACCTCCTAATATGGAAGCGATCATACCTATTCGATATGGTAGGGGTGTTGATCCAATTGAGGATTTGGTGTCTTTAGGTGAGGAATTTGGATTTATTGAAAAAGCTGGTGCTTGGTATAATTTTAAAGATAGTAAGGAGAAATATCAAGGTAAAGCAGCGATGGTTGCTACCTTACGTGAAGATACCAAACTACAAAGCAGTTTAGATTCAAAGATTCGTTCCATTGCCTTACCCAAGGGGCCTCCCGATGAGAAAGTTAACAGTGCTAGCAAAAAATGATTTTAACGATCTGAGTAGACTCTATGATTTAATCTCTCAAAATTCTACTATTAAAGATACAATTTATATTGATACCAAAGAAAGCCAGTTAAATAGTTTGATCGAAGAGGTATCTGTATTACTCCACCGGACGGTAGTCTTTTGTCCCAGAGCAACTAAAACGGCTGACGCAGTCTTAATTATCTACGATAAAGATCACGAGATTCATGAATTACGTAAAGATTATACGAATAAATATGAAATGTTAGAATGTGTAGCAGCATAATATGATAGATATCTTTTTAAATAAATATCGTGAATTATTAGTCCATCGTGCCCCCACCTTTTTAAAGGCTCTTTTCCTATTACATGCTCGTACTAACGAAATAGGACGAAGTCCCATTATTGTAGAAACTGGTTGTGCAAGAATTGAAGATAATTGGGCGGGTGACGGTCTATCAACCCTAATATGGGCAGATTACGTTAATACCTTTGGAGGCAAGTTCTATTCAGTAGATATTGATCCTAAATGTGTTGAGTTTGCTAGAAGTAAGATCGCTGAAAGTGATCGAGTTAAACTTGTTTGCCAAGATTCCTTAGAATTCCTCAAGGAGTTCAAGGATCAAATAGATTTACTCTATCTAGACTCAATGGATTTCTGTACTACTGGCGATCCTAATCCTCCACAAGATCATGCTGTTAAAGAGGCTCAGTTGGCCCTGCCCCTACTTAGACCAGAATCACTAATTCTGGTTGATGATTGCGGGCTTATTCATGGAGGAAAGGGAGGTAAGGTTATTCCTTACTTAGTTAATGAAGGCAATTGGGCTATCGCCCAATATGGATATCAAATATTGCTGACACAATATGCCTAGCGACAAAAAAGGATTAAACGATGCATTATTTTATGGCTGCTTTAGGTTTAACTAAACATAAAATCTGTGAATCTTATAAAGAATTTGGTTCAGGTAAAATTACAAATACAAACAATTGTTTAAATGTATTATTGGCAGATGGCGATAATATAAACGTACCCGGATACATTTGCTGGAATGAAGATCTACAAAAACTAAAAGAAAAAATTCATTCGGACATTGACCGTTTATTTGATTCTTATGAAAAAGACCTAAATGAAGTACAAGAGTCTTAAAGGAAAAGAATTTACTCTTTCATTTGGAAAAAAATGGAAGAATGAGAGTCGATCCAAATTTCAGGCGGCATGTTCAACCCTTATTAAGGAACGCTATCCTCACGATCAAATTCTAGAAGAATTCTATGTCCCTCATGATAAATTCTACATTGACTTCTTCATTCCAGCGAGGGCAATTGCCCTCGAAATACAAGGGCGTCAGCATGGGGAGTTTGTCAAACATTTCCATAAAACACGTCGCAACTTCATTTCTGCCCAAGACCGTGACTTACGTAAGCAAAAATGGTGTTCTCTTAATAATATCGAACTTATAAGTGTATATTCTATTGAAGAACTTAAAGAAAAATTAGGTGTAGAATGATATTATTTGGATTCATGCAAATTGTAGATGAAAAGTTATATGCCGAGTTAAAACAGCAGGCTGATAAACTTTTTGTGGGGACAAAGGATTCTGTTAAGAATCTATGGATTCAAAGAGAGTATAGAAAAAGAGGCGGTAAGATTACCAAAGGGCTTATTCGCCCCGGTAAACTTCGAAACAAATTAGCTGCTGACTTTGCGAACCTACTTCTTAAAGCAAATATGGCAAGTGAATTGGCCGAAACATCCTTAGATGAAAAAACTCAGAAATTCTTACTTAACGACTTAGAAAAGATTTTAGAATATAAGAGTGATAGTACGGATCAAGAAGATCTTTTTGAAGATACGGATACTTTAGAAGAGGATTAATTTTGTCACGATTAGACCCAAAGGAAATTTCATCTGAAATTGTTTCGATGAAACAGGAAATCAACTTCCCCAGTTTTACTGCAAAACATAGCCTCGCCCCTTTATTTGAGAATTTACTTAATTCAGACTTTATACAAAAGATGGATGGGCAGACTGCCCAGCAGTATTTGTTACAAATTAGTGCCTATAGTCTATATGTTCAAATAGAACAGAATAAGATACGTTCTTATTTAAATTGGTGCGAAAGCAATATTAAGCATATAGTTGGTAAGGAATTAACTAATGTTCCAAGGGAAGTCGGCACTTATTTTACGTCACAAGACGTGTATATTAGGGCAAATCATAATACGGCCAACGGCCTAGAGGAAGAAAAATTGAAATGTCAGGCGAAATTAGATATAATTTTTGACATAACGAAGAAGATGGATTTTATTTGTGACGCACTTAAAACCATCATTTACAGCAAAAGGAAAGATCATGAATCCATTAGATCAAATTAGAGAAGGGTTAGAGAAAAGGGACTTTAGTACTATCGCTAGAGGTTATACTATGATGACGGGTAAAACCGTTGAAATAGGTAGTGTAAAAGAGGATACGGACGATAGTTACGTATCCAGTCTTGAAAAGGCAGAAGTTATTCCAGAGGTTAAAAGTGCTAAAAAGCGTGGTCGCCCCTCTAAAACTAAGCCTTCTATTCCTTCTGGGCAAACCTTTACTGGTAAAAAGATGAAGATTCTTGCTGTCCCAGAGGACAAAGAATATAGTAAGAAACTGAAAAAGGCAGCGAATAAGGTTAAAGAGGAAAAGGGAAGTCGCCGCCCATCTCATAATATGATGGATTGTGCAAAGTGCGATCACTCCTTTAATAAAGCCAGTTTTGTTGTTGGGACCAGTTTTGATGATGGCAAACAGGAAACAAAAGTAAAATGTCCAAAGTGCAAGACCGAACAGACCATCTAAAAGATGTAGCAGCAGAGAGACTTGTTCTTTCCAGCCTATTTAAGCATGGGGAAAAATATTATTATGAAATTGATGGTTTTCTAAAGTCTAACAACTTTACTTCTGGTATTAACCAGATTCTCTTTGATGTTCTTACAGAGCAGATTCGTGTTAATAAAGTTAATCCTAGCATTTCTGCTGTTTTGGCTAAAACCCAAACTATTGATACGAATCTTATTACTAAGTACGATCTTTCAGAATATCTTGAAAATCTTACAAATGAGAATCTGTCGATAGAAGAGGGTGTTGGATTCGCCAAGAAGGTAGCAAAGATTTCTCTAATAAGAAATCTTCAAGCAACTCTTCTTAATACGGCAAATAGTCTAGGTACTGTAAACAACGATGAGTCCTTACGGGATATACTAGTAAGGGTGGAACAACCTTTATCTAATTTTACTACAGATTTAGTTAGTGGATTTAAAACCGTTAATCTTGTAGAGTTTCTTCCATCGTTTGCCGAAAAGATTCCTAATAATAAGAATGTTAGTAGGGGAATACCTAGCGGTCTACCCTTGTGGGATAAAACCATCGGTGGGGGATTAAGAGTTGGTGTAAATCTTGTGGGTGCAAGATCGGGCCAAGGCAAAAGTTTTTTAGGTATTAATGTTGCCAATCATACTATCAATCAAAACATACCAACCCTATATCTAGATACGGAATTAAGCGAAGAAATTACCCTGACAAGGTTTACAGCACTAATCTCTGGTGAAACCATTGATGATATCGAGGGTGGCACAGCTAATCTAATTAACATTGATAAGGCCATTAAGAAGTTAAAAGATAAGAAGTTCTTCTATCATAATATCTCTGGTACCCATCACTCCCACTGGATTTCTGAAATTCGTAAGTGGATTATTAAAGACGTAGGATTTAAACCTGATGGTTCGGCTAAAGATTGCTTAGTAGTACTAGACTATATTAAGGTAATGGACCTTACTGATGGTAATATGATGAAGGAATACCAGTACTTGGGCCAAATCATTACCGATTTGCACAACTGCTGTGTTAAATTCAATTTGCCCATACTTTCACTAGTACAACTTAATAGAGATGGTATTAATAATAGTGGAGAGGGCACCTTAGCCGATTCCGATCGCCTTTTACGTTTATGCTCTAGTTTCTCAATCTTTCGTAAAAAAGAGGAAGAAGATTTTGTTGCGGACCCATCTAAAAACGGCAATCGTAAGATTTTAACTGTAAAATCCCGGTTTGGAGCGGGAATGGATGAGGGCGAATACATTAATATGAAATGCGATTTTGCCCGTGGTCTTATTCAGGAAGGTCAGAGTAATATAAACAATAGGAATAAGGTTACGCCTGCTAAAGTAAATACCGTAGCGGTAGACACAGAGGAAGCCCCATTTGACGATGACACAATTCCCCTATAGTTATGTTTTAGATATAGCCAATCAATATGATGAGGCAATTCTAAAAGAATTGGATCTTCCAGTTCGTAGAAATGGTAATGTTGTGTGTGCTTGCCCAATTCATGATGGGGATAACCCCCACGGCTTCTCTTATTCTACTAAACACAAAAAATGGCAGTGTTTCACTCACAGATGCCACGAAAAATATGGTAGTAACTTATTTGGATTAGTAAGAGGATTAAAACAATGCTCTCTTAGGGAAGCGGCAGATGAACTAGTTTTTATTCTAAAAATTGAAACCGATGTAGATTTAGATACTATAGAAGCTAAGAAGTACGCCTCTAAGCGTACTTCAGAGAAAACCAAGATTCTTATATTCGATCAAAACAAACATCCTTCTTCTAATAGTGCTTTAGAATATTTTGAAACTCACAGAGGACTTTCGCCCAAGGTGGTAAGTGCTTATTGCCCCTTTATTTCTACCGATCCTAACAACGGTCTTTATGGTAGAGCCTGTTTATCAGTAAGGAATGAAAGTGGAGAAATTGTTGGTTACACGGGCCGACAGATACATACGAATACGAAGTATTCTAAGTGGTTTCATTATCCCGGTTATGTTGGACGAGAATGTTTATTTGGTATAGATCGTGTCAGAAAAACAGATACAGTTTTCTTACTAGAAGGATGCATAGGGGTTCTTAAACTTCAATCCATTGGAATTAATAATGCCATTTGTACCTTTGGAAACAAAATTACGGCAAATCAGAGAAAAATATTGCTAAAATTAGGGATTCGTAATATAATTACTTTGTTTGACCCAGATGAGGGCGGGAGAATAGGTGCGGCCCTTGTAAATAAGAATTGTTCGTTGTATTTCAACATTGTCAACTTGGAAAGTAAGTTGATTAAAGATCCCGGTCACATGGTTCCTTCGGAACTCCAAGAATTAAAAGGTTTACTAAATCAATATGTACAAAACTAAGGTTATATTGCTAACTGGGCGTGCCCAAAGCGGTAAAGACACTGCCGGATTTTTTTTACGAAACAAATTAGAGGAAGAGGTAGCAAACCAAGAGGAAAATAGGGTTAAAATGTATTCTTTTGCTACGGCCCTAAAGGATATTGCTATTGAAATCTTTAATATAGAACGACACAAAGTATATGGCACGGATGCTGAAAAGAATGAGTTGACCCATATTAAATGGGACGATTTACCCCTATCTAATAATGAAAGAGATCAATTAGCCGTCAAGGGTAAAGATGTAACCTATCTTACCGGGAGAGAATTCCTACAAGTATTCGGTACGAACATCTGCCGTAGACTATATGGGGATTGCTGGGCCTACAGGACTTTAGTAGAAATTACTAAGGATCATCCAAGATATGCCATCCTTACCGACGTGCGTTTTCCCAACGAGTTAGATATCTTTGATCTTAAGAATAGTCCTAGATCAAACATTCAGAATATTAATGAAGAACCCATAGTTGTTAGACTATTACGTAACCCCCTGAACATGCAGCATGATAGTGAAATCGCCCTTAATTCCTATAATTTTTAGAAATTCAGTAATTTTATTGCTGTAGATAATAGAAAAATGGATTTGGGCGATAAGAATCATTTAGTTTATCAGAGAGTAAAGGAATTATTATGAGATTTATTGACGCTAACTACATTGAATATACCCCCCGTAAATGGCTTACTTTTGATGATGTTTTACTTTTGCCCAATAGGTCTGATGTTCCTTCTAGAAACTCAGAAAAATTAGACTTGTCTAGTCACTTTACCTCTGGTGTTGGTATGAAATTGCCCATTATTTCTTCTAATATGGATACTATTACAGAAGGTAAAATGGCGATTGCAATTGGTAGGGCTGGTGGACAGGGTATCCTACATCGTTTCTACAAGACTAAAGTAGAATGGCTCAAGGACATACTTTCAGTAGAGGAGGCTGGTTTATTACCCGCCTTTAGTATTGGTGTAGCAAAAGATGATACTAAATTAGTAGAGGAAATACTTAATCGGTTAAAGCAGCCAAAATGTGTTGTTACTGTCGATGTTGCCCACGGGCATCATCAATTAGTTTTTGATCAAGTAAGAAGATTAGCATTGGGCTTTGCCAATAATATCAACATTATAGCGGGTAATGTTTGTACGCCAGAAGGTGCGGCATACCTAGTGTCGGCAGGGGCAAATGGGGTCAAAGTAAACGTTGGAAATGGTTCCTTATGTACAACTAGACTTATTACAGGTCATGGTTGCCCCTCTTTATCTACTATTATTAATATCCGTCGTGCCCTACATGGTATGCAAACCAATACAACCCTAATAGCAGATGGTGGAATTCGTAATTCGGGAGATATTGTTAAAGCATTGGCAGCAGGGGCGGACAGCGTGATGATAGGTGGATTGCTTGCAGCCACTAACGAAACACCGGGACAAACGTATTCAAAAAATGTAGGTATCGGCGGTGTGTTCTATGAAGAATCTACCAATGCAAGAGAGTTATATAAGAAGTATCGTGGGCAATCTTCGGAAGAGTTTAATGAAGAAATTAATAAAACCAACGTTACCCCCGAGGGCGAGTCGCAATATGTGCCCTGTAATGGCTCGGTCACAGACATTCTTAATAATCTTACAGGAGGGATTCGTTCGGGGCTTAGTTATGCGGGGTGTTATACTCTTAAACAGTTGTTTGAGCGTTCATCCTTCATTGAACTTTCAAATCACGGATTTACTGAAGGTACTCCTCACGGTTTAATGCGGAACGCACATGAGTAAAACGAAAATAAAACTTGCGGTGTTTGGTCCTAAGCCATGTTTTTTATCTGGACACGACCTAGAAGATAAAAGAAAACTGGTTCGGGACCACCTTTTAAGAAAAATTCAGAATTTACAAGCAAATAATTTTACAATTCAGGGCGTAGGTGGGATTGATCTTGGGGTCGAGCAGGATTTCCTAGAAATCTGCCGGGAACTTAAGATCCCCTATGTCTGCTACGTAAGTAGTATTCTTGATGAAAAACGATGGGCTAAGTTGCCAAAAGCATACGAAAAGATTAAAGAATTAGTAGAGGGGGCCATTAGAACTATCGTATTATCAAACAAGAAATATTCACCTAAAAAGAATATGGAAAAAGTTACTAAGATTATAGAAGAGGCCGATATGATCTTTGTCTTTAAAAATAGGTTTGATGTAAAAAGTAAGTCTATTGTTAATATTTGCGAAGAGAATAAGAAAACCTACGTTATAATCAATGTATAAACTCTATTTTGATGCTGGACTACGTGAACACGGTTTTGTATGGGCCTTTGTGATTTTTGATGATAAAATCATCGTAAATAAGCAAAGGGGATACATTAAAGATAAAGAGGTTGATTCAAACGCTGCCGAATTCTATGCTCTTATATACGGCCTTCGAGAGGCAATTCTTAGGAATATTACGGAATTGCAGGTTTATGGAGATAGTCAACAGGTAATTTATCAAGTTAACAATTTAGTATCTACAAATAAGAAAATGATGCTGCAATGTAAAAAAGAGGTTCGTGAACTAAGTAAGGAATTTGATGAAATCAAATTCAATTGGATTGAGAGTAAAGATAATAAAGTGGCACATAGGGAGACTAGATGATTGTTTTAATGAAAGAAAATTGGACTATCAAGTTTGATCCTACCCTCTATGAAGTTGATCTAGAAATACAAAGCACCGGCCCTATAGATGATACGATTTTAGGCAAAATGAGAATGCTAAAGAGGAAGAAATGGGGATTTACGAATCTGAATTACAGAAGTGATAACGAATATGGCTATCTTTCCTTTCGTACCGGCGAAACAACTCCTATGGTTATCGAAAAGAAATATGTTCTAGAAATAGGTGCTTCGGGCCGAATTAATTTTCAAAAACATTTGCACACTTTTCTTAAGAAAGCATTTGGTGATCAATGGGTCCAGTAGTTAATATTTATTTAGATCGCTACGACATCTATATTGGTCGTAAGTCTATTTGGGGCAATCCTTATACGGTTAAATTAAGTAGGGTTCCGGGCACACAAAATGTTGCAACATCTAAAGATGCAATTCGTTTATATGAAGAATGGATTAGGCAACAACCAGAGTTACTAAAACAATTACCTCATCTTAAAGGTAAGACATTGGGTTGTTTTTGTGCCCCAAAAGGTGGAGTTGGTATTGATAGCGGCGAACCCGTCTTTTGTCATGGACAAATATTACTTAAATTAATAAGGGAAATGGATGATGCCAAAGAAAAAAGTAATTAAATATCCAGAATTAGATCTACGATCTGGAATAGTTGTCAGAACGACTAGAAGTGGTATATTACATGCTGTCTTTTTTGACCCTCACAATGACTATTGTGACTTATTGGATGCTTTAATATATCTATGCAAATCCTATATTCCCGACATAGATATTTCTCAACATTGTGAAGAATCTGATACTTTGTATATTTACATTCAGGATTGGTTAAACAAACACGATCAAGGAAGTTTAAACATTGTCAAAAACGAATATTAAAACACCTAAACTTGGTGAACTCGCCTATTCCTTTGACTTCTTCTATGAACAATGGATTAAGGACGGTCGCCCTCAAAAACACAATGTTTTATGCTATTTTGGTAAGATAGATAGGGTGGCGAAGAGACAACTTGAAGAATACGGCTTTTCACTTACAGAAGTAGAAAACACAGCCAAAGGCACAACTTATAAGATGGAGTTAAAATGAAATATAAAAAGAAACCTGTGATTATTGAAGCGATTCAGTTAAATTGGAAAAATTGGAATGAGATGTGCAAATTTTTAGGCGACATAATTAACACCCAAAATCCCGGCCAAAAAGAATTTACATACAATGATAGTTGTGGCGAATCGGGTCCAGAATATATCCATCTTTTTATTCCTACCTTAGAAGGCAAAATGCTTGCTAAACACGGAGACTACATTGTAAAAGGTGTTAAGGGCGAGTTTTATCCAGTACGTCCCGATATTTTTAAGGAAACATATGAACCAGTCTAATTACGAAATATTTGCTAATACATATTACACCGATCCAAATTACGAATTTGGAAATGAATTAATGAAGTTGATAGAGGGGCAGAGCATTCTACTTCCAGAAAGAATGCCGAGCGGCATACTTGATGTAGTCGTAAATTATATCTTTACAAATATTGAAGGCGGATCATTAACAATAGAACCTTCTAGAATGGGTATGATTTATCATATTAAGAAAGAATCATGAATAGTGTAATTTATATTATTCCAAATCATTTGTATATTAATAA